>Ga0209474_10001574_pt1 | contig 21972 bp, 23 predicted proteins | sample GraSoiAngelo_145_FD_185902 | JGI IMG/M metagenome (GOLD analysis project Ga0209474, IMG submission 185902) | Grasslands soil microbial communities from the Angelo Coastal Reserve, California, USA - 14_1009_05_20cm (SPAdes) (version 2) | ecosystem: Environmental > Terrestrial > Soil > Grasslands... | reverse complement strand
GACGGGGAAACACCTGTTCCCATCCCGAACACAGCAGTTAAGCCCGTCAGCGCCGATGGTACTGGGCTGGCAACGGTCTGGAAGAGTAGGTCATCGCCGAGGTCTTTTTCTTTTGCCTGCAAAACGGTACGGCTCGACGCGCGCCCGGATCATGCCCGGATAATGGAGTCCAATGCGCGGTTGGACGTGGTTGTTGCGTCCCTCGATCAACTGGCTACTCGTCTTCATTCCGGTGTCCCTGCTCGCGGATTTGACGCATCAGCCGTTGCTGACCTTCATCACCGCAGCACTCGCTATCGTTCCGCTGGCGGGCCTGATCGGGCGGGCGACCGACCAGCTCGCGATCCGAGTCGGCCCGCAGCTCGGCGGCCTGCTCAACGCAACCTTCGGGAACCTGACCGAGCTGATCGTCGCCGTGCTGCTGATCGCCGCCGGGAACTTCGAGGTCGTCAAGGCCTCCTTGATCGGTTCCATCGTCGGGAACCTTCTGTTGGTCCTCGGACTGTCGCTCTTCGTGGGCGGGCTGCGCTGCGGCGAGCAAGCGTTCAGTGCGCGTGCCGCGGGCGTTCATACCGGGTCTCTCGTCCTGGCCGTCGCCGGTCTCGGCGTGCCGGCGCTGCTCGTGGCGACGGCTCCCAAGGTATCGACCAGCGGCCGCGAGATCGTGTCCGCCGGAGTGGCGGCGACCCTGATCGTGCTCTACGCCTGCGCACTCGTCTTCATGCAGTTCACCAGCGCGCACCTGTTTCGCACCCCGGCGTCGAATGAGAAACCTGAGTGGTCCAGGGCGCTGGCGGCCGGAGTTCTGTTGGGCGCGGCGTTGCTGGTCGGCCTGGAGTCGGAACTGCTCGTGTCCGCCCTCAACCCGGCGCTACAGACGCTCAAGATCTCGCCGATCTTCGTCGGCCTCATCCTGATCCCGGTCATCGGAAATGCTGCCGAGCACGCGTCGGCGGTGTTCTTTGCGATCCGCAACAAGGTGGACGTCACGCTCGAGATCGCGGTCGGCTCTTCCACCCAGGTTGCGCTCTTCGTCGCGCCGGCGATGGTCTTCATCAGCTTGCTGGTGGGCCGGCCGATGGACTTCGTCTTTACCGGCTTCGAGATCGGCGCAGTGTTCATCGCTACCCTGATCGTGGCGGTCATCTCACGCGATGGCCACAGCAACTGGCTGGAAGGCGTACAGCTGATCGGCGTCTACGTGGTCATCGCGCTGGCGGCGTTCTTTCTCTAGGCGGCGGCGTCCGTTCTTTAGGCGCTGATCATCTCGCGCCGGACGGTTAGTCGCTCGACCAGATCGACTTTGACGCGCACACCAAGACCCCAGCGGGTCGGCACCGAAACCGTTCCTCCGCGCTGCAGGGTAAAGGGTGGCTCGATGATGTCCTCGGCCCAGTAGCGGTCGCTGGCGGAAATGTCGCCCGGTAGGCGGAAATTGGGGAGTGTGGCCAACGCCACGTTGCAGGCGCGACCGATGCCGGTCTCGAGCATGCCACCGCACCAGACCGGGACGCCCGCATTCGCGGCGATGTCATGGATCCGGCGCGACTCGGCGAAGCCACCGACCCGACCCGGCTTGATATTGATCACCTGGCAGGCGCCCAACTCCAACGCCTGGCGCGCATCCCGGGCCGACTCGATGCTCTCGTCGAGGCAAATGGGGGTGCGCATCTGTCGTTGCAGCGCGGCGTGATCGACCAGGTCGCCGGCGGCGAGCGGCTGTTCCAGCATCAGGAGGCCGAAGCGATCCAGCTGCGCCAGGTGGTCGGCGTCGTCGAGACCATAGGCCGCGTTGGCGTCGGCCATCAGGGTGATCTCCGGATATTGCTCGCGGATCGCGCCTAGTGCCATCACATCCCAGCCGGGCTCGATCTTTACCTTGATGCGCCGATAACCCTGGGCGAGGCTCGCACCGATGTTGTCCAGCAGCTCGTCAACGGTCGATTGGATGCCGATGCTGACCCCGGTCTCCACTCGATCGCGGACACCGCCCAGGAATTTGGCGAGCGGTTTGCGGGCGTGCTCGGCGAGCGCGGCCGTGAAGGCCATCTCGATGGCCGCCTTCGCCATGTGATGGCCACGAACCGGAGCGAATAGCGTCTCCAGGGCCTCGGCGTTCACCAGGTCGCGGCCGATCACTGCCGGCAACAAATAGCCCTTGAGGATCTGCCACGCCGTTTCGACGGTTTCGTACGAATACCACGGACCTTCGCCGGCAACGCACTCCCCCCATTGGGATCGCCCGTCGATCTCCAGGCGGACCAGTAGGGGATAACGGTCCTGCTGGACCCCGAAGCTGGTGCGAAAGGGCTTCAGCAAGCGCATCTTGAGAACGCGCAGCTCGACCGCGTCTATCTTCATCGATCAGGTCTCGACACGTCCGCGGGCGCAAGCGCCATCACGTAGGTGCCGTCGCGGCGGAAATCGACGGCGATGAGGCCGGCGGCCAGCGCCGCCTCGAACGCGGCCCGGCTCTCCATCCGCCAGCGCACGGCGAGCTCGAGGCTGGCGCGCTTGACCGCTTGGAAATCGGGTGGCACGCTGATCAGCACCGTCGTGCCGGGGCTCACGTCAAGCAGCTCCCTGACGGGCTCACCGTCGGCGCCCACGCGCAACATCACCACGGGATCCCCGGCCGGGACGAACGGCTTTGTCCGACGCAGCCACCACTCGGCCTCGAACCGATCCGACGGCAGCCCGCGGTTGAGCTCGTCCTCCATCGCCCCGTAGTGGTCCCGATCGTAGAGGCGGGCGATGCAGCCGAGGCGGTGCAGATTGATGTAGGCGTTGCGCGCCTCCAGTGGGTCGAAGGTCCAGGTCACCAGCTCGATTCCAAGTCTCAACGCATCGTACCGCTGAGCCTGCTTCAAGGCGATTCCGATGCCACTTCCGCGGAACTCGTCAAGGACCCCCAGTTGGTGCGAGCACAAGCGCAGCTGGCCATCGCGCTGGCCAAGAAAGGCGAAGCAGAAGCCGACCAGCCTTCCTGCCGCGAGGAAGGCACCATGAACGAGGCCGCCATTGTGCTGCATCGTCAGGAGCAACTCGCGCGGCACGACGTTGCGCTCGGCGGCGCCCCAGATGTCCCGACTCATCGCCTCACAGGCGGCGAACTCGTCGTGTGTGCGGACGAGGCGGATGTCGACCGGCGGTGGCGAGACTGGAGCGCGGGGCGGCACGGGCCACATGCTAGCGCGCCAGTGCCGACAGCATGCTTGCGCCCGGACGAGGCGGCCCCCGGCTCTGGCGCGCGCCCTAGCGGGCTCGCGAGGCGTTACTTACAGGTCCAGGCGCTCTGGCGTCCGGCGTTGTAGAAGACCAGCGCTGCGCGCGCCTGAGCATACGGGTCCCAGATGTTCTGCCCCGGGAAGTTGGCATTCCAGGTGGACGGCATGAACTGGAAGAGCCCGCTGGCGCCACTCGAACGGTTGATCGCGAGCGGGTTGTAATGGCTCTCGCAGTTGGCCACGCGCAACGCCCAGCTAAGGCCGGGACTGCTCCCAAAGACGGCATAGATGGCGGCCAGGCCATCCCCGCCAGATCCCGGCGGGGGCGTGAAGCTGCTGGCCTGTGCCGGCTTCGGCGCGACCCGTGTGCCGATCGCTGCAGCGATCGCGGGAGCCGGCTCAATCACCGGCGGCGCCGGTCGCTCCTCGAGCGTCGACGCCTTGGCAACCTCGCGCATTTCTACGGCGTTGCGGGCGCGTGCCGCAGTCGTCCAGGTCGCGGCGACGTAGCCCGAATGCTGGGCGGCGATGGCCGGGGTCGGCGCGGCCCGGCCGCTCATTCCGGGGACGACCAGGATGAATCCCAATCCGAGCACCAGCATGTGGCCAACAAGGTTCACGGAGGGTCGCCGACGCTGTAGGCCTAACACTCTGAGTGCGGAGAGAGTGCGGCTCCGGAGTCGCCGGTAGCGCAGGACCGCCCGCGCGGCCCAGTCAGAGGCCACAAGATCCTGGAGTCTGGCGCTGGTCAACCGCAAGATATGGGCACGAGCCTTTGACACAATAGCAATAAACGATGTAACGCTCAAGATGCCTTCCCTCCGGCAGTGGACACGCCAACCCTTCTGGTCCGCAGCGGAGACGAGAGGAGGCGATGAGCTACAACGGGGCGTAACGGACCGTCGTCCACCCTAACACAGGCGGTGCGCGCCTCGTCAAGTCGCTTGAACGCTACTGGGCGGATTCGCCCAAAAGCCCTACTGGGCTGTTTGATCCCGTCGTTACAACGCCTCGATCAACAGCCTGAGCAGCTCGGTGCGCTGCAGCCAGCTCTCCACCAGCAGGTGCTCGGAGTCCGCGTGAGCGCCGCCACCGTCGGGTCCTAGGCCGTCGAGGGTCGGCACACCCAGGGCGGCGGTGAAGTTGCCATCGCTGGCGCCGCCCGTGCTCGTCTCGCTCAAGGAGAACCCCACCTCGGTGGCGAGGCGTTGGGCGAGTTGCGCTAGCCGGACCACGCCAGGGTTGCGCTCCATGGGCGGCCGGTCGATCCCACCGCGGATGCGGAGCCGGGCTCCCTCCAGCTGGGGCTGCAGGCCCTGCACGGCGGCGACCACGCGTTCCGCCTCGGATGCGAGCGCGAATCGGACATCGATTTCCGCCCGGGCGCGGGCCGCGACGACGTTGGGCCGGGTGCCGCCCTGCACGACCCCGACGTTGATCGTCGTCCCGCCGGCCGGACGGGCCAGGCCCTTCAGGGCCAGCACCTGATGCGCGAGCTCCTCGGTCGCGCTGATGCCCTTTTCCGGTTCCACCCCGGCGTGGGCCGCGCGGCCCTCCACGTCGAGAACGAAGTCCGCGATGCCCTTGCGGGCCGTCTTGAGGGCGCCGCCGCTGGCGGCCGGCTCGAGAACCAGCACGGCGACCGCCTGGCGCGCCGTTTCCTCGATCAACGCCCGCGAGCTGGCGCTGCCGATCTCCTCGTCGGATGTCGACAGGACCACGACAGGTCGCTGGGGGCGCGCGTGCTCGAGGGCAAAGGCGGCCTCCACGATGCCGGCTTTCATGTCATAGCTCCCCGGGCCGGTGACGCGATCGTCCTGGATGCGGAATGGCAGCCGTCCGAGCGTGCCCTGCGGCCAGACCGTGTCGTGATGACAGAGCAGCACGATCGGCCCGGGACCGTCGCCAATGCGGATCTCCAGGTGGTCGCCGGCGTCGGGCCGCCGGTGCCGGATGGCGGCCACGCCCAGCTGTTGCTGGAAGAGCCTGGCGATCTCGTCCGCGCAGGCGTCGCAGCGCGCCTTGTCCGGCGACGGCGACTCCGTCACGACTAGCCGTTCCAGGGCGGCGAGCATGGCGGACCGCGGCGGCCTTTGCATCAAGCTGTCGTCCATGCTAAAACCTAGGCACCACAGGAGGGAGTTAGCCAATGAGCATTCACGCGCCCGAAGCCGCCACCAAGATTCTTCTCGACGAGCGAGAGATGCCCAAGCGCTGGTACAACATCCAGGCGGATCTGCCCTTTCCGGGAAGCCCGCCGTTGCACCCAGGCACCAAGCAACCGATCGGTCCGCAAGACCTGGCCCCGCTTTTCCCCATGGAGCTGATCAAGCAGGAGGTCTCGCAAGAGCGCTACATCGACATCCCGAGCCCGGTGCAGGATGCACTGCGGCTGTGGCGCCCGACGCCGCTGATGCGCGCCAGCCGGCTGGAACGGGAGCTGAAGACGACGGCGAAGATCTACTACAAGTACGAAGGCGTCAGCCCGGCCGGCTCGCACAAGCCGAACACCGCGGTGGCGCAGGCCTTCTACAACAAAGCCGAAGGCACGAAACGGCTCTCCACCGAAACCGGAGCCGGCCAATGGGGGAGCGCGCTGGCGTTTGCCAGCAAGCTCTTCGGCCTCGAATGCATGATCTATATGGTCCGCATCAGCTTCGAGCAGAAGCCCTACCGCAAGAGCATGATGCACGTCTGGGGCGCCGAGGTTGTCCCGAGTCCGTCTGACCGCACCCAGGTGGGGCGGCGTATCCGCGCCGAGAACCCGGATTCCACCGGCAGCCTGGGCATCGCGATCTCCGAGGCGGTGGAAGATGCCGCTGGTCGCGACGATACGAAGTATTCACTGGGCAGCGTCCTCAACCATGTGCTGATGCACCAGACGATCATCGGCGAGGAGGCGTTGCTACAGATGGAGCGAGCCGGGGCGATGCCGGACATCGTGGTCGGCTGCGTCGGCGGTGGGAGTAACTTCTCCGGCCTGGCCTTTCCATTCCTGCGCGACCGGTTGCAGGGAAAAACCAAGACACGGTTCCTCGCCGCGGAGCCAGAGGCATGTCCGTCGATCACCCGCGGCAAATACACCTACGACTTTGGTGACACCGGAGAGATGACGCCGCTCGTCAAGATGCACACGCTGGGCCACAACTTCATTCCGGACGGCATCCATGCTGGTGGTTTGCGCTACCACGGTATGGCGCCGCTGGTGTCGGCACTCGTCGATCATGGCTACATCGAGGGCGTCGCCTACCCGCAACGCAGTGTCTTTGACGCTGCGGTACAGTTTGCGCGGGCCGAGGGGACGATTCCAGCGCCGGAGACCGCCCACGCGATCCGCGCCGTCATCGACGAAGCCATCAAGGCGCGCGATCGTGGCGAGTCGCCGACCATTCTCTTCAACCTGAGCGGTCACGGCCTGCTCGACCTGGCCGCGTACGACGCCTACTTCGCCGGCACCCTGTCCGACGTCACGCTCTCGGAGGCGCGCATCCAGGAGCTGGTCGGCGCGCTCTAGACGATAGGGAGGAAGCTCGGGCGAGTTTCCTCCCGCTTTGCTAGTGTCTGCCGCCCTCGCGGCCGATCGTGGCCATGCGGGTGCGATCCTGACTGGAGGCCTCGCCGCCCTTGCGCCCTGCCGCTCGCGCTTCCTCGGAGGAGAACTCGTGCGCCGACCCTTTTTCGTGTGCTGCCTTGCCGCCCTTGCTTCCGGCCTGCCGGGCCTCCTCGGAACTGAACTCGTGCGCCGAGCCCTTCAAGTGCGCGGCCTGGCCACCCTTGCTCGCGATTTCCCGCTGTTTTGTTTCATCCATGGAACCGAAGCCTCGCTTGCCGCTTGCCGGCATTTGTCGCCTCCTTTGAACGGGACGTTGCACGGGACGTCTGCATAGAGCAACATCAGGCCCGCGATTCGCTAGTTGCTATGGTCGCTATCAATTTAGCTGACACGGCGGGCTGGCTGTCAAGCCGGGCAACGCAATGACACCAACAGGGCCCCGTCGCCGGGGCCCTGTTCTGCAAGAGGACGATGCAGCAAGGTCCGCGTCAGGATCCCGCCGGCTCCCGTCCGGTGAAGAATGCGCGAACACGTTCGCCAAAGCCGACACGCGGCCGGTAGGGTGCCGCGCCGGAGCGATCCGCCGGTGCGTCCGCTGCGACCGGTTCACGCTTGGCCTCACGATTGGCGTCGTGGTAGGCGGGCATAGGCTCCCGCGCGGGCGTCTCCAGGACGCGGCGGTCGCTCGTCGCCGCGACGCCGCGGTCCATGCCGCGAAGCTCGCTGCGGACGCGGGCGTTCTCTTCGCGCAGACGCTGGTTTTCGCGGCCAAGGTCGTTGATCGTCGATTCGCGGGTGGTGACCCGCCGGCGCATCGAGCCGACGCGGACGCCGTGCACGAGCCCGGAGTAGAGCATGTACAGCAGGAACAGGCCGCCGATGACGGCGGCGGTCACCACGACCGGGACCCAGTCAGGCACAGCGGCCCAGTGCCACTGCCAGAGCGTGACGTCATGCGTGCTGTTGTTCTCGGTCGCGTAGAGGCCGACCCCGGCGGCGGCCAGGAGCAAGAGGATCAGGAACAGGATCATTTGCCAATCCCTCCAGTGGGTGGTTGCTAACAGTACAGATATAACAATACCTGACAGCCCCTTACTTGGTCAAGGCGGGGAGATCGCCGCCGGCGGGCGATCAGCGCAGCGGGTCGCGGAGGTCCCGTACCGCAGCAGTCGCGAGGAACCCGGTCGTGAGCGCCACGGCGCCCAAGCGCAAGGACGCAACCAGCCCGCCCGCACTGTCGATGAGGCTGAGGGCCAGCGCCGCGCAGAGCGAGCCGCAGAGGCCGGCGATCAACCAGAGGGGCCAACGGCGCCGTCCCGGCCAGGCGAGCAGGAGGCATAAGAGAAAGGCGACCAGGATGAAACCCCCCACCATCCTGGTCGCCATCGGAGCGCCCCCCGGATCGATCGGCGCCCCCACTGGCAACAGCCTAGATGTGCGGGGCCGCCGCCGCTATCCCCCAGGGTGATGAAAGGTTGGGCTCACCGGGTTCCAACCGGGGGAGGCCGAACGGGGGAGAGGCCGAGAATCCTAGATCAGGTTCTGCCGCGAGGCGGCCGCCACGGCCTCGGCCCGGTTGCGTGCGTTAAGCCGGCTCAGGAGATTTTCGACGTAGGTCTTGATCGTGTTCTCGCTGAGGTGGAGACGGCCCGCGATCATCGAATTCGAGTAGCCCTCTGAGACCAGCTGCAAAACCTCCTGTTCTCGAGGGGACAGGCGGACCGCGGGAACGGTGGCGCTGCTTACCGGGGTCTCGATGGTCGCGCTGGTGCTCCCCGCTGCCTGCGGCAGCACGCCCCCAATGACGATCCGGTCGTAGGCCGCCAGGATGGCACCGGCCACGACCATGATCAGGCTCCACAAGACGACGTCCCGGCTCCCAAAGCCCTGGCCGTAGAGGGCATTGAGGGCGGCATGGAGGGCGATCATGCCGAGCACGAAAATGCCGACGCAGAGCATCGCCCCCTCGGCGCCGTCGTAGGCCACCATCCAAACGATCAGCAAAATGTAGGCCGCATAAATACTGGTGCTCGCGCCGACTCCGCCGAAGACGAAGAGCACCAGGAAGTAGCTGACGGTGTCGAGCAGTGTCAGCGCCCGGCCGATACGCAGAATCGACCGGTCATCGGCTCTCGAGATGGCGATCATGCCCCAGGCGTTGTAGAGCGTGACCCACACCAGGACGAGGGCCAGCCCCACCGACGACCGCGGCGGCACGGCCAGCGACAGGATGGCGGCGAAGAGCAGGCCCGGCCAGCGCACCACGGTTCCGAGCCGGGCGAGCTGACGGATCGACGTCGCGCTCAAGCGCGGGCGCTCGGCGGCGTCGAGTCCAAGGAACGAGAGCGTCCGCATTCCCCGACCTCCGCCCTGCCCCCCCAGGGTGGCCCCATTCTACTGGCGGTCCGGGGGCCCGTAAAGGCCGTTCGTTGAGGCCGTTCGCGCCACTGCAGACGCCGCCGGGTTCGCGGAACGCGGCCGACGGATCGGGGCCATCCGCGCAGCCGGCGACCACGCTGCCCGCCATGGTACGGTCGACCGCCCGCGGCTCGCAAGAACATTACAATAGGACTAACACTATGTTTGCTAGCGCGAGTTCGCTATTGAGCCGGCGAATGGCGCCGCCATCCTTGCGGCCCCGGCGTACCCTGCTGATCGCGGTCGCCATAGTGGCGCTCGGGCTGAGCGTGCCCGGAGCGAACGCGGTCGCCCGGAATGGCCAGTCGCTGCAGAATGCGACCCTCGAGGGCGCGCCCAGCGCCGCGGAGGACGCCGCCGTCCAGGCGGAGGCGACCCAGCTCCGTGCGCGCTACCACGGCGATCCGGCGGCGCTGGTCACCTCGGCACAGGCCGCGCTTTCCGCCGGACGCAATGACGCCACGATCGCCTTTTTCCTCAAACGCGGTTGGGCCGATCGGCTGAATGCCGCGCTGGAGCGCTACGCTGCGATGCTGGGTAGGGCCGATATCCGGTCCCTTGCGCTCGCCGACGCCGGCATTCAACACTACGCGACCCAGCTCCACGTAAGCCTGATGCAGAGCGGACCGGCTCGGCTGATTACCATCTCGCTGCAGGCGCAGCGGCTGACCGCCTACGACCGCGGTCGCGTGGTCGTCGACACGCTGGTGACGACCGGCCGGCCGGCGCTCGCGACCGACGTGGGCGCGATGCAGATCACCCGCAAGGACTCACCCTGGACGATGCGGTCGCCGTGGCCCAAGGGGTCGCCCGAGTGGTACCCGGACACTCCAGTGCGGATGGTGCTGTGGTTTACGGAAAATGGCGAAGGCCTCCACGACGCCAGCTGGCAACCCGACGCCACGCTCGGCCCCGGCTCGCAGAACGGGCCCTTCGCCAGCCACGGCTGCGTCCACCTGCCGCTGCCGGCCGTAACCACGCTCTTTCAGTGGGCGCCCATCGGGACGCCCGTGGTCGTTTATCCGGGCGATGGCTCCGCCGCGGCGACGCAGGTCGCTCAACAGACAGTCGACGCCGCCGGGAATCCGCTCGGTGGTCCGCGCGGGGACTAGGCCAGCACCATCCCGACGCTCGAGCGGGCTAGTCGCCGATGTGGGTCGCGGGAATTGTGCCCATGCGGCCTCGACGGTAGTCATCGAAAGCCTGGGCCAGCTCCGCGTGGGTGTTCATGACAAATGGTCCGTACCAGGCGACCGGCTCACCGATCGGCTCTCCGCCGAGCACCAGCACATCGAGATTCGGCGCGCGGCTGTCCTGCCCGAGGTCGGCGGTCAGGCTGATGACGTCGCCCGCGCCAAACGCCGCCAGCTGTCCTGATCCGATCGGCGCCCGCTTCGCGCCCACCGTTCCACGGCCGGCCAGAACGTACACGAGGCCGTTGAAGTCCCGGCGCCACGGCAGGCGCAGCTCGGCGCCAGGATTGATGGTCGCGTGCAACAAGGTGATCGCCGTGTGGGTAACGCCCGGCCCGCTGTGACCGGCGATGTCGCCCGCAATCACGCGCACCAGCGCGCCGCCATCCCCCGAAGAAAGCAACATAACGCGCCCGGCGCCGATGTCCTGATAGCGCGGTGGCGTCCACTTCTGACCGGACGGAAGGTTGACCCAGAGCTGGATGCCGTGGAAGAGTCCGCCGCTCGCGATCAGCGCCTCGGGAGGCCGCTCGATGTGGAGGATCCCGGCGCCGGCCGTCATCCATTGCGTCGCACCGTTGGTAATCAGGCCCCCGCCGCCGGTCGAGTCCTGGTGTTGAAAGGTTCCGTCGATCATGTAGGTGACGGTCTCGAATCCGCGATGCGGGTGCCAGGCGGTACCCTTCGGTTCCCCGGGGCCGTATTCCACCTCGCCCATCTGGTCCATGTGAATGAAGGGGTCGAGGTAGCGTTGGTCGAGCCCGTAAAAGGCCCGCCGCACCGGGAAGCCCTCGCCTTCGACACCCTTCGGCGCCGTCGTGATGGCGAGCACCGGGCGCTCGACGGTGCCGGCCGGGTCCGGGACCGGGATTCGCGCCAGCGTCAGGATGTTGTCGACGGTGACCGCGGGCATTGCATCTCCTGTAACCGCGTCACGCGGGCCGCTATTCCGGACGCGTCGTCGCCGCGTTCGTTGCGTTAACGTCAGCAGCGATGAAGATCGCGGTGATGATCGAGGCCCAGGAGGGGCTGACCTGGGAGCACTGGTTTCGAATCGCTGATCGCGTCGAACAGCTCGGCCTCGATTCGCTGTGGCGCTCGGATCATTTCTTCAGCCTCAGCGGGGACCCTCAGCGGCCGGCGCTCGAATGCTGGACGTCGCTGACGGCGCTGGCGCAACGCACTCGCCGGATCCGGTTCGGCCCGCTGGTGAGCCCGATGACATTTCGACACCCGGCCCTGCTCGCCCGGATGGCCGCCGCCGTCGACCTCCTCTCCGGCGGCCGGCTGGTCCTCGGGGTCGGCGCCGGATGGAATGTCGCCGAGCACGACGCGTTTGGGATCGGGCTTCCGCCGCTCAAGGAACGCTTCGACCGTTTCGAGGAGGGGATCGCCGTCATCAAGGCCCTGTGGACCGGTGGACCGGTCGATCTCGACGGACGCTACTACTCCCTGCGCGGCGCCGCCGCCTATCCGCGCCCCCAGCAACAACCGGCCCCTCCACTCCTGATCGGGGGTGATGGCGAAGTTCGGCTGCTCCGCATCGTGGCTCGCGACGCCGACGAGTGGAACAGTCACGCCCACACGCCCGAGGTGTATCGGGTCAAGCGCGCCAAGCTCGAAGAACACTGCCGGGCGGTTGGCCGTGACCCCGCGACGATTCGGCGCTCCTGGATGGGCGGCGCGCTGATCGGCCGCGATGCGAACGAGGTTGCCGAAAAGGGCGGCTGGATGCAGTCGTTCCTGGGTGCGCTTTCGGACGTGCCCCCGGCAGCCGCGTCGGAGGAGCTGCGGCGGCGTGGCTGGATCGTCGGGACACCGGATCAGGCGGCCTCGCAGCTCGGCGCCTGGTCGGCCCTTGGCATCGAGCGCGTGATGTTCCAGTGGTACAACCTTGACGATCTCGACGGGCTGGCGCTGCTCGCCCAGCTGCACCAGCCCTAGGGGCTGGACGACGCGCTCGGCGACGGGGTCGGGCTCGGGGACTGGCTCGGTGAGGACGTCGGTGTCGGTGTCGAGGCCGCCGACGGGGTCGGGGCGGGGCCGGTCGCCGGCAGCTGCCGCTGCGTGATGGTGCCGATCGTCGGCAGGTCGGCCTGTCGCGGCGGGCCGCTTTCTGGTGGCGCATTGAGCAGACCGTACGCCAGGACACCGATCACGACCAGCGCCAGCGCGCCGGGAATGAAGGCGGCGGCCCGCGTCGACACGTCGGGGCGCTCGCCGGTGTTCTGTGCGGAGCGGCCGTAGATCCTTCGGAATGGGGTCAGCTGGATCCCTTCCGCCGCGAAGCTGGCCCACGGCGCGCTGCCAAAGATCCAGGCCTCGAAGAGGAGCATGAGGGCGAGGATGGCGGTCGGGACGGCGGGCGCGGCGAGCAGCATCACGATCGCCCCGACGAGGGCGAGCAGCGCGAGCGTCGATTCCACCGCTGACGAACGCACCGCCGGCCAGAGCCGGTTGCGTGTGGCTTTCTGCTTCGGCGTGCGCAGAAAGGCCGCCTGGCGGCTGAGCAATCCGCGCACGACGGCGAGCGTGACGACCCAGCTCAACGCAAACCAGATGCCGAGCGCGTGCAAGGCGTCACCCCAACTGCACCGCTCGGCTCGCCGCAACGCCCAGAGTCCGCGCAGCACGCCGGTCACCAGGAAGGCGAGCGGGACGATGAGGATCGGACCGGTCAGCTCGCGGACCGGAAGGCGGTGGTGGATGGCGGCAGCGACGGCGGTCAGCAGCAGGAGAAGGGTGAAGCCGACCGTGAGCAAATCGCCGAACCAGTGCACGCTGCCGAAGAGGTAATGGAGCCGCTGGCCCCAGGTCAGTTGCAGCCGGTGCGCGGTAAACGGTAGCAGCTCCCGCCATTGCCGTCGAAGGATCTGGATGCCGCCGAGTGCCCAGCGGAAGCGTTGCTTCTTCAGTCCGTCGAAGCTCAGCGGCATCAGGCCCTCGCCCCAGGCGCTCGGCTCAAAGACACCGATGGAACCGAGCCCGAGCATGCGAAGGCTCGCCTCGGCGTCCTCGGTGATCACGCTTTCCTCCCAACCTCCGATCCGTTCCAGGGCCGATCGCCTGATCAAACCCATCGTCCCGGCAAAGATGATGGCGTTCCGGTTGGCGCGGCCCGGCATCGTGACGTCGAAGAAATAGCGGTAGCTGTAGAAGAGGCCGCGCAGATAGCCGCTGTCCTTCCAATCGCGATAGTTCTGCGGTGTCTGCACAAAGGCGACCCGGTCATCGGCGAAGTGGCCGACCATTTCTTTCAGGAAGCCCGGTCTGACGATGTAATCGGCATCAACGATGCCCAGGATGGTGACGTGCGCGGGCAGGCGCCGAGTGGCTTCGTTGAGCGCGCCCGCCTTGTAGCCGGGCCAGGGATCGAGGTGGATGAACTGAAAGCGCGATCCCAGCTCAGTGCACAGCGCCTCGAGGGGACGCCATACCTGCGGGTCCTTGGTGTTGTTGTCGACCACCTGGACGACGACGTCGGGGTAATCGAGGTGAGAAAGCGCGGCCAACGTCTCTCGCACCACCTCGATCGGCTCGTTGTAGCACGGGACCTGGATCGCCACGGGAGGCTGATACGACGGTTGGGCGTGATGCGCGATTCGGGTCCGCCGGCTGAAGACGTCCAGGATCTCGAAGAGGTAATAGGTACTGAGCGCCAGGGCGCTGGCCTCGAGCAGGAGCAGGACGAACGAACCGGCGATGCCCAGGAGACTCAGGCGGTCGACAAACGGTTGAGCGCCCGCATAGATCAGGTAGACGACCGAGGCCACCAACAAGGCCGACAGCAGCTGAGCGGCGAGGAAGCTCCATTGTGGAAGGTGGCGGCGGGTCTCGATCAGGGCGCCGACGCCGAACAGCGGCAGAATGGTCGCCGCCACGGGATCGTGCACGATCAGCGCGGTCAGCGAGCCGGCGCCGACCAAGATCGCGAGCGCGAGCGGGATGCCGGCCCAGGCGCGTGCTCGGACCAGTCCAGGAACCATCACCGCCGCCGTCGTGATCGCGGCGGCCAGGGTAAAGAAAAGGACGAGCTCGAGCAGCATTTCCGCCGCTAACGCTGCCACAACGGCAGCGACTTACGCCAGTCTTACCCTCAACCGAAGTTGATCATCACGTTCTTGACCTGGGTGTAGTTCGCCAGCGCCTCGACGCCCTGCTCGCGCCCGAAGCCACTTCGCTTGTAACCGCCAAAGGGCAAGCCGATACTGCCTTCGACGCTGTAGCTGTTGACGCGCACCTGTCCTGATTTCACCGCCATGGCGACGGTCAGCGCCCGGCTCAGGTCGCGCGTCCAGACCCCGGTCACGAGCCCGTAGGGCGTACCGTTGGCGACCGCGATCGCCTCATCCACTGATCCAAAGGTGGTCACGGTCAGCACCGGGCCGAAGATCTCTTCCTGCCCGAGCTCCGTCCCCGGTGCCACCTGGTCGAGCAGCGTCGGCTCGATGAAGAAGCCGCGGTTACGTCCGGCGCCGTCCGCGCGGCGGCCACCCGCCACAGCCCTCGCCCCGTCCTTTAGGCCGGCGGCGATAAAGCCGAGGACGCGCTGCATCTGGCGCTCGCTGACGACCGGGCCCATGTCCGGGTTATCCAGGCCGCGCCCCAGGCGGATCGTTCCGATCCGCGTCGCGAGCAGTTCGACGAAGCGGTCGTGAGCCGGCGCCTCGAGCAAGAGTCGAGTCGGCGCGGTGCACGTTTGCGCCGAGTTCTGCATCAAAGTGGTGGCGGCGGATGCGGCGGCCCGTTCCAGGTCGGCGTCGGCAAAGACGATGTTCGGCGACTTGCCGCCGAGTTCGAGCGTCACCGGCACGACGTTGTCCGCGGCGGCTTTCATGATCGCGATGCCAGTTGGGACCGAACCGGTGAAGGTGATGTGGTTGATGCCGGCGTGGGAGGCAAGCGCCGCGCCGGTTTCTCTCCCGCCGGTCACCACATTGAAGACGCCAGGCGGCAGGCCCGCCTCGACCGCCAGCTCCGCCAGCCGGATGATGCTGAGGCCTGCCTCGGCGGCCGGTTTTGCCACGACGGCATTGCCGCACGCCAGCGCCGGCGCGATCCCCCGCGACGCCAGCCGCAGCGGGTAATTCCAGGGAACGATCTGGGCCGAAACGCCCAGCGGCTCGCGAAGTGTGAAGTCGACGTAGCCTTGGCCCAGGGGAATGCTCGAGCCGAAGACCTTGTCGGCAACGCCGGCGAAGTATTCGAAGTAGCCGGCGGCCGCCGCGACATCGTCTTCCGCCTGGCGCAACGGCTTGCCGACATCGAGGCTTTCCAACTCGGCCAACTCCCGGCTCTGCTCGCGGAGCAATGCGGCGAGCCGGTTCAAGAGTCGAACGCGACGTACGGGCGCGAGCCCCGCCCATGAGCCCATCGCCGCCTGGGCCGATGCCACCGCCGCGTCGACATCAGCCTTGTCGCCCAGGGCCACCTTGGCGAAGACCTCGGCGGTGGCTGGATCGATGGCGTCGATGGTGCCGCCGGCCCGTGCCGAGACCCGCTCCCCATCGAGGAACATCCGCCCATCGATCTCGCTGGCGTTCACAACCCTAAGCGTACCGTTGCCGGTCTCGAATTCATTCCCACCTGCCAGGGTCTGGGACCAGTTTTCACGTGTGAGAACGCCGATTTTCGGGAAAAACCACTTCGTATCCATCCACGGGCTTAGCAAAAGGAGCGAGTCCATGCGCACGACGGTCGAGGCGAACTCCGACCTTTCCCTGACGCCAACCGACCCGGCGGCGACCGCTGCCCCGATGATCACGCTCGACCCACAAACGACCGCGCGCCTCGACGCCGCCGTTGCGACCTACCTCGACGCGCTGCTGGCCGCCGATCCCCAATCGGACGCGTTCAAGAAAAAGGTTGACGGCATCCACGCGCTCGGCAACGAAGAGATCAAGCAATCCGCCAGCGTTTCGAATCGGATGCTCGATCGGCCGGTCGGCGCGCTCGCCCGCTCGCAAGACAAATCTTCCGTTTCCAGCGCTCTGCTCCAGCTCCGGCGCACGGTTGAAGACCTCGACCCGTCGGACCGCGGGCTGCTCGACCGTCGCCGGCTCTTCGGCGTCCTACCGCTGGGCAACCGGCTGCGCGATTACTTCGGTAAGTACGAGTCGGCCCAGGGTCATCTCAACGCGATCGTGCAGGCGCTCTACCGTGGGCAGGACGAGCTGCTCAAGGACAATGCCGCAATCGAGCAGGAGAAGCTCAACCTGTGGGCCGTCATGGATCGGCTCAAGCAATACCTCTACCTCGCTCGCAGGATGGATGCCGCACTCGATGCTCGCATCCAGGAGGTGCAGGAGCAGGATCCGGAGCGGGCGAAGACGTTGCGCGAGGACTGCCTCTTTTACGTTCGCCAGAAAACGCAGGATCTCGCCACCCAGCTCGCCGTCAGCGCCCAGGGTTACCTGGCGCTCGAGCTCGTCCGTAAGAACAATCTCGAGCTCGTGAAGGGCGTCGACCGCGCGACCACGACCACGGTGTCCGCGCTGCGCACGGCGGTGATGACGGCGCAGGGTCTGGTCAACCAGAAGCTCGTGCTCGATCAGATTGGCGCACTGAACGAGACGACCGCCGACATGATCGAGGGCACCTCGGCGATGTTGCGCCAGCAGTCCGCCGGCGTGCACGAGCAAGCGGCGAGCGCCACGGTCAGCATCGAGAAGCTGCAGGCGGCCTTCGCCAACATCTACGCCACGATCGACACCATCGATGCCTCCAAGCTTGCGGCGCTGGAGACCATGCGGCAGACGATCGATGCGCTCTCCAGGGAGGTCGCGCGCGCGCAGACGTACCTGGAGCGCGCGCACGAGGCACCGACCGGCGAGCTCGCCTCAATCCCAGAGGAGCTGAAGCTGCCGGTGCGCACGCCGTAGCGACAGGGGAAGCTCATGGGAAGCGCAATCGCGCCCTATCGCTCGTCGCTGCCCGCGTCCGCTCCGGGGCGCGGGCTGGTGTCATACCTGAGCAGCCGACGTAACCTGACCGGTTCGGCGCTGGCGCTGGTGGGAGGTGGGCTTATCCTGGTTGACCCGGTCGGATTGCAGGGGATCCTGCTGGTCGCCGGCCTCTACCTGGCCGGCGCCCTCGCGACCCAGGGCACCCCGCGCATCCATCGTTTTGGCTTCGATCCGCGACGGCTGCAGAAATCGCTGTCGGAGCAGATCGCGGCGGTGGCGGCCCGGGTCCCTCCCGAGATCCTGGTCCGGTTACAGCGGATCGAGCTGACCACCCGTACCGAGATCCTTCCGCACCTGGACTGCCTCCCGCTTGGGGCGCCGGAACTTTATCTAATCGAGCGGACCGTCGCCGACTACCTGCCGACGGCGATCGATGCCTACTTGCGCCTCCCGACCGGCTATGTCTCCTCGCAGCCGGGCAGTCACGGCCGCGCCGCGGTCGATGTGCTGGCCGAGGAGCTCGACTTCCTCGATGCCGAGATGCGACAAGTGGCAGAGGTCGTCCACCGAACCGACATGGACCGGCTACTCGCGCACAAGCGATTCCTCATCGACCGCTTCCACAGGGAGGAGGCCTCAGGCTGACGTCGGTCTGCGCAGGGTGGGCCGGAGGGATGCGGGCAACAGCCGCCAAATGCCCAGGCCCAGGGCGATGAGCAGCAGGAATGGCAGGAAGAAACCACCGACAACGAGCATGCCACCGATCACGGCGACAAACGCTTGCCCGGCCGTTCCGAGCGAGCTGGCGAGGCCACTGCGATCCCACAGGCTCGGTTGTGCCGGCGTCGCCGCGACCGTGTAGAAGCGAAGCGTGATCGTCGAATAGGTGGTGCGCTGGTCGAGATAGCGGATGCGGCCCTGAATCTGCTCGATCTCTCCAGTGACGGTCGACAGCTGGTTCTGCACCGCCACACTGTCGGCGATGCTCTGCGCGCGGCGCATCAGGTCGAGCATGACCGCCTGTTGCGCCTGTTGGTTCTTGAGACGTGCCTGCAGGTCGACGTATTCACCGCTGACATCCTGGCTGGTGACCTGCTGCTGCGTCGCTTTGCCGAGTTGGCGTAGCTCACTCAATGCATCGGCATAGCGCGATGCCGGGACGGCGACCACCACGGTGCCGGCGTCCGTCTCGCGGCCCGAGAGATCGCCAACCTGTGAGCTGACGAGATAACCGTTGAACCGGTCGGCGATGGCGAGGGCCCTGTCGTAGGTGTTCCAGAACGCGCCCGATTTGATTTGAATCCCCAGATTCGCGTCCTGAATGACCTTCTGATCACCCCGCGCTTGCAGCACGGCGTTGCCGGCGGCCTGCTTCGATGTCGTGTCGGCCGGAGCATGATCCGCTGCCGAGGAGCTGCCGGAGGATGCCTGCCCGAGGCCACCCGTCGCCTGAGATCCGGAAGACGCGGCGCCGCATGCCGCCAGCAGACCGAGCACACTGAACAGCACCAGGACCGGAACGAGGCGGATCGAGGAGACGATTCTCATCTCGGTCCCTATGACGAGATGTGACCCGAAAAGTTCCCGCGGCTACGGCTAAGCTTGAAGGGTGAGCCAGCCGGTCGATCTTTCGCCACTCCAGCGGGAACTCGATAACCTCCGTCTGCAGCTCTGCCACTGCAACAACGCCGGCACGTGTCTCGGCTGTCAGGGCGTCGAGATGCTTCGGCAGCAGGCGACGATGATCGTCTCGGCGGCGAGCCAGCCGGTGCTGCTGCAGGTCGCCCAGGAGACGCAGGCCAAGGAGCTGGTTAAACAGGTGCAGGAGATGCAGGCCCGCTTGCTTGCCGACCCCGAGGCCGCCAGGGCCCTGGAAGAACTACTGAAGTATTTTCAGGAGCCGCCGGAAGAGACGAATCACTAAGCCGTCGCGGGCATCGCCGTGACGACAACCCGCTGGGTGTCGACCCAGTTGGGCCAGCAGGTGAAGAGGGTGAGCCGCACATCGTTGGTCGGCTGCAGGATCTGCACGGCGGTCGGCGGGACGATGGTCGGCTTTCCGGTGACGTGGTACACGGTGCGGGATCCGTTCGCGTCCGCGACGTCCACCTCGTCGCCTGGCTTCAGGTCCTTGATGCTGCTAAAGACGCTGCCCTCGATGTCGTCATGGCCGTAGAGGACGGCGTTGCCGCTGCCAATAGGGGAGGAGAAGGCGTAATGGGTGACCGAGTAGCCCTTGGCGATCAACATGTTGCCCTTGGCGTCGACGCCGCGGTCGAAGATGGGGGCATTCTTGATGCCGAGCCGCGGAATCGAGATGTACGCCACCACCTGGTTGGGGCCGGCGCCGGTACTGCTGGTGTTGGGGAGGAATTTGGGGTGCTGGTGGGGCGGCGACAGCGGATCATTGAGCGCCGGGTTCGGCTGGGTCGCGACCTCGGGCGCCCCGAGGCGGACCAGCCCACTGGCAGGTAGGGCGGTTGCCATCAGCGCCAGGCCGATGGCAATCAGCAGTCCCGCTATCAAGTTTCGTCGCATCGCTCCCATCATAGTCAAGCGAAATCGGGAGCCTGTCAAGGAATGCACGGGGCGTCGCCCCTCGCGAGTGGCGCGGAACGTGCCATACGAGCGATTGAGACGTAACAGGGCGCCGGTCAGGCCCGGCGCCCTGCGTATCGAACGGTCGGCTTAGGCGGCCTTGCGGGCGGCCTGGCGGATGTAGGTCTCGCGAACGGCCTTCGGGAACGACCAGCGCGGCTTCTTGGAAGCCGGGCGGGCCTTGAGCATGATCGACTCGCCGGTGAAGGGGTTGGTGCCTTTCCCTGCCTTGCGAGCCTTGACGTCACGCGACGCGAGCGCGCCGATCTCGGGGAAGCGCACGCGCATCCCACGGGCGCCGGCCGCGACGGCCGCCTCGAAGGCGTCCTTGACGGCCCAGCTAAGGTCCGATTTCTTGACCTTGTGACCCTTCTCGGTGAGATTCTCGTGCACCAGGCTGACGAACGTCGACGCGGTCCATTTTTGGGTTTTCGCCATCGTGTCCTCCGTCTTGTAAATCCGATGGGCCAGAGCCCTGTCGTGGGTTGCAAACGCGCCGGCGGTCGAAAACGTGCGTTATTCCGGCGAAATTGCCAGAAAATGTGTCGTGATGCCCGCACTGCAGTTTGACGGCCGCCTCGAATCCGACCAGGGGGCCTGCTTCATCCGCGTCCCGCCGCAGACGCTGACGGCGCTGGGCCCGGGGAAGCGCGCGCCCGTGAAGGTGACCATCAACGGTTTCACCTATCGAACGACCATCGCCGTCTACGGCGGAAAGTCCTACGTGGGCGTGCGGCGCGAGGTCCGCGAAGCCGCCGGCGTGGCGGCCGGCGACCCGATCACCGTGGGTCTCGAGTATGACGCCCAGGTCAGAACGGTGGACCTCCCGCAGGCGCTCCGCGTGGCGCTCGAAGCGGACCCCGCCATCGCTGCCGCGTTCGAGAAGCTCTCCCATACGCGCCAGAAGGAGTTCGTCCAGTGGGTCACCGGGGCGAAGCGGGCGGACACTCAGCGGCGGCGGATGGAGCAGGCGTTGGCGACGTTGCGCCCACGCCCAGGGCGCCGCTGACGGGTCAGGCAGCCTTGCGTTGTCGCAGAGAGTAGGCGATCCGGTTGTCGAGCTGCCACTCCTCTTCGAGCGCCAGGATGCTCAGGAGCAGCTCTTCGTGGATGTCCTCGAGTTCGCGGCGCCGCTTGATGCCCTCCGCATCCAGCGGCTGTGGAACGAGCGCCTCGAACTGCGCAGAGGCATCCATGGCTGAGTCACATCCTTCTAGCCTCCGTTCTAGCGCTCCAGCATTAAGGTCGGTTGTGCGTTCGGCGGATCGTGCGATCTGCCGCAGCACTGTGCCGCGCTCGTCACCGGCTCGTCTTACTCCGAGGGCTGCGCCGCCGCCGGTGCCTTGAGCGCCTGCTCGCGGATCACCTTCTTGTCGAACTTGCCGACGCTCGTCTTGGGGATTTCATCGACAAATCGCACTTCGTCCGGCAGCCACCATTTCGCCACCAGCGGCGTCAGGTACGCGGTGATCTCCTCCTGAGTGACCGCGCCTTTGAATTCGGGTTTGGCCACGACGTAGGCGACCGGCCGCTCCTGCCACTTCGGGTGAGGCACGCCGATGACGGCCGCCTCCAGCACCTTGGGGTGCCCCATGATGGCGGATTCCAGCTCCACCGAGGAGATCCACTCGCCCCCCGACTTCACCAGGTCCTTGGTGCGGTCGACGATCTGCGCATAGCCCTCGGGATCGACGTTGGCCACGTCGCCGGTGCGAAGCCAGCCGTCCGGGGTGAAGCGTTCGGGGTCGACACCGCGGTAGTAGCTCGAGGTGACCCAGGGGCCGCGTACCTGGATCTCGCCCACGCTCTTCCCGTCCCAGGGGACCGGCTCGCCGCTCTCGACGTTGGCGAGGCGGAGCTCGACGCCGGCGAGCGGGAGTCCCGCCTTGAGGCGGACCTGCTTGCGATCGGACTCGGGAATGTAGCTCTTCATCGTGGCGACGGACGCCACCGGCGAGGTCTCGGTCATCCCCCACCCCTGGTTGGTATCGATGCCATGCCTCGTCAGGCCGTCATAGAGGCCCGCGGGGAGGGCCGAACCGCCGACGAACATCCGCAGGCCGTCGAGGTTGGTCGCC
>Ga0209474_10001571_pt1 | contig 22008 bp, 17 predicted proteins | sample GraSoiAngelo_145_FD_185902 | JGI IMG/M metagenome (GOLD analysis project Ga0209474, IMG submission 185902) | Grasslands soil microbial communities from the Angelo Coastal Reserve, California, USA - 14_1009_05_20cm (SPAdes) (version 2) | ecosystem: Environmental > Terrestrial > Soil > Grasslands... | reverse complement strand
CCGGCGCGCTCATGGCATCCTGATTCCCTGCTCGATCATTCTGTTCGTCGCGGTATTTCACTACCGCGACGTACCTTTTGCGGGTGGTTAGACGGTTTTGACGGCACGGTATTCCGTGTCCACGTGTGGACGGTGAGACCGACTGAGACGCAGCCTGGGGAGCGATAGGCATTTGCGACGGAGCCGCTGACTGACCCTCACTGTTGCACCGGCTGACAGCGCTCTAGGTGCGATTCTACTTAAAAGGGTCGGGAGGCTGGGCTGACCGGGCCTTCCGTCCCCAACGCATCTTGCACCCTCACACGGGTGCAAATGATTAATGCACCGTTTGAAGGGTGCAAGACGAGGAAGACCGGGGGGCTCGCTGACGGCGGACGCCTTCAGGGCAGGGGCGCCGGCAGCTCCGACTTGCCCATCAGGTAGAGATCGACGCCGCGCGCGGCGGAGCGGCCCTCGGCGATCGCCCACACGATCAGCGACTGGCCGCGCTGCATGTCGCCGCACGTGAAGACGCCGGGCACGCTGGTCATCCAGCGCGCGTCCCGCCAGACGTTGCCACGCTCGGTGAGCGTGACGCCGAGGTCGGCGAGCATCCCCGGCTTCTCGGCGCCCAGGAACCCCATGGCGAGCAGGACGAGCTCACACTCGAGCGTGAACTCGCTGCCCGGGACGGGCTTGAAGTCGAGGCGGCCACCCTCGCGGACCATCTCGACCTGCACCGCGTGGAGCCGGCGGACGCGCCCCTCGGCGTCGCCCGTGAAGCGCTCGGTGGATACCGAGTAGACCCGCTCGCCCCCCTCCTCGTGCGCGCCGGACACGCGGAGGATGTTCGGCCACTGCGGCCAGGGGTTGTCGGGCGCGCGCGTGTCGGGTGGCCGTGGCAGCAGCTCGAACTGGTGGACCGAGACGGCGCCCTGGCGATGGACCGTGCCGAGGCAGTCGGCTCCGGTATCACCGCCGCCGATGATCACGACGCGCTTGCCCTGGGCCGTGATGAACCGATCGTCGGGGATCGCGTCGCCCTCGCAGCGCTTGTTCTGGAGCGTCAGGTACTCCATGGCGAAGTGGATGCCCCGGAGCTCCCGCCCGGGCACACGGAGGTCGCGAGGCGCGCAGGCGCCGCCCGCCAGCACGAGCGCGTCGAACTCGCCGCGCAGCGCCCCGACCGGCACGGTCACGCCGACGTGGCAGTTCGTCCGGAAGGCGACGCCCTCCTTCTCCATGACCGCGAGGCGCCGCTCCAGGATGCGCTTCTCCATCTTGAACTCGGGGATGCCGTAGCGGAGGAGCCCGCCGATCCGGTCGGCGCGCTCGAGGACCGTGACCGCGTGACCCGCGCGGTTCAGCTGCTGGGCGGCGGCGAGCCCCGCGGGCCCGGAGCCGACGACCGCGACCTTCTTCCCGGTACGCACGGCGGGCGGCTCGGGCACGACCCAGCCCTCGTCGAAGGCGCGCTCGCTGATGCGCTCTTCCACGGCCTTGATCGTGACCGGGTCGTCGTTGATGCCGAGGACGCACGAGCCCTCGCAGGGCGCCGGGCAGAGCCGGCCCGTCCACTCGGGGAAGTTGTTGGTCGCGTGCAGGCGCTCGCTCGCGTCGCGCCAGCGGTCCTTGTACACGAGGTCGTTCCAGTCGGGGATGATGTTGCCGAGCGGGCAGCCCTGGTGACAGAACGGGATGCCGCAGTCCATGCAGCGCGCGGCCTGCTTCTTGAGATCCTCGACCGGGTAGGGGAGGTAGATCTCCTTCCAGTCGCGCAGCCGCGCCACCACCGGCCGGGTCGGCCACTTCTTGCGCTGGATCTCGAGAAAGCCGGTGACCTTACCCACTCGGGGTCCCGACGAGCTCGGCGAACGTGGGCTCGCGCCCCTCGGCGCGGGCGTGCGCCTCGGCCGCCAGCACGCGCTTGTAGTCCCGCGGCATGACCTTGACGAACCGCGGCTGCAGGCCGAGCCAGTCGGCCAGGATCTTCGCCGCGTAGGTCGAGCCGGTGTGCTGGACGTGGCGCTCGATGAGGCCGCGCACCAGCCCGATGTCCTCGGCGCGATCGAAGGGCTCGAGGTCCACCAAGCCGAGGTTACAGCGCCGCTTGAAGTCGCCGTCCACGTCGAGCACGAACGCGATCCCGCCCGACATGCCGGCGGCGAAGTTGCGCCCCGTCCGGCCCAGGACCACCACGCGCCCGCCCGTCATGTACTCGCAGCCGTGGTCGCCGATGCCCTCGACGACCGCGTGGACGCCGCTGTTCCGGACGGCGAACCGCTCACCCGCGACGCCGCGCACGAACGCCTCGCCGCTCGTCGCGCCGTAGAGGGCGACGTTGCCGATGACGATGTTCTCCTCGGGCACGAAGGTGGCCCGCGCCGGCGGGTAGACGCTGAGCCGCCCCCCGGAGAGCCCCTTGCCCCAGTAGTCGTTGGCGTCGCCCTCGAGCGTGAAGCTGATTCCCCGCGGGACGAACGCGCCGAACGACTGACCCGCCGAGCCGGTGAAGTGGACGCGGATCGTGTCGTCGGGCAGGCCCGCGCCGCCCCACCGGCGCGTCACCTCGTGGCCCAGCATGGTGCCGACGGTGCGGTGCACGTTCTGGATCGGCAGCGAGAGCTCGACGCGCGTCTGCCACTCGATCGCGTCGTGGCACTTCGGGATCAGCAGCGTGCGGTCGAGGCCGCGGTCGAGGCCGTGATCCTGGCTCGTCACGCAGTGCCGCGCCACCTCGGGCGGCACGTCGGGCTGGTGGAAGATCGCCGAGAAGTCGAGCCCGCGCGCCTTCCAGTGGTCGAGCGCGGGCATGAAGTCGAGCCGGTCGGCGCGCCCGACCATCTCCGCGACGGTCCGGAAGCCGAGCTCGGCCATGTACTCGCGCACCTCTTCCGCGATGAAGCGGAAGAAGTTCGTCACGAACTCGGGCCGCCCGTTGAACCGCTTCCGGAGCTCCGGATCCTGGGTGGCGATGCCAACGGGGCAGGTGTTCAGATGACAGACGCGCATCATGATGCAGCCCAGCACCACGAGCGGCGCCGTGGAGAATCCGAACTCTTCGGCGCCCAGGAGGGCGGCGATCACCACGTCGCGGCCCGTCTTCATCTGGCCGTCCACCTGGACGACGATCCGGTCGCGCAGCTTGTTCAGGACGAGGACCTGCTGCGTCTCGGCGAGGCCGAGCTCCCAGGGGACGCCGCCGTGCTTGATGGAGGTGAGCGGCGAGGCGCCCGTGCCCCCGTCGTGCCCCGAGATCAGGACGACGTCCGAGTGGGCCTTGGCGACGCCCGCCGCCACCGTCCCCACGCCGACCTCGGCGACGAGCTTCACGTGGATCCGTGCCGAGGGGTTCGCGTTCTTCAGATCGTGGATCAGCTGGGCGAGGTCCTCGATCGAATAGATGTCGTGATGCGGCGGCGGTGAGATCAGCGGCACGCCGGGCGTCGCAAACCGCACCCGCGCGATCCACGGGTACACCTTGGGACCCGGGAGCTGGCCGCCCTCGCCGGGCTTTGCGCCCTGCGCCATCTTGATCTGGAGGTCGTCCGCGTTCACGAGGTACTCGCTCGTGACTCCGAAGCGCGCGGAGGCGACCTGCTTGATCGCGCTCCGCCGCCAGTCGCCGTTCGGGTCGCGCCGGTAGCGCGCCGAGTCCTCGCCGCCCTCGCCGGTGTTCGATTTCCCGCCCATGCGGTTCATCGCGATCGCCAGGGTTTCGTGGGCCTCCTGGCTGATCGAGCCATAGGACATGGCGCCGGTCGCGAAGCGTCGGAGGATCGCCTCGACGGGCTCGACCTCCTCGAGCGGGACGGGTACGGGCGCCGGCCTCCAGCGGATCAGCCCGCGCAGGGTGGCGAGGTTCCGGCTCTGCTCGTCGACGAGCTTCGTGTACTCCTTGTAGACCCGGTACTGGCCGGCGCGCGTCGCGTGCTGGAGCTTGAAGACGGTGTCCGGGTTGAAGAGGTGGTACTCGCCGTCGCGCCGCCACTGGTACTCGCCGCCCCAGTCGAGATCCGCGTGGCCCACGGGCCTCACGGGGAAGGCGCGCTCGTGCCAGCGGCGGACCTCCTCGGCGAGGACGTCGAGGCCGATGCCCGAGACGCGCGAAGCCGTGCCGGTGAAGTAGCGGTCGACCAGGTCGCGGTTCAGTCCGATGGCCTCGAAGATCTGAGCGCCGCAGTAGCTCTGGAGCGTCGAGATCCCCATCTTGGCCATGACCTTGAGGATCCCCTTGTTGAGCGCCTTGATGTAGTTCTGGATCGCCTTCGCGTGGTCGATCCCGCTCAGGAGGCCCTGGCGGATCATGTCGTCCAGGGTCTCGAAGGCCACCCACGGGTTGACGGCGCCGGCGCCGTACCCGATGAGCAGGCACATGTGGTGGACCTCGCGCGCGTCGCCGGTCTCGAGGACGAGCCCACAGCGCGTGCGCTCACCCCGCCGCACGAGGTGGTGATGGACCGCGGCGGTGGCGACGAGGCTCGGGATCGCCGCGCGCTCGCGGCACACGCCGCGGTCGGACAGGATGATGATGTTGTAGCCGTCGGCGATCGCCTGGCTCGCCAGCCGCTGGAGCTCCTCGAGCGCCCGCTCGAGCCCCGCCGCCCCGTCGGTCAGGGGCCACAGCATGGGCAGCGTGATGGACTTGAAGCCGGGGGTGTTGACATGCGTGAGCTTGGCGAGCTCCGCGTTGGAGATCACGGGGTCCCTCAGCACGATCTGGCGGCACGACGCGGGCTCGGCCTTGAGCAGATTACGCTCGGGCCCGACCGTCGACTCCATCGCGGTCACCAGCTCCTCGCGGATCTGGTCGAGCGGCGGGTTCGTCACCTGCGCGAAGAGCTGCTTGAAGTAGTCGTAGAGCGGCCGCGGCCGGTTTGACAGGACCGCCAGGGCGGTGTCCGTCCCCATCGAGCCCACGGGCTCCTCGCCGTTCTTCGCCATCGGCGCGAGCAGGATGCGGAGGTCCTCGTGCGTGTAGCCGAAGGCGATCTGCCGGTTCAGCACGGCCGCGTGGTCGGCTGCGGGTAGCGGCTGCTCCGGCAGGTCCTCGAGCCGCAACGAGTTCTCGCGGAGCCACACGGCGTAGGGCCGCTCGGCGGCCAGCTGCGCCTTGATCTCGTCGTCGTCGATGATGCGCCCCTTCGCGGTGTCCACGAGGAAGATCCGGCCGGGATGCAGGCGCTCCTTGACCAGGACGTTCTCGGGGGGGATGTCGAGCACGCCGACCTCGGACGCCATGATCACGAGGTCGTCCTTGGTCACGTAGTAGCGCGCGGGCCGGAGGCCGTTCCGGTCGAGGACCGCGCCGATCACGGTGCCGTCGGTGAACGCGATCGAGGCCGGCCCGTCCCAGGGCTCCATGAGGGAGGCGTGGTACTCGTAGAACGCGCGCCGCTCCGGGCTCATGGACTCGTGGTTCTGCCAGGGCTCCGGGATCATCATGAGGATCGCGTGCGGCAGCGAGCGGCCGTTCATCACGAGGAACTCGAGCACGTTGTCGAACGTCGCCGAGTCGGAGAGCCCCTCGCGCGTGACGGGCAGGACCTTTGTCAGATCAGCGCCGAGCACCTCCGAGCGGCAGAGGGCCTCGCGCGCCCGCATCCAGTTGATGTTCCCGCGGAGCGTGTTGATCTCGCCGTTGTGGGAGATGTAGCGATAGGGGTGCGCGAGCGGCCACGAGGGGAAGGTGTTCGTGCTGAACCGCTGGTGCACGAGCGCGAGCGCCGACTCCACGTCCTCGTCCCCGAGGTCCGGGTACATGGTCTCGATCTGGTCGGCGCTGAGCATGCCCTTGTAGATCAGCGTGTTCGAGCTGAGGCTCGGCAGATAGGCGAACTTGTTCTCGGAGATGTCGAGCGCCGCGACGGCCCGCTCGAAGAGCTTGCGGATCACGTAGAGCTTCCGCTCGAAGCGGGCGTGGTCGGTAACGCCCGCGCCCCGGCCGATGAAGACCTGCTCGATGTGCGGCTCGACCGAGCGCGCGGTGGCCCCGAGGAGGCGGTCGTCGGTCGGGACGACGCGCCAGCCGAGGAGCCATTGCCCTTCCTCCTCGACGATCGAGCGGAGGAGGACCTGCACCGTCTGGCGCTGGGTGGGGTCCCGCGGGAGGAAGACCAGACCGCAGCCGTACTCCGTCAGCGGGGGCAGGGGGATGCCGAGGCGCCCGCACTCGCGCCGCAGGAACCGGTCGGGCATCTGCAGCAGGATGCCGGCGCCGTCGCCCGTGTTGGGCTCGCAGCCGCACGCGCCGCGGTGCAGCAGGTTGATGAGGACCAGGAGCCCCTGGCGGACGATCGCGTGCGACTTCCTGCCCTTGATGTCGACGACGAACCCGACGCCGCAGGCGTCGTGCTCGTGCCGTGGATCGTAGAGGCCTTGGGCGGGCGGTGGGCCGGGCGCCGTCGCCGTCGGCGTTCCGCGTCGTGACTCCCTCATGACCGCATCCCCTTTGTGAACAGTTGCACGATAATATTCGGAATCGGACTATTAGTCATCCGGAAAAATTTGTATAGTACGTATCAGTAAATCTGATAGTAGTGTCTGGGCATGCATCTCGAGACGCTGCGCCTCTATTGCGACATCGTCCGGCTCCGCTCGTTCTCCCGCGGGGCGGAGCAGAACTTCGTCTCCCAGTCGGCGGCGAGCCAGGCGGTCCAGCTGCTCGAGGCGGAGCTCGGCGTGGCGCTCATGGACCGGACGAAGCGCCCACTCGTCGTCGCGCCGGAGGGTCAGGCCTTCTACGAGGCGTGTCGGGGCCTCCTCGAGTCGTGGGAGAAGGCGAAGGCGGGGGTGGCGGCGGTGAAGGCGCGCGTGGACGGGACGGTCCGTGTCGCGGCCATCTACTCGGTCGGGCTCCACGACGTGAGCCGCCACATGCAGCGCTTCATGTCGCGCTATCCGGAGGCGCGCGTCCAGCTCGAGTGCCTGCATCCGCACAAGGTGGTGGAGGCGGTCCTCGAGGGCGAGGCGGACGTCGGGATCATGTCCTACCCACCGGCCGACCGTGCGCTCTCGATCGTGCCGCTGCGCGCCGAGCCGATGGCGTTCGTCTGTCACCCGAGTCATCGGTTGGCCCGGCGGAAGCTCGTCCCGCCCGCCGACCTGAACGGGGAGATCTTCATCGCGTTCGATCCGGGGCTCACCATCCGGAAGGCGATCGACCGCGCGCTCCGGCAACACAACGTGAAGGTCAACATCGTGATGGAATTCGACAACATCGAGACGATCAAGCAGGCGATCATCATCAACGCCGGCGTCAGCATTCTGCCGCGCCACACGGTCCAGAAGGAGGCGGGCATCCGGACGCTGGCCGTGGTCTCGCTGGCGATCCCGGATCTCGTGCGGCCCGTCGGGATCATCCGCCGGCGGCAAAAGCCGCTGACGCCGACCGTGAGCCGGTTCATCCAGCTTCTGAAGGATGCGAGCGAAGAGCCCGCCGGGACGGCCACAGCGCACGGCCGAGCCCGGGCGCCGGCGGGTGAAGTCCTGTAGGATGGCAGGTGGGGTCCGTTGCCAGACATGAAGGGGGCAAGCGATGGGCGAGTTTGAAGACCAGTACACGGCGGAGCTCGAGGGCGAGGTCAAAGAGACCCGCGGGGCGCTCGTCAACGACACGATCACCGTCCTGTCGCCGGCCGAGCCGATCTGCCTCCGGGAGACGGCCACCGTCCACGAGGCCGTCCAGACCATGCTCGCGCGCCGCCAGGCCGGCGTGCTGATCACCGACGCGGAGGGCCGGCTGACCGGCATCTTCACCGAGCGTGACGTGCTGACGCGCGTCCTCGGGCGGGACCTCGACGCGCGGAAGACGGCCCTGGCGGCCGTGATGACGCGCAACCCCGACGCGCTCTCGGTGCGCGACAAGATCGCGCGGGCCGTCCACTCGATGAGCGTCGCGGGTTATCGCACCGTGCCTCTCGTCGACGCCGAGCGGCGGCCGATCGGGGTCGTAACCGTGAGCGACGTCATCCGGTGGCTGGCCAGCCTGTTTCCGGAGGCGGTCCTGAACCTGCCGCCCGGGGAGCGGCTCAAGCGGCCCCACGCGATCGACGCCGGCTGATGGCCACCCCCAGGGGAGGGGTCGGCTGGCTCAACCAGGGCCGCAGACCTTGCCCGGCCGGTGGGCCGTCCTATAAAATGGCGCGGTCTGCCGCAGTTGCCGCACGCCGACCGGGGCAGACGGCCTCAGCCGGGATTCCCGAGAGCCCGATGGTGGTGGGGAGTGTGCGCGCGCCAGGCGAACGACTGAACGGGGAGAGAGGATTCGATGAGTGAGACGGCGACTCCCGCCACGAGTGTCTCCAAGTCGCTGAAGGAGCTCGATCGCGCGGTCATCCGGTTCGCCGGTGACTCGGGTGACGGCATGCAGCTGACCGGGGAGCAGTTCACGACGGAATCGGCGTGGGCGGGGAACGACATCGCGACCCTGCCGAATTTTCCGGCCGAGATCCGCGCCCCGGCGGGCACGCTCTTCGGCGTGTCGAGCTTCCAGCTCCAGTTCGGCAGCCAGCGTGTCTACACGCCCGGCGACCGGCTCGACTGCCTCGTGGCGATGAACCCGGCGGCGCTCAAGGTGCACCTGGGCGACCTCAAGACGGGCGGGCTCCTCATCGTCAACACCCAGGCCTTCGACAAGCGCAACCTCGACAAGGCCGGCTACGCGGCGAACCCGCTCGACGACCCGACCCTCGCGGAGCGCTACCGGCTGCACAAGGTGGACATGACGGCGCTCACGCACGAGGCCATCAAGGACCTCGCGCTCAACGCGAAGGAGAAGGACCGGACGAAGAACTTCTTCGCGCTCGGCCTGGTCTCGTGGATCTACACGCGCCCGCTCGAGCCCACGCTCGAGTGGATCCGGAAGAAGTTCGGCAAGACGCCGTCCATCGCCGAGGCGAACACGCGCGTGCTGAAGGCGGGCCACGCCTTCGGCGAGACCGCCGAGATCTTCGGCGAGCACTACGCGGTCGAGCCGGCGGAGATGGCGCCGGGCCTCTACCGAGCGATGACGGGCAATCGCGCGCTTGCGTGGGGCCTCCTTGCGGCGGCGCAGCGGTCCAAGGTCCCCCTCGTCTACGGCGCGTATCCGATCACGCCAGCGAGTGACATCCTGCACGAGCTGGCGCTGCACAAGCGCTTCCGCGTGCGGACGATCCAGGCCGAGGACGAGATCGCGGCGGTGACGTCGGCCATCGGCGCCTCCTTCGGCGGCGCGATCGGGGTCACCGGCTCGAGCGGCCCGGGCGTCGCGCTCAAGGGCGAGGGGATCGGCCTCGCGGTGATGGCCGAGCTGCCGCTGGTCATCTTCGATATCCAGCGCGGCGGGCCGTCCACCGGGCTGCCGACGAAGACGGAGCAGGCGGACCTCATGCAGGCGCTGTACGGGCGTAACAGCGAGTCGCCCGTCGTCGTCCTGGCGCCCGCCACGCCGGGTGACTGCTTCTACATCGCCTACGAGGCCGTGCGCATCGCGGCGAAGTACATGGTGCCGGTCATGGTGCTGAGCGACGGTTTCCTGGCCAACGGTTCAGAGCCGTGGCTCATTCCGGACCCCGCGACGCTGCCGCCCATCGAGATCGGCTTCCGGACCGAGAAGGACGGGTTCTTCCCGTACCTGCGCGACCCGGCGACCCTCGCGCGCCCGTGGGTGCGCCCCGGCACGCCCGGGCTCGAGCACCGAATCGGCGGCATCGAGAAGCAGGACGTCACCGGCAACATCTCCTACGACCCGGAGAACCACGACCACATGGTCCGCACGCGCGCCGAGAAGGTGCGCCGCGTGGCCCAGGAGATCCCGCCGACGTCGATCAACGGGCCCGCGACCGGCGACGTGCTCGTCGTCGGCTGGGGCGGAACCTACGGCGCGATTACGGCGGCGGTCGAGCGCACGCGGGCCGAGGGCAAGTCGGTCGCCTCGATCCACCTGCGTCACATGAACCCGCTGCCGCCGGACCTCGGCCACATCCTGCGCGAGTACCGCCGGGTGCTCGTGCCCGAGATCAACAGCGGCCAGCTCGTGCGCGTCCTGCGCGCCGAATACCTCGTGGACGCCGTCGGCTTCAACCGGGTGCGGGGCCTGCCGCTCGCGAGCGAGGAGATCCACGAGGCCATCAACCAGCTCCTGGGGAGTCCGGCATGAGCCCGAGCGGCGCCGACGCCAAGGAAGCCCCCAAGTACACGAAGAAGGACTTCGAGTCCGACCAGGACGTCCGGTGGTGCCCCGGCTGCGGCGACTACGCGATCCTGTCCGCGGTCCAGAAGGCGATGCCCGACCTCGGCATCCCGAAGGAGGACATCGTCTTCATCTCGGGCATCGGCTGCTCGAGCCGCTTCCCGTACTACATGAACACCTACGGCTTCCACACGATCCATGGCCGGGCGCCGGCCCTCGCGACCGGCCTGCGTCTCGCGCGGCCGGACCTCAAGGTGTTCGTCGTGACGGGCGACGGCGACGGGCTCTCGATCGGCGGCAACCACATGCTGCACGTGCTGCGCCGGAACGTGAACGTCACGATCCTGCTCTTCAACAACCGGATCTACGGCCTGACGAAGGGGCAGTACTCGCCGACGAGCGAGCTCGGGAAGGTCACCAAGTCCACGCCGATGGGCTCGGCCGACCGGCCGGTGAACCCGCTCGCCTTCGCGCTGGGCTGCGGTGCCACGTTCGTGGCGCGGACGGTGGACCGGAACATCCCGCACATGGAGGAGACGCTCAAGCGCGCCGCGCATCACCACGGCGCCGCGTTCCTCGAGATCCTGCAGAACTGCAACGTCTACAACGACCTCGCGTGGAACGTGATGTACGACAAGGAGCAGAAGGTCCAGTACGAGCTCCGGTTGCAGCATGGCAAGCCCCTGCTGTTCGGCCCGGCGGACGACCGGAGCGCTGTCATCATGGACGGCGTCGTGCCGAAGGTGGTGAAGGCCAAGGACGTCCCCGAGAGCGCCCTCTGGACCCACGACGAGCGCAACGTGAACGCGGCCAAGCTCCTGGCCGACCTCTTCGCGCCCGACTTCCCGATCCCGGTCGGTGTGCTCGCCGCCGTCGAGGCGCCCGTCTACGAGGAGCTCATGCTCCAGCAGGAGCAGAAGGCCATCTCCGACCGCGGTCCCGGCGACATCGCCAAGCTCCTGACCTCCGGAGACACCTGGAAGATCTCCTGAGCCCCCCGGATCCGCTGCCATGCCTCTGAGCCCCGGCCTCGTCGGGGACCTCCAGCGGATCCTCGGCCCCGAGGGTCTCGTGCTGTCCCACGAGGGACGGCTCGTCTACGAGTGCGACATGCACACCTTCTACAAGGGCGCGCCGGATGCGGTCGCGCTCCCGTCCACCACCGCCGAGGTCGTCGCGATCGTCCGGCTCTGCCGGGAGGTGCTCGTACCCATCGTGCCGCGCGGCTCGGGCACCGGGCTCATCGGCGGCGCCATGGCCCCGTCCGGCGGCGTGATGGTGGGGCTCAACCGGATGAACCGAATCCTCGAGGTGGATCTGCCAAACCGCTGCGCGACCGTCCAGCCCGGACTCATCAACCTCTCGCTCACGAAGGCCGTGGAGGCGCGCGGCTGGTTCTTCGCCCCGGACCCGTCGAGCCAGATGGTGTCCTCGATCGGCGGCAACGTCTCGACGAACGCGGGGGGGCCGCACTGCCTCAAGTACGGGATCACCAGCAACCATGTCCTCGGCCTCGAGCTGGTGACGGGCAGAGGCGAGCTGGTGACGCTCGGCGGGAAGGTGGCTGACCACCCGGGCTACGACCTCACCGGCGTGGCGGTCGGCTCCGAGGGCACCTTCGGTCTCGTCACCGCGATCACGGTCCGGCTCGTGCACGTCGCCCAGGCGGTGAAGACCATCCTCGCGTCGTTCGCCGACCTCGAGGATGCGTCCGAGGCGGTCTCAGCGATCATCGCCGCCGGCATCGTCCCTGCGGCCCTCGAGATGCTCGACGAGCTCATGATCCGCGCGATCAACGAGGGGACGGGCGCGGGCTACCCGAAGGACGCCGCCGCCGTCCTCCTGATCGAGCTGGACGGCCCCGCCGCGGAGGTGGAGGCGCAGGGCGAGCGCGCCGCCCGCATCTGCTGGGAGCGCGGGGCCTTGGAGGTGCGCGTGGCGCAGGACGCCGCGGAGCGCGCGCTGCTCTGGAAGGGCCGGAAGGAAGCGGCGGGGGCCGTCGGGCGCCTCGCGCCGACCTACCTCCTGCAGGACGCCGTCGTGCCGCGTTCCAAGCTGCCCGCGATCATGCGGGAGCTCGGCGCGATCGGCGCGCGCCACGGCGTGCAGATCGCCAACGTCTTCCACGCGGGCGACGGCAACCTGCACCCGCTCATCCTCTATGACGACCGAAACCCGGATGAACTCGAGCGCGCGAAGGCGGCCAACGAGGAGCTGCTTCACGCCTGCATCGCGATGGGGGGCACCGTCACGGGCGAGCACGGTGTCGGTCTCGATAAGGCGAAGAACCTGCCGCTTCAGTACGGAGATGCCGATCTGAACTTCATGTATCGCTTGAGGGGTGTCTTCGACCCCCAGCGGCTCATGAACCCGAAAAAGCTCTTGCCGGCGCACCCGGCCTGCGGCGAGGGGTGGAGGCCCCCTCGCCCACGCCTGCCCGAGGGCGCCTGGATCTAGCGTGAGCACGGTCACCGGCACGGTCGGGAGCGCGCTCGCCGCGATCGTGGGGGCTCCCCGGGTGCAGGAGGGTGAGACGGCGCCCGCCAGCTTCGCCCTCGACGGAGCGAGGCCGCGCTGGGTGGTGAGGCCCGAGACGCTTCTCCATGTCAGCCAGGTCCTCGGACTGGCCTGGGATGCGGGTCTCGCCGTGGTGCCGTGGGGGTCGGGTCGCGACCAGGAGCTCGGGGCGCCGCCGGCCAGGGTCGACATCGTCCTCGACCTCGGCGGCCTCGACCAAGTGCTCGAGTACAACCCCGACGACCTCACGGTCACGGTGCAGGCGGGCGTGACCGCCGCCGCACTCGCGGCTCGGCTCGGCGCCCGCCGCCAGTTCCTCCCGCTCGACCCCCCCGGCGCCGAGGCGCGGACGCTCGGCGGCATGGCCGCCACCAACGCGAGCGGCCCGCTCCGCCTGCGTTACGGCACGCTGCGCGATCTGCTCCTCGGCGTACGGTTCGTCCAGGCCGACGGCGTCACGACCTGGGGGGGCGCCCGCGTGGTGAAGTCGGTGAGCGGGTACGACGTGCCCAAGCTGATGGTGGGCGCCCTCGGCTCGCTCGGCGTCCTCGGCGAGCTGACGTTGCGGCTCCACCCGCTGCCTGACGCCGAGCAGACGTGGCTGGCGCCGTGTCGGGACGTCGCCACGGCCCAGGAGCTCGTCCTGCGCCTCCTCGACTCGACGCTCCAGCCGAGCCGCGTCGAGCTCTTGAACGCTCCGGCCCTCGCGGTCTGCGGCGCCCCGGGGAGCGCCGCGGCAATCGCCGTCTCGATCGGGACGGCGGAGGCCGCGGTGAAGGCCCAGGGTGAGGCGCTGGGCGGGCTCGCGCGCGCGGTGGGAAGCGCCGCAGCCCGACCCGCGGAGGGCTTCTGGGCCCGCTACGCCGCAGCGCTGGCGCCGGCGGAATCGGTGAGGCTCGGCGTCGCGACGCTCGCGTCGAAAGTCGCGGAGACGGTCGGTGAGATCGAGCGGGCCGTCGCCGCGTCGCTCTCGGGGGCCGCGCCGACGATCGGGGGCTCAGCCCCGCTCGGGAGCCTGCGCGTGTCGCTGCCGCCGGCAGAGCCGGCGAGCGTCAAGGCGATCGTGGAGCGTCTCCGGGCCGCCGTCGCCCCCGCCGGCGGCAGCGTGACGGTCCAGCGCGCGCCGCGCGGCGTCCGGCTGGCGCTGGATCCGTGGGGGCCTGTGGAGCCCTCCGCCTTCGCCCTCATGCGCGCGCTCAAGGAGGAGTTCGACGCCAGGCGCGTCCTGAACCCGGGCCGCTTCGTGGGCGGGCTCTGATGGAACAGACGCTCGGCGCCTTCCGCGGCCCCGACGCGCCCGATCTCGACGAGCTGCGGACGTGCGTCCACTGCGGGATCTGCCTGCCGCAGTGTCCGACCTATCGGGTCCTCGGCGAGGAGATGGACTCGCCGCGCGGACGCATCTACCTGATGCGCGCGGCTGCCGAGGGCCGGATCGGGCTGACGCCGACCTTCGCGCATCATCTCGATCTCTGTCTCGGCTGTCGCGCCTGCGAGACCGCGTGCCCGTCGGGGGTCAAGTTCGGCTCGCTCCTCGAGGCGACGCGGATCCAGCTCCGCCGCCACGGCCCGCCGCCCCGACACCGGCGCCTCGAGGACGTCATCTTGTCCGTGTTCCCCGAGCCCGCGCGCCTGGGCGTCGCGCTCGCGGTCTTCAGGCTCTACCGGCGGAGCGGGCTCCGCCGCCTCGTGCGCGCGACGCGACTGCTCCGCCCGTTCCCCCGCCTCGCCGCGCTCGAGGCGCTGCTCGACGACGTGCCGGCCGCCGAGTCGCTGCCCCCGCGGATCCCTGCGCGGGGCACGGCGCGGGGGCGCGTCGGACTCCTCACGGGCTGCGTCCAGCGCCATCTCTATCCCTCAGTGAACCGCGACACGGCAAGGCTCCTGGCGCTCGCCGGCTACGAGGTCGTCGTCCCGCGCGCGCAGGGCTGCTGCGGCGCCCTCGAGCTGCACGCCGGACGCGCGGAGGCGTTTCGCTCCCGCGCCCGGGCGCTCGCCGCCGCGTTCCCGGACGACCTCGACTTCGTCGTCGCCAACGCCGCGGGCTGCGGGTCGGCGATGAAGGAGTATGGCCACTGGCTCCCGGTGACGGCCGGCTTCGCCGCGCGCGTCCGTGACGTCGCCGAGGTCCTCGTCGAGGCCGATCTGCCCCTCGGGCCGCTCCCTCTCACCGTGACCTACCACGACGCGTGCCACCTGGCCCACGGCCAGCGGGTGCGGCAGGCGCCGCGGGCGCTCCTGCGCCGCATCCCCGGGCTCACGCTCGTCGAGCTCGGCGACAGCGACCTCTGCTGCGGCAGCGCGGGCGTCTACAACCTCCTCGAGCCCGCGCTGGCGCGGGAGCTGCTCGCGCTGAAGGTCGCACGGATCGTCGAGACCGGCGCGCGCGTGGTCGCGACGGGCAACCCCGGCTGCCTCCTGCAGATCGCGCAGGGCTGCCGACAGCGCGGCCTGGACGTGACGCTCGTCCATCCCGTAGAGTTGCTGGCGAGAGCAGTGGATGCGCATCAGGGTTAGGGACCACGTGAAGCTCCAGCCGGACCGGATGGCGAAGGTGGCGCTCGCCGCGACCGAGCGCGCCCTGCTCGACCTCTATTGCGTGGCGCCGGGCCAGGCCCAGAAGCCCCACACCCACGGCGAGCAAGACAAGATCTACTACGTCCTCGAGGGGCGCGGGCGCTTCCGCGTGGGCGGTGAGGAGCAGACGCTCGAGGCGGGGGACGCGACCGTCGCGCGGGCGGGCCTCGAGCACGGTCTCGTCAACGACGGCACGGCACCGCTCCTCGTGCTCGTCGTCGTGGCGCCGCCGCCGCCGCACGCGTGAGGTGATGGCGCGGGCGCTCCGGGCGTCGCTGATGGTGACCTGCCTCGGCGACATGTTCTTCCCCGAGGTGGGCGTGAGCACCGTGCGCCTCCTCCGGCGGCTCGGCGTGAGCGTCGACTTCCCGGCGGGTCAGACCTGCTGCGGCCAGCCACTCTTCAACTCGGGCTACCACGCCGGCGCTGCGCGCGTCGGGGCCCGGATGGTCGAGCTCTTCAAGAACGCCGAGCACGTCGTCGTGCCCTCGGGCTCGTGCGCGTTCATGCTGAAGCACGAGCTTCCCGGCCTCCTGCGCGACCGGGCGGCGCGCGAGGCCGCGGAGCGGCTGGCGGGCCGGACGTACGAGCTGTCGCAGTTCCTCGTCAAGGTGCTCCGCCGGACGGAGTTCACGGCGTCCGTCGCCGGGCGCGTCACCTACCACGACTCCTGCCACCTCCTGCGGGGCCTCCACGAGTCGGCGGCGCCGCGCGCGATCCTCCGGGGCCTCCGGGGCGCCGAGCTCATCGAGCTACCCGCCGCCGACGAGTGCTGCGGTTTCGGCGGCTCGTTCTCCGTGCGGCTGCCCGAGGTGTCCTCGCAGATCCTCGACAAGAAGCTCAAGAACGTCGAGTCGACCGGCGCCGCCTGCGTCGTCGCCTGCGACGCAGGCTGCCTCATGCAGCTCGGTGGCGGGCTCAGGCGCCGGGGCTCGAGCGTGCGCGCGGTCCATCTGGCCGAGCTGCTCGACGGCGAGCGACGGTCTCCATGAGCGAGGCCGACCTCTCCGTTCCGTTCCGCCAGCGCGCGGGCGGCGCCATGAAGGACGCGCACCTGCAGGAGGCGCTGACGATCGCGACGACCAAGTTCATCGGCCTCCGCCGCGAGGCGTTCGCCGACTTTCCCGAGGGCGAGCGCCTGCGCGACCTGGCGCGAGAGATCAAGGAGGCGACCCTCCAGAGCCTCGACCGGTACCTGGAGCAGCTAATCGACAACGTCGAGCGCCTCGGCGGCCACGTCCACTACGCGACGACGGCCGAGGAGGCGCGTCGGGTGATCCTCGATGTCGCGCGCCGCACCGGCGCGCGGATGGCCGTCAAGTCGAAGTCGATGGCGACCGAGGAGATCCAGCTGAACGAGGCCCTCGAGGCGGCGGGCATCACGGCGGTCGAGACGGACCTGGGCGAGTACATCATCCAGCTCGCCCACGAGCGCCCGTCACACATCATCGCGCCAGCGATCCACAAGACGAAGGGCCAGGTCGCGGAGCTCTTCGCCAAGGAGCTCAAGCGGGAGGTGGCGGCCGACCCCGAGGTGCTGACGCGGCTCGCGCGCGGCGAGCTGCGGGACAAGTTCCTGCGCGCCGACCTCGGGATCACGGGCGCCAACTTCGCGGTCGCGGACACGGGCAGCATCGTGCTGGTGACCAACGAGGGCAACGGGCGGATGGTGACCTCGCTGCCCCGCGTCCACGTCGCGGTCATGGGGATCGAGAAGGTCGTGCCCTCGATGACCGACCTCATGGTGTTCCTCCAGATCCTGGCCAAGAGCGCGACGGGCCAGAAGCTCTCCGTGTACACGACGCTCGTCCGCGGGCCGCGGCGGGCGGGGGAGCTGGAGGGCCCCGACGAGTTCCACCTGGTGCTCCTCGACAACGGCCGGATCCGCCAGCTCGCGGGAACGCTCCGCGAGGCGCTCTACTGCCTGCGCTGCGGCGCGTGCCTCAACGTGTGTCCCGTCTACCGCCAGATCGGCGGCCACGCCTACGGCTACACCTATCCGGGGCCCATCGGCATCCTGTTGACGGCGATGCTCGACGGCGCCACCGCGGTCACGGACCTCGCGCACGCCTCGTCGCTCTGCGGGGCGTGCGCCGACGTCTGCCCGGTGCGCATCGACATCCCGAAGATGCTCGTCGGGCTTCGCCGGGAGCTGGACGAAAAGAAGCTCGCGCCGTGGACGGAGCGTCTCGCCTACGGGATGCTCGCCCGGGTGCTCGCGAGCCCGCGGCTCTACCGGTGGGCGAAGCCGGTCGCGCGTCTGCTCCAGCGACCCTTCGCCCGGAACGGCGCGATGCGGAGCGCGCCGCTCTTCGGCGACTGGACGCGGACGCGCGACCTCCCCGCCGTCGCGCCGCTCACGTTCCAGGAGCGCTGGAAGGATCTGGAGCGGGAGGGCCCGTGACCTCACGCGTCGAGTTCCTGTCACGGATCCGCGGGGAGATGGCGAAGACCCGGGGCCTCTTTCCCGCCCGGACCGCCCCGAGGCCCGCCGAGCCGCGCGCGGTCGCCGAGACGCTCCGACGCGAGCTCGCCGAGCGGTGGCCGGCCGCGCTCGAACGCTTCCGCCGGGAGTTCGAGCGGGTCGGCGGCGTGTTCCACCGGGTCGGCGCGCTCGTCGACGTGCCCCAGGTCGTCGCGGGCATCTCGCGCGAGCGGGACGTGCGGCGCCTCGTCGCCTGGGACGCGCAGGCGCTGGGCGGCGACCTCCTGTCGGCGCTCGAGGCACGTGGCCTCGACCCCGTCGCGATGCCTCCGGGCGAGGTGCCCGAGGGCGAGCGCGCCCGGCTGCGTCAGGTCGTCGCCCAGGCTGACCTCGGCCTCACCGGCGTGGATCTCGCGATCGCGGAGACCGGCACGCTCGTGGTGCGCTCCGGCGCCGGCCGCCCGCGCTCGACCTCGCTGCTCCCGCCCGTGCACATCGCGGTCTTCGACCGCACGGCGTTGATCGAGTCCCTCGGTCAGGCCGGCGTGTTCCTCGAGGCCTGGCACCGGGCGGAGGCGCCCGGCGAAGGCGCGGTCGTGAGCTTCATCACCGGGCCGAGCCGGACGGCCGACATCGAGCTCACGCTCACGCGCGGCGTGCACGGGCCGAAGGAGGTCCACGCGATCTTCGTCGAGACGCCGATCCATGACTGAGCGCTACTTCACACCGGCCGACGTCGAGAAGCTGATCCCGGCGCTCACGCGGATCATGGACGAGGTGATGCCTGCCTACCGGGAGGCGAACGCCGCGCGCGAGCGCCGCGAGGCCGAGCAGCAGCGGATTGCGGTCTCGGGCGGGGGCGTCGTCGACCGGGCCGCGTGGCGGGCGGACACGGAGCTCGCGGAGCGGCTGACGCAGCGGGTACGGAAGGGCGTGGACCGGATCCTGAGCCTCGGCGGCGCGCCGAAGGACCTCGGGCTCGGCCTGGTGGACTTCCCGCACCTGCGCGAGGGCGCCGAGGTGAACCTCTGCTGGAAATACGGCGAGACCGAGATCCGTCACTGGCACGGCCTCGACGAAGGCTATGCGGCGCGGAAGCCCCTCTGATGGCCTACGCCGCCGTCCTCTTCGACCTCTTCGACACGCTCGTCCGCTTCGACCGCGAGCGAATGCCGACGATCCAGATCAACGGCCAGACCGTGCGCTCCACGGCCGGCCACCTACACGCCCTGCTCTCCGCCCATGCGCCCCAGATCGGGCTCGAGACCTGCTACCAGGCGCTGGTCGCGAGCTGGCGGGAGGCCGAGCGGCTCCGCGCGATCGACGACCGGGAAGTGCCGGCTCCGGTCCGCTTCGAGCACTTCTTCGGCTACCTCGGCCTCGACGCCGCCGCGCTGCCCCCGGGGCTCACCCAGGCGCTCATCGACGCCCACCGACACGAGCTGGGGCGCGCGGCCGAGTTCCCGGCCCATCACGGGCCGCTGCTCAGGAAGCTCGCCGAGCGGTACCGGCTCGCGGTCGTCTCGAACTTCGACTACACGCCGACGGCCCTCGACATCCTCGGGCGCGCGGGTGTGACCGAGCTGTTCGGAGCCGTCGTCGTCTCGGACGCGGTCGGGTGGCGGAAGCCGAAGCGGGTGATCTTCGACGAGGCGCTCCAGCGTCTCGCGGTCCGCCCGGAGCAGGCGCTCTTCGTCGGCGACCGAGCCGAGATCGACGTGCTCGGGGCCCAACGGGCCGGCATGCACGCCGCGTGGATCAACCCCGAAGCCGCGGCGCTGCCGCCGGGGATCGCGCCGCCGACGTACGAGATCCGCGACCTCGGCGAGCTCGCCGGCATCCTGAAGGTCGATCCGGGCATCTAAAGCGCCAGGGAGGCGAGGGCGGCACATGGCTACCACGCGCAGGGTCATCATCATCGGGTCGGGTCCCGCCGGGTACACCGCGGCCGTCTACGCGGCACGCGCAAACCTGGCGCCGCTCATGCTCACGGGCATCCAGCCCGGCGGCCAGCTCATGCTCACCACGTTGGTCGAGAACTACCCGGGCTTCGTCGAGGGCATCCAGGGTCCCGAGCTGATGGAGACGATGAAGAAGCAGGCCGAGCACTTCGGCACCGAGATGATCGCCGAGGACGTGGCGGAGGTCGACTTCTCGAAGCGGCCGTTCGTCGTCAGGGCGGGCGAGCGGACCTTCGAGTCCCACACGGTGATCATCGCGACCGGCGCCTCGTCGAAGCTCCTCGGCCTGCCGGCGGAGTCGAAGCTCATGGGCCGCGGCGTCTCGACCTGCGCGACCTGCGACGGCTTCTTCTTCAAGGACCAGAACATCATGGTGGTGGGCGGCGGCGATTCCGCGCTCGAGGAGGCGCTCTACCTCTCGCGGCTCGGCCGGCAGGTCGACGTCGTCCACCGGCGCGCCGCGCTCCGTGGGTCGAAGATCATGCAGGAGCGGGCCTTCAAGAACCCGAAGATCAAGTTCCTCTGGGACACGATCGTGCACGACATCCTCGACGTGGCCAAGGGCAAGGTCACGGGCGTGCTCCTGAAGAACCTCAAGACCAACGCGCGCGAGGAGCGTCCCGTGGACGGCCTCTTCGTGGCGATCGGCCACCAGCCGAACACGCAGATCTTCCGCGGTCAGGTGGAGCTGCTGCCCAACGAGTACATCAAGGTGAAGCCCGGAACCACCGAGACGAGCGTGCCCGGCGTCTTCGCCGCGGGCGACGTCCAGGACCACGTGTACCGCCAGGCCGTGACGGCCGCGGGCACCGGGTGCATGGCCGCGCTCGAGGCCGAGCGATATCTAGAGGCGACCCAGCCCCACTAGTCACGCTCCCCCCGACGCCCCCCACCGGTCACGCGCGCTGGCCTCACTGGCAAAACCGCTTGCGCGGGCCAAGCCCGCGCTCGAACCCTGGTTTTAGTCCGACGCGCTCCTGGCTCGGGACGCCCCAGCGCCACGCCGCGGGTCAGCGGAACGAGTCCTGGAGCAGGTCGCCGTGACCGGTCTCTTCGAGAAACTTCCGGATACTGCGGAGCGAGGTGACGAGTGTTTGCCCCGGGACGGGTACGTCGATGTACCAGGACGTGTCCCCGCCCTGTGAGTTGAGCCGCGCCGTGCTGTAACCTTCGACGACCCCGATCAGGCCGCCCGTCCGCGCTTCGTACACGCCGGCGCCACTCGCGCCGTAGCTCACCGAGGCGTCGACCATTAATCGCGAGTCTCGATCGCGATCGGCGGAACCATCGAAATCTGTCTGGCTGACCACGCCGCGGGCCAGCGTCATTCGGCTTCCCCACGGAAAGGCGACGACCCAGGCCCACTCACCCAGGGCCGCCGGGCGCCTCACGCTCGCCGGCGTGCACCGATCGCTCTCAGCTTTGAGCAGGGCAAGGTCGAGGTTGTCGGTTTCGCTTTCGACGAGCACTGCGGCACGAACCTTGGTCTCTCGACCCTTCGAGGAGCCGAAGACCACGTAGACCCCCTTGCCGCGGGCGGGGCCCGAGAACGTATGGCCGGCGGTGAGCACGAAGCACTCGGTGCCCGAGGTCGCCGGGCGCGTCGCAATGATCACCCCCGAAGCCGCCCGGAATCGTCGGCCTTCCTGCTGCTCCAAGATGACCAGGACCGCGGATGGAAGAATGCGCGCGAGGATCTGCTCGTCCGTCGGTTGCCACAGGTTTACGACACTGCAGCCAGCTCCGAGCCAGACCACAGACATGCCCAGCGCCATTCTGCTGACCGCGCAAGTGACCAGAGCCAGTCGCATGGCGCGAACCCCCGTGTCGCTCGTATCATAACGCTGCACCCGGCGCCGAACCGCCGTCACCGCAACGTTGACTTCATCGGGCAGGGGAATACACCGGTGTCAAAACGCTCGGCGTCCCCGTCAGCCTCGTAACGCTGATGGCGCGTGCTGCCGCGTGCCGCCGAAGGGGAGTGTTGTCCAAGCCTCGGGTTTCCAACATCTTGTCAGTGCGACACGCTGCTTGCTTCTGGCACTAGCGTTGCTGTAGGTGTGACTAGCCGGCAGTCGATGCCGACATAGGAGGTCCACAACATGTTGAAGCCCGTCTTCGCAATGTGCGTGCTGACCCTGGTCGCCGTACTCGTCCTGGGAGGCGTCGCGTGGGGAGGGAACGTCGAGGGCCAGATCCAAAGCGTGGATCCGAGCGGGCGAGCGGTCACGCTCGACGATGGGACGACGCTGACCATTCCCCCGACCGCGAGAGTGGACAGAAACGCCCTCAAACCCGGCGCCACCGTCAAGGCCAGCTTCGAGGAAATGGGCGCTGACAAGGTCGTGACCTCGATCCAGGTGACTCCGAAGAAG
>Ga0209474_10001570_pt1 | contig 22008 bp, 20 predicted proteins | sample GraSoiAngelo_145_FD_185902 | JGI IMG/M metagenome (GOLD analysis project Ga0209474, IMG submission 185902) | Grasslands soil microbial communities from the Angelo Coastal Reserve, California, USA - 14_1009_05_20cm (SPAdes) (version 2) | ecosystem: Environmental > Terrestrial > Soil > Grasslands... | reverse complement strand
TTGACAGTGCTGGCACGTGCGGCTACAAACGCCGGCCTTCGCCGGCCCTGTTCCCCGATAGCTCAGCTGGCAGAGCAACGGACTGTTAATCCGTGGGTCGCTGGTTCGAACCCAGCTCGGGGAGCCACCACCAACCACTCGTAAATACAGCGGTTTTAGCCGCTGCCTTGCCGGGGCGCCCGCCCGGCTGCTACCCTGCTTTACCCCACTTCTACCCCACCACGGGAGGGGCCATGGCGCAGCGTTACTGGGAGGGCGGCCGCATCCGCACGGACTCGGACGGCCGCGACGTGTACGTGATCCGCAGGCAGGTCAACGGCAAGCGGTACGAGGTGAGCACCCGCTGCCACACCCGGCGGGCCGCGCTGGAGCAGCTGGGGCGGTTCGAGGCGGACCCCGAGGGCTACGATCCCCGCGGCGGCCTGCAGCCCGATCCCATCTACCTCGACAAGCCGCTGGTCGAGGCGTACCTGCGCTACTCCCGGGACGAGAAGGAGAACTCGCCGAAGTGGGTGCGGGAGCAGCGGAAGCTGCTGGCGTGGTGGGCGAAGAAGCTGCACGCCGTCAACCTGCGCGGCGCCTCCCTGCGCGACGCCATCCTGCCGCCGCTCTCGCGCACGTCCCAGCGGCACCACAAGGTGTCCGTGCTCAAGGGCCTCTACTCATGGCTGCGCACTGTGAAGCACGACCTCGAGCTTGCGGAGGACCCTACCGCGGCGGGTGGGCTGAAGGTGCCGCCTGCGGCGGAGAAGGTGGGTCGGCCGCGCAACAAGGCGGTGCCGCGCGAGGATGTCGACAAGGTACTGTCGCACCTCGCCGGTGGGTGGCGCGATGCGCTGCAGCTGCAGGTCGAGACGGGCTGGCACGTGACCGAGGTGCAGCGGTTCGCCAACGCGGGCGAGATCGACGAGCCCACGCCCGAGCAGCGCGAGCGCGGCGTGGCGGGCGTGCTGACCGTGGTGCACAAGAGCGGCGACCGCCACCGCACCGGCGTGTCGGCCAAGACGCTGGAGGCCGCGCGGCGCCTGCGCGAGCGTGATGGGTTCTCCGTCGAGTGGTACCACCGGGCGATGAAGTCGGCCTGCAAGGCGGCCGGGCTGAAGAAGGCGGAGCGGTTCGGCCCGGGGCAGCTGCGGCACAGCGTGGCCACGTGGGCGGTCGACTCGGGCGTGGACATCGCCAGCGTCTCCACGTTCTTGGGCCACCGCAGCCCGCTCACGACCAAGCGGTTCTACGCCGCGTTCGCCGTGCCGCGGAACCCCATGCTGCCGCCGCCGGTGGTGAAGTCCGGCAGGCGCCGCCCGACGGCGCGACGCACGAGCTGAAGCTTCGCTGCCTCCGCCGGGAGGCGTAAAACTCCCGTCCACCCGCAGGCATGCGGGAGGCGGGAGAGCAGCAGTGGCCGACAGGCCATTCTTCGACAGGCAGACGGCCGCCTCGGCTACGAAGGCGAGGATCGTGAGCGCCTACTTCTGGGCGTGGGCGCAGATCATCACCGGCAAGAAGGCGAAGCAGCGCGCGATAGGGTACGTGGACCTGTTCGCCGGACCGGGCGTCTACGGCGGCGGTCAGAAGTCCACTCCGATCCTGATCCTTGAGGCGGCGATTCGCGACGCTGACATCGGCGACAAGCTGCACGTCTTCCTCAACGACAAGAATCCCGAGTACGCCGCGTCCCTGCGGAAGGCGGTCGCCGAGCTTCCCGGCATCGAGAAGCTGGCGCACAAGCCCGAGATCACCAACGCGGAGGTGACGGAGAAGGCCATCGACTGGCTGGTATCGAAGTGGCCGTACCCGAGCTTGGTTTTCCTCGACCCGTGGGGCTACAAGGGCCTGACCCTACGGCTCATCGACGCGGCGTTGCAGCGGAAGTTTTCGGACGTGATCTTCTTCTTCAACTTCAACCGCGTGAACGCCGCGATCATGAACGCCTTCATGGAGGAGCACGTCGAGGCGCTGTTCACCCCGGCGCGCCTTGAGCAGCTGCGCGTCGAGGTGGAAGGCAAGTCACCAGAAGTTCGGGAGCAGATCGTGATGCGCGCGTTGCAGGACGAGGTGACCCACGGCGGGCAGCGCCACTGGCTGGACTTCAGGTTCACCTCGGAGGAGAGCAACAAGACCAGCCACTACATCATCCTCGTTTCGAAAAATCCGACCGGGCTCAAGCCCATGAAGGACATCATGGCGAAGGCCAGCTCTGCGTCGGAGGACGGCGTGGCGTCGTTCGCGTTTGCGCCGAAAGCGCCGCAAGCCAGCCCGCAGTTGGACATGTTCAAGAAGACGCCCACCGACACGCTCGCCGAGGAGCTACTTCGTCATTTTTCGGGCCAGACGCTCGCCGTGAAGGACGTGTTCTACCGGCACCATGAAAACACCAAGTACCGGCTGAAGAACTACAAGGACGCGATCCTGCGACTCGAATCCGCTGGAAGGGTGGCCTGCAATCCTCCAGCCGGAGAGCGTCCACCCCGTCACGGCGAACCGACGCTCGCCGATGACGTCCGGGTGACGTTTCCCTGACTTTGTCGTACCCCCTGTCTATCTTGCTGACCGAGCGAGCGAGCGAAGTGAGGTAGGAGGCTGGCGTGTCAGCGATATCGACCATCGAGTGGACGGACGCGACGTGGAACCCCGTGCGCGGCTGCACCAAGATTTCCCCCGGCTGCAAGCACTGCTACGCGGAGACGTTCGCCGAGCGGTTCCGCGGCGTGCCCGGGCACCCGTACGAGCAGGGCTTCGATCTGCGCGTCGTGCCGGAGAAGCTGTTCGAGCCGCTGGGCTGGAAGGCGTCGCGGATGGTGTTCGTCAACAGCATGAGCGACCTCTTCCACGATGGCGTGCCCGACGACTACGTGCTGGCCGTCGCCCGGGTGATGGAAATGGCGGAGTGGCACACGTTTCAGGTGCTGACCAAGCGCGCCGACCGGCTGCGGCAGCTTTTATCCGGCAAGCTGGGGTTCGCCGCCAACCTGCCCAACGTCTGGTGGGGCGTCAGCGTCGAAGACCGCGAGTACGGCGTGCCGCGCATCGCTGAGCTGCAGGCCGCCCCTGCCCGCACCCGCTTCCTGTCGGTGGAGCCCCTGCTGGAGGACGCGGGCGAGCTCGACCTCGACGGCATCCACTGGGTGATCGTGGGGGGCGAGAGCGGCGCCGGTGCCCGGCCGCTCGACGCCAGCTGGGTGCGCAGCATCCGCGACCAGTGCGTCGCCGCGAAGGTGCCCTTCTTCTTCAAGCAATGGGGCGGCGTCAGGAAGGGACTCGCCGGTCGGCTTCTGGACGGCCGCACGTGGGATGAGATGCCCGCGACCGCCCGGGCTGATGCGGCGCCGGTGCAGGCGCGCCGAGCAGCTGCGGGCTAGTCCTTCTCCCGCAGCGCACGTTCCAGCAGCTCAACGTCTCGGGCGTGCTTCTCCTGACCGCTGCGCCGCAGGCGGGCGATCTGGTCGGCCTTTGAGATCACCTTCACCGTCACCCAGCTGATGCTGTCTTCGGCGGCCCGCTCCCAGCACGCCGTGAAGTCCTCATCCGAATACGGCGTCAGCATATCGGCGTAGAAATCGCCGCCCTGAAAGCGCTTCTTCAGCGGCATCTGCACATAGGGCTTGGTCAGGCGCTCGACGGTGAGATCGCGCACGCCGAGGGTCTCCAAGGCGGCCACCACCTTCTTCGCGTTCTCCGGGCTGGGATCGATCAGCAGGTCGAGTTCACCCGGATCGTGCGTCTGGCGCTCCGGCACGTGGAACGTGGTGGCCACGCCGCCCACGACCATGAATCGTGCGCCGTACTTCGCAAGCGCGGCAACGAGGTCATGGTTGGCGCCGAACGTGGGCAGCGACATGGGTGTCGGGCTACTCCAGCCCGAGCTGTGCCGCAACCGTGCCCGGGATGCCTTCTTCAGCACCCAGTTCTCGATTTCGGCGCTGCGAGGGCCTCATTTCGCGGGGTTAGCCGCGTCCCACCCCACGGGAGGGCCGCGGAGGGAGAACTTTTTCGCGACGGCGCAAGCCACCGGACGGGTGGAGCACGAGTCCGCCTAACCGGAGGGAGAACATGAGAAACGCCACGATGAAGGAGCCGGGATCGCAGCCGCCGCTGGGGCGACCGCCGACGCGGAAGGAGCGGGCCGACCTCCTGCGCATGTTCAAGCTTGATGGCGGGTACTGGGTCACCGGCGGACCGGACGGCTCGTACAACTGCTTCTCATCGGCCTTGCAGCTGGACGAGAAGCAGTGCGCGGCGCTGGGCGCGTACGAGCGGAACATCGGCCCCGAGGAGCGCGCCCGGTGGGACGATCCGCTGCCGGAGACGGCGGGGCAGTTCCTCAAGCGGTTCGGCTACACGCGCCGCAGTCGTGAGCCCGTGCGCGGCGAAGTCGTCGCCCTCTATGACCTGAGCCAGGTGCAGCCTCGGTGGGTCGCATGGCGCGGCCAGTACCACGTCGCCCGTCGCGTCGCGCCGGGGTGGTGGGAGAGCAAGCTGGGCGGCAACTGCCGCATCGTGCACCGGCTGACCGCGCTTGAGCCGGAGTACGGGCCCGTCGTCGCGTTCTACGTCGGCAAGTCGGTGGTTTCGGGCGGCGTGCGCAGGCAACGAGGCGGCACGGTGAAGCTCAGCAAAGCTGCAATCCCCTACGTCCCCCCTTTCACACGCGCCACGGCGATCAAGACCATCCCGATGGGGCTGAGGCTGGTACACAATTTTGAGCCCGGCAGCGCGGGTCGCCGGACCAGCGAGGGGGGCTTCCGGGCGTGGTGGGAGAAGGCCGACGCCAAGCCACGGCGCCGCGTCTGCCGCTGCCGGTGGCACCTCACCTCAAGCGGCACTACGACGCCGACGCGTGGCGCCAGAAGGGGAAGCGCAGCTAGACGGCGCCGCTACCCGCGACGGAGAGGTACAACGCGCGCCGCATCGCCGAGATGGAGGAGGCGGAGGGCAACGTCCGCGAGCACATCGAGGCGCAGCGCAGGCACTACGGCGGCGGCACCGACGCCCAGCCGGTGAAGCGCAAGCCCAAGAAGCCACCTCGTACCGAGCGTGACGCTAGGGGTGTGGCGGGACGGGCTGGGCGGCGGACGGCACATCAAGTACCTCGTCTGGGAGAAGATGCAGTTCGAGTGTCAGGGTACCGGCATCTGCACGATCACCGCGCCCCAGATCGCGAAGAAGCTGCACGTCCCTATGTGGGCCGTCGAGGAGGCCATCAAGTGGCTGACCGAGCACAGGATCCGCAAGACGCTCTACACCGAGGCCGTGGTCACCAAGGACGGCAAGGTGCGGCCGCTTGCCACGCGCCGGGTCTACGGCCGCAAGTTCCGCCGCAAGGACGGCACCCACTGCGTCGTCGACGTACAGGACGACATCTTGGAGGCCGTTCTGGCGGCGCCCAAGCGCAGCGGGCAGGTGCGGAAGGACGGGAAGAGCAGACGCGGCGGCGGGTGGGAGAAGGGGCGGCCGCGCGACCCGAGCAAGCTCTGGCAGTGGGCCTGCGCCAAGTACGCAGCGTACGAGGCGGAGGTCTACGGGGACGCTCCACCAGCCACCGGCGCAATTGCAAACCCCCGAAACCCAATTGCAAACCCCCGGAACGCCCGAATTGCAAACACCCGGCCTTTACTTAACTGCGTAGAGCAACAGCCAAAGCGAAGCGCAGTACCATCTTCGATGGTACCCGCCGCCGTCCCGGCGGCGCCGCTCCGCGGGGGTTCTTCTTCCTTCGGAGCCGGGCAGGTGCAGCCCACCCCGCCATCCACCCCCACGCCCAGCACGAAGAAGGCGACCGTGCCCAGCCCCACCATCCAGACCACCCCCACCGCCGACCTTGATGCGCTGGCCGCCCGGCTGCCCGGACTCTCCCGGGATCAGCTGATCGCGCTGCGGCGCGCATGGTCGCGCCTCTCCATCGACCAGCTAGTCGAGGCGGTCTGGCTTTGCGAAGGCTGCGGCCAGCACCAGTGCAGCGCGTCCCGCGAGCACCCCGAGACGGGCGCCGAAGTGTGCCCGCTCTGCTACGTCACCGCCCGGCGCAAGACGGAGGCGGTATGAGCCGCAAGGGCAACGGCGAAGGGAGGCGCGAGGTGGGCGGCACCAAGAACCCAGACGGAGGGCAGGCGGAGACGATGCAGGAATCGATCAGGCGGCTGCGGGCCGCTGGGGCCGAGGGCGAGATCGCGGTCTGGGGGCGGCCGGGCGGTACGCGGCTGGCGGCGCTCACCGGGGGGCTGCCGCCCGGCCTGCACGCGCTGATGCTGTCCGCGCTGGGCGCCGGACGTGACCTGCAGGCCCGCCTGCGCCGCCTCTCCCTCAGCCCCGCGGAGCACTGCGCCGCCCTGTCGCTGCTGCGCGAGCTGAGCGAGGACGGGTTCGGCGAGCACGAGCTCCGCCGCTGGCTGTTCTCCAAGGCGCGGCGGCGGTGGGGGACTGGATCGTGATCCCGCGCTTCCTGCCGTCATGTGTGACGGCGTACGAGGAACTCGAGGCGCTGCAGGCAGTCCTACCCGGCGCGCAGTTCCACCCGGCGACGGCCGACGTGCTCGCCGATGAGCGCCAGCGCGAGGCCGGAGTGATCGTCGTCCACGTGCATGATGAAGGTGGCGATGTACACCATCGTCGACGCCACCGCGTCGTCGACACCGACGCGCTGCCGCTGCTGCTCACGCCCACCATGGCGGCTCGCGCGCTGGCGATAGACCGTCGCACCACACTGGCGGGCCTGATCGCCGACGACGCAATCGACACCGTGCGTGGGCCGGGAGGGCGCGTGCGCATGCCACGCTCCGAGGTGCTGCGGCTGGCCGAGGAGGGAATCCCACCGCCCGGCAACCGACGCAGGCCGCGCAAGCGGAACCGCAGGCGGCCCCTGCTCTCCGCCGACGCCACGGCCAGCGCGATCATGGGCATCAAGATCGACTAGGCCGGAAACGGCCCTCCGGCGGCCGGAGACGCGCGCTACGAAGAGGCCGCCTTATTGTGCGAGCGGAAAATCGATGGTGAATACGCAGCCCTTGCCCGGCAAATCACGGACACGGACCGACCCGCCCGACTGCTCCACCGCCCGGCGACTGATCGCGAGCCCGAGCCCAAGCCCCGAGCGGTCGGTGGCGCGCTGGGAGAACGGCCGAAAGAGCTCATCCGCCTTGCCAGGCGGGAGCCCACCACACTCGTCTTCGACCTCGATCAGTATGCGGTCTCCGTGGGCGAGCGTTCGCAGCGACACACGGCCGTCACGGTGCGTGAACTTGAACGCGTTCTGCAGGACGTTCGAAATTGCCGAGGCGAGGAGGTGCCGGTCGGCCTCGACCTCCAGCGGGCCCTCGGGGGGCACGACCACGAGTTCCACACCGCGATTTCTCGCCTCGAGGTTGGCGGGGAACGCGACCTCGTCGATAAGCGGCGAGAGCGGGAAGCGCACGTCCTGCTGGATCTTCGACTCGAGCCGCACTTCGGCCAGCGTGCGGTCGATCAGGTCGCACAGCTGGCGGAGGGTCCGCTCGTGCGCGTTCCCGGTGCTGCCGGAAACGCCCACCGTCCCCCTTCGCAGCATCTGGAAGGACAGCACGGCGGCCTGGATGAGATTGCGGAGCTCGTGTGCGAAGGTCCCCAACCGCTCGGTTTCCGCATTGGAGGCTTCCAGCTCGCGCTGCCGTCCGTACTCGGTGACCGCCTCGGCCGTCACGTCGTCGAGGCAGCGGTTCAGCGTATGGAACTCATCGGTCGTGATTTTCGCTTTCAGCTCTTCCGCGAGCTCGGTGACCGCCTGACAGAGGTCGCCATAGTCGTGGACGACTTGGCCGACGGTGAAGCCCTGCTTGAAGAGATCCTTGGCGTGGTGGACTGCGTCCGGGCCCATCTCCGGCAACGGCCGCTCCAGCTTCCCCTCCATCTGCAGTGTCTCAATGAGCTGATTGAGGAACAGCGGGACGCCGTGCTGCAGCTCGTAGTCCGTCGGCAGAGGTACTCGCCGCTGCAATACCTTGGCCCGTGCCCGAACGATGAGTGATTCGCGGTTATTGCTCAGAAAATCGCTCAACATGATTGTCCCCAGGTTGGACGGTTTTCGATGGGGGCGTAGCCTACGAACGCGGCGAAGAGAAGGCAATGCTCGTCCGAACGACCTTCGAGCAGGCAGCTGCGCGCGCCAGCGCCCGCCGGAGGCCGCCACGCGCCGTGCGTGCCTGCCGGGCGCCCGGACAGGGGGTCCCGCCGTACCCCACTGCTGCCCCACTTGATCGCGCCAAATCCCCGCTACCACCAAGCGGCACGAGAGGGAAACGGCGATCCCACACTGGGGCGTCACAGCCTGTTAATCCGTGGGTCGCTGGTTCGAACCCAGCTCGGGGAGCCAATTCTCCAGAGGCGAAGACCGAGACCTCCCGCGCTCACGCCGGACGATGCGCAGGCAAAACGAGTGAAAGGTGCTGACCGTGACCGCCTGCGCCGCCTCGCCGGCGAGCTTGCGCACGCGCTCCTTCATCTCCAGAGCGGCCTTGTTGGTGAACGTGACGGCGAGGATGGCGCGCGTCACTTGTCGCGACCGGACTCGCCGAGCTCGATATCGACGCGACCCTGAACGCAGCGGACGCCACGCTGCCGTTCCGGGTCGCAAAAACCGTCGAATTTCAGCGTATTACGGGCAGCTGACGATGTTGAGGGAGTCGTTCTTGTCGGGCGTGATGCGGCAGTGTGACGCCTGCTCGTACGCGTAGGCGAAGCCAATCAGTTTCGGCTCACTGAATGCCGGGCCTGAGAACGTCGCTCCAAACGGCGACCGCTTCGGGTGGAAGTTCGGATCGCCTGCGTCGATCGCGGTTTTATTCAGGTTGGGGAAGCGGCCGGCCGGCACGATCACGCTCGGGTACCCCGCGCGCGCTGGCGGGTTGGCGCCGAAGTTGGCGGGGAAGAGCACCGCGTCGTGCGGGTGGCTGGTGCAGCTCGCGAGCGGCTGCGTGATGACGTCCGTGCACGCTGCAGGGATCTGCCCGCTGGGAACGCCGTTGTAGAGAATATCGAGTCCACAGGTCCTGGTCAGGTGCAGATCGCGCGCGCGGTCGGCGTCGTAGTCGGGCTGGTCGACGCTCGGGCTGTTGTATGCATCGGAGCCGAGCGCGATGGCCTGGCCATACTTCAGCGCGACGTCGGCGTGGTCGGAGTTGAACTGGACGACGTCGTGAAGTGTGTTGATCGTGCGCACCGGGATGCTGGAGCTCGATGCGCTCACGCCCGGCCCGAAGCTCGGGTTCGCGAGGTACGCGTTGAGATCGCGCTTGAAGCCGAAGCCGAGTACGGACGTGCACGGCGCCGTTCCGGTCGGCCCTGCCGCCTCGCGGGCGGCCGTGTCGTCCGTAGTGAGGCAGCTGCTGAACGCGCTGAGGGCATCCTGGTCGGGAAGATTGCAGTCTTCGTCGAACGTCGCGCCCAGGTCAGTCATCCTGGCGATCGCCTGATTCATCAGTGCTCTGCGGGCCGGGCCGAGGATGTCGATCTGGTTCCCCTTGGAATCCAGGACGTACCAGTACCCCTTCTGCGGTACCGCGATGTGAGCGCCGGTGAGCGCGTTTTTGTCGAGGAACGGCGTGTAGTCGCTGAGGCACTTCCCGGGCGTCAGGCAGGCCTGGGTGGCGGAGTCGTTCGCGTCGAAGCCGGCGAGGACGCCGAGCAGCTTCGCGGCGTCGGTCACCGTCCGCGCCATCGGGCCGGCAGTGTCCTGGCCGGCGGTGATCGGCACGATGCCGTAGCGGCTGATGAGCCCGAGCGTGGGCTTGATGCCGACGATCATGTTCTGGCCGGACGGGCTGAGGATCGATCCCGACGTCTCGGTTCCGACGCCGACCGTCGCCAGGTTGTCGCCGACGGCGATGCCGGGACCGGAGCTCGATCCGCCGGTCTGCAGGACCGGACGGCCGTCGTTGAACGGCGCCGTCGTGCGCGGATCGATGCGCGGATCGTAGGAGTTGAATCCGTACCCGACCTTGGCGAGGTCTCCGCCCTGCTGGAAGAGCTGGAAGCGAAGCTGCGAGCTGAAGCCGGTGGGCATTCCGATGGCGATGAAGTTGGCGAACTCGGTCAGCGTGCCCTTGCCGAGGATGATCGCCCCGGCCGCGCGCAGTTTGCGAGCCACCGTCGAGTCGCTGGCCGGCTTCGATCCGCCCAGCGCGACCGAGCCCGCGGTCGTAGGCATGTCGAAAGTGGCCATGTTGTCCTTGATGATGACGGGGATGCCGAAGAGCGGCCCGACATTAGGGTTGAGCCTGCCCGCGTCGAGCAGAGCGTGCGGGTTGACGCGCATGTATGAGTTGAGCGGCTGGTCGCCCTGGCCGCCGTTGATCGGCTGCGGGCTGTTGGTGCGGTCGAACTGGCCGATCCGTATGAGGTACGCCCGGACCACGTCCTGCGGCGTGGCGGTACCAGCCTGATAGGCAGCCTCGATGTCGGCGATGGTCGTTTCGGCCACCGGGAACGAGTCGGCGCGAGCGCCGGCCGTCGCGAGGGCGGCCGCGGACGCGATCCACAAGTAGTCACGTCTCATGTGAGATGCTCCTCTGCGAGTGCCGGTGGGCGCAGTGACCACCGGCCGGGGCACCCTCGTTTCTGGCCGTGGGCGAGTCAAGACCCGAAGCGTCATCTGAAGAAACCGGGCGGAGACGAGGCTGCGTACGCTGCTGTGTCTGGTAACGGTGAGCGCCGCTATCGCTGAAGTTCTGGGTGAATCTCCAAGTTCGAGGTCCGCCCACTATGGGGAGCCAATTTTCCAGTCAGCCGCGTTGCGCGTTGTGCACTCGAGAACCAGGTTGCGTCGTGAGGGCATTCCCATGCGGGTATCGGTGTGTGTCGTCGTGGCCGCAGTCGTCATTTCCTGCGGTGGCACGTCGGGCGGTGGATCGCAGGACGCCGGCATTCCGATGGTGGCGGTCACGATTACGGTCGCCGGTCCCGGATCTGTAAAGGTTCCTGGAATCGATTGTCGATCGAGCTGCAGGACGACACTGCCGCAGGGAACGTCTTTGCACATCGAGGCTGCGCCGGATCCGGGCGCTCGCTTCTCCGGCTGGTCCGGTGCCTGCAGCGGCGTCGGCGCTTGCGATGTCGTCGTGGCCCAGGACGTGACAGTGAGTGCCGCGTTTGCCGCAATTTCGCCCCCTCAGCGCGTCACACTGTCCGTCACCGTCTCGGGCTCCGGCCATGTGACGTCCGCGCCGGCAGGTATCGCCTGTCCCGCCAATTGCTCCGCGGCGTTCGATGTCGGCAGCGGGGTGCAACTCACAGCCACTGCTGACAGTAGCTTCGCCTTCGCCGGCTGGAGCGGCGCCTGCGCTGGTCAGGGAACGTGTGCCGTCACGATGACAGCGGATCAGACTGTGGGCGCTTCATTCGCCGTCACGAGCGTAATCACGAGCTGCAGGCCGATTACCGCCCCCGGCACTTACGCCGTCACTGGCCAGATCTCCTCGTCGGACACTTGCCTCGACATCCACGACACCCACGGCGTGACCATCGATTGCGGCGGACAGACCGTCGGCGGATCACCGGCGCTGGTCATGACCAACGTCGACGGATTCTCCATCAAGAACTGCCACTTCGTCCCCACGGCCAGCTTCTACCTGGCGAACCTGCTCCATGTCAGCAACGGAACCTTCCAGCACGACACGTTTGGCAGCGCGCCCGTAAACGTCGTGCATGCGGCCGATGTCCGCATCGACCAGAACACGTTCAATGCGTCGTACTGGCAATCCTATTCACATCGGGTGGTGCTCTCGTCCAACACGCTCGTCAGCTCGGCGCGCGGGTCGGCATTCGCCGGGGCGATGATCGGCAGCACTTTCGGGAGCGACAATCAGTTCGTCGGCAACGTGATGGACGGAAAATGGGCCGGCTCGGGCCAGACGGAGACCGACGACGGCGTCGTGATCGGCGATGAAAGCGGCGACGTCGTGTCGGGAAACACCATATCCAACGTCTTCGATTGCGGCATCGAGACCACCGGAGTGATCGCGAACGCGACGATCAGCAACAACAACATCACCCGGACGGGCTTCTGCGGAATCGGCGGGTGGTACTGGAACAGTCTCAAGGCGAGCACCATCTCGGGCAACGTCGCCACGGGCGTCCCGCGCCTCTTTCACTTTTTCCGCATCTTCGGATTGCGGCCGGCCAGATTCGACTCCCTGCACGAGATGCCCGCGGACGCTGCCGTGTATTTCAACGACAACGTCTTCGACGGCAATCGCCTCGTCAATCCGTCGACGCAGGCCACCTCGTCATCGATCATCCGCGTGTACGACCAGCTTGACTACAGCGGCTCGGTCAGCAGCGTCATCCCCGGCGAGCGGGCCCCCGGGTCATCGGACTTCATCCTCTCCAACAACATCTTCCGCAACAACGACTTCGGCCACACGCTCCTCGCTCCGGACTTTGGAGCGCCTGTCGTCCCGGGATTGGTCATCGATGGCGGCGGCAACATCTGCAACGTTAGCGGCGGCGTCCCGTATCCGCTCGCTTGTCAGTGATTGCGGTTACGCCGCGGGCGGCTTGCCGACGCGATCTTCTAGCGAGCGCTCAGCTCGCGAAAGCTGCGCACGCGGGCCTTCCGGACCGCGACGCCGCCCGGGCGCATCAGGAAACGTGGACCGGCATGCTCGAGCGGGCTTGCGCCCGGGTCAGTCATTCCACGAGCTGCGATTCGGGAGTACTTTCCGCCTAGCTCCGATACTCGATCAACGTCACCCTCGACGGCTGCTGCGATCACCGGGTGATGATCGCGGACGAAGAGTTGCATCGCCATGCCGTCGCCAACCTGGAGCGAGCCGATGCCCTGCTCTTTGGCCGGGTGACCTACGAGATGATGGAGGCGGCGTGGCGGCCGTCGGCGCGGACGGGAGCGCGGCCTGATTGGATGGTCCCCTTCGCCCAGAAGATCGCCGGGGCAAAGAAGTACGTCGTGTCGGGCACCCTGGACCGGGTCGATTGGAACGCTGAGCTCGTGCGGGGGGACCTGGGGAAAGCCGTTGAGCAGCTCAAGCGGGAGCCGGGCAAAGGGCTGTTCGTGGGAGGCCTGAAGCTCCCGCTGGCCTTGGCGGATCTGGGATTGATCGATGAGTACGAGTTTGTCGTCCAGCCCATCCTGGCGGGCCACGGGCCGACGTTGTTCGCCGGCTTGAGCGAGCGGCTCGATCTGAGGCTGGTGGGCCGCCATGAGTTCCGGTCGGGGGCGGTGGTTCTGCGTTACCAGCCCACTCGAGTCACAGCTTGAAGATTTCGGTTTCCTGCGTGAACACCGCTTTCCACTCTCCGTCCCCTGCGCAGCGGAGGGTAGTGCCCTCCCGGCGCGCTCTGCTGGGCTTGGTGCCGAGGAAGGCAGGCGGAGGGCGAGGCGACAGAAGTTCGCTATCCGTCCTTTCGCCTTCGTCCCTCATGGCTGCGGGCAATTGAGCAGTGGCCGCAGGCGAGAGGCCGAACTCACGCCGTGTGATCGCGCAAGTACTCAATGCTACCCGGCAGGTCGCGGATCATCCGAAGCAAAATGTCCATCGCCGCAGTCTGAACGTTCCTCCCTGATTCCCACCGGGACACTGTGTTCGCACCCAGCCGGAGCAGGTGCAGAGGCGGCTGTCGCGCGAGCACCTTCGCCAACTGCTCGGCACGATCCCCGAAGGCCACGCCAATCGCGTCGCCTTCATGCTCGCGACTTCAGCCAAATGGGCCGCTCGGAGCGGGCGCAGCGCTCCGACGTGTCCGACGACCGGAAGTTCGTCCTCGTGCCCGGGACCGAGCCGCCGAGCCGCTGGCGCACCGTCCCGATCGTCAGCGGGGATCAGGGTCGCGTCGGATGTTCTGCCACGCCTCGAAGAGCGCACCGGCCGCCGATGCTTTCGCGTGCTGCAGGGCATACTCGAGCAGCGTTGCCTGCGCGAGGCATGCCGCAGGGTGGGTATGGCTAGTGTGCTCTTCGTCGGTTTGGGTTCACGTTCTAGGACGTCCAGTGGCCCACGAGCGAGACGTAGCAGTACTCGGACACGGAAGCGTTGGCGAAGTCGCGGAAAAATTCCACGGTGACGAGACGTTCCAAGGGTATGCCTGAGCAATCGCCGCGCCACTGAGTTCCCACTGCAAGCTCCAGCAGAAGTAGGCATCGGAATGCACGTCACAGTGGCGCCGCAGCGCCCCGCATCGCAGCGACGGCCACGCTGCAGGCATTGCGTCGCGCGGCCCCAGCTAGCGGTCATACGAAAGCTCCTGAATCGAAGAGGGTCGACTGCGGCAGCGGAACCTACAGTCAGACGCCGCGGCGACTCTGAACTAGCCGGATGACGAGGACGACCAACGCCAGGACCAGCAGGATGTGAAGCAATCCACCCATCGTATGGGAAGTGAACAATCCCACTACCCACAACACCAAGAGAAGCACCGCCAGGGTCCACAACATTGCGCCACCTCGCTTTCTCGACGAGACACGCTCCCGTGCCGCAGAATCGCCGCCCCCGATTGGGCATTCGACGGCAGCGGCGTCACGACTGTGCTGAACAGCGCCTATCTGTCACTACTCTCTTTTGTTCCAACTTTCTTCTTGACCGCGAGGGTCTCGCGCAGCATTGGCAGGATCGGTCCTTGGGACGGCCGCGCCTTGTTTTGAGCGGATCTTCCTGTGTGATAGCTGCGCCCATCTTGGGAAGATCAGGACGAGGGGAACGGCGCCACGAACCTCCAGGTTCGAGCGCCGCCCGCTACGGGGAGCCAATTTCAAGGGGTTGGGTCGTCGATGACACCCGGACCGTCAGTCCGTGGGTCGCCACCAGCAATCGAGCTTCGGAGAGCAAATCTCGCTGACTTACGCGCGGCGTAGTGTCCACCGCGTTTCACGGAAGGTCGACGCTCCGGTGCCCGTCTGCTGAGATCCTGGTGAAGTGCTCAGTCGCTTTCGATGCGCTGGGAGACCGCATGCCAGCCCAGCCGGCCATACACGGGCTCGACCATCCTTGGTCTTGGGCGAGTCCGATCCGGAGATCCCGATCAAGGGAAGTGAGCTCGACCTGTTCCTTCGTTGTCGAGTCGAAGTGATCGTTACGTTCAAAGCGATGCGTCACTTCGTTCGTGCGAATTCCGCGGTCAGCGGACCGGGGCTGTCCATACCCCCAGTGTACCGTCCCTACTTCGAACGGATGCATCACGATTGCACCAGTGCATGCGCGGCAGCCTCCGCTTCCCAGTGAGCGTTTGACTATCGGCTCAGCGTAGCTGAGCCACTCGGTATGTCGCCACGTTGTGGCCCCAGGCGATCCAGCCCAGACCCGACGGCGATTCGTACACGGTAGGCAAGATCGCGGATCCGGCCTGGAGCCCCGGCGGCTGGATGCGCTGCCAGGTGCCTCCGTCCCAGCGCGCCGCCATGCCATACGCCGTCGCGACAGGACGACCCCGCTGGAAGACGCGAAGCGACCGAACGTCACTGAATGGGCTCCGGATTGAGCTCCAAGACGTTGCGTCCCAATGCATCATGACGTCGCCGCCCCCAGCGACCCAGACGTCGTCTGGCGCAGTGCCGGCCACGTAACGCAAGATGTCGAGATAGTAGCCGGTGCGCGGCTTCCAGCCTGTTTCCACTTCGTTCCATGATGCTCCGTCGTAGTGAAGCAAGGCGGAGCGCTCCTGGGAGGGGTAGAAACGGACGACCCACGCGTCCTGCGAACTGCTGGCCCAGATGGACATCGCGCCGCCGGCGAGCATCGTTCGCCACGCCGAGCCGTCGTAGTGCCAGACGTCTCCGCAGGCGACGGCCCAGACGTCGTCGGACCGGGTGGCGACCACCCCTGTTCCCGGTGCGTTCCCCGGGGCACACGGAAGGATTTCTCGCAGCATCCAGGTGCCGTTCCAATGGAACAGTCCGGTCAAGGTCGTCTGCGCTCCCACCGCCCAAGCGTCGTCAGAACTGATGGCGCCGATCGCGCCTAGCCATCCGGCGAAATCCATGCGTTGCCAGCGCCCAGCCGCCCGGCGCAAGACCGTGTTCGCCGTCGACGCCCACAAGCCGTCCGGCGAGCCGTCGCTGGTCAGGTCGGAAACGTAGAATGGACGGACGACCACGTCCTGGCCAGCGGCGGCCCGGGAGAGATCGAGGTCCGGCTGCAACAGGTTGTGAGTGACCCGTTCGAATCCGGTCGCGGTGCGCCGCGCGATGGCGCCGTCGATGCCGAAGGCCCACAAATCGTTGCCGGACGAAAGCCCGAGCATGTCGACGGCGCTGATCTCGGGGACGAAGCCCAGCGCGTCGTCCCAGCGCGTGATGGCGGGACCGAGCAGGCCGAAGCTCATGATCCATGAAGACCCGTCCGCGAAGACCCTGGGGAGATCGCTCATCCATTGTCCATTCGCCGTGGTCAGAGACACCGGCGACCAACCGTCGCTCATCCGCCGCGAGAGGTGCGCAACGTTCCCGTCTTCCCAGCGGATGGACCACAAATCATTGGCTGGCTCCGTTCCGGCGGTCTGCCATTGTGAGGCATCGGTCCACGAGGACGTCGGAGCGCCCAGTTGGAAGGAGCCGGTGAACGGCCCGTGTTCGTAATACATCCACTGGTACGAGCCAGAGAGCGCGACGTGGCTCTCGTCGACCCAGAGGTACATCCGGGTGACGTCGGTCCCTTCGTACTGCTTGAAGCCGGTCGATTCGGTCCAGGCCTGGCCGTCCCATCGCAGGACGAACGGGATCAAACGGTAGCCGTCCTTCAGGCGCGCGCCCGCGGCCCAGACGTGGCCGTCGGCGCTGCCGGCGAGCGCGAGGACCTTGGCGCCCGCCTCCGACCACGCGACCGTCCACTCGTGGCCGTCGTAGCGCAACAAGGCCGAATGGACGTCCCAATCCCCATGCGCGAAGTCGCGCAGCGGGCCGAGTTGCTGCACGGCAAACCAGCCGTTCTCCACCGAGATGCCCCAGGCGACGGCGTGGATCGCGACGCCCCACGTCGCGAGCGGCGCCGTCACGGCTTCGAAGCCGGAAGGAGTGCGATGGAGCAACCGGACGGCATCTCCGACGGGGACCGCCGGAATGAACCACGCCTCGTCTGCCGATGGAGACCACGCCGCCGCGATCTCGAATCCCCAGGGAAGCGGGTTCTCCCAGGTAAACCCATCGATCGTCAGGCCCGATGGAGCATCAGGTGAATCGCACAGGACGGAAAGGCGCGCTTGCGGCATGCCTCCATCGGCAGGGTTGGCGGTGGTACCTGCGTCGGCAGACGGGCTCGTGTCGGGAGTCGAGGCATCCACCGGTTCGCGCGGCGTCTGGTCACCGGAGACTGGAGCCTGCGGCGGCGTAACGCGGCCAGGTCCGCAGGCGACACCGAACGCGACTGCAGTCAATAGAAAGCGCGACCCCCCCATGGGCGAGTACGATGGTCATCCGGAGCGACCCTGGCAGCCGACGCCCGAGGATCGCGCGCCTCGATCATGTGAAATCGAACACATGTCGGCGTGTATCCGCAGCCGTCCAGAACGTGGGCCGAACGAGCTCGATTCAGCCCTTGCGTTGCTCGTCGCGAGACGTGAAGTCGGCGATTTCCCGCGAGCACCGACTGAGGTGTAGACAGCGCACCGGACCAGAACGCGTTCCACCCGCTGAAGCGTCATCTTCGATGCTTGCGTCGCGGCGGTAGACGATCTATATTGATCGTTCCGATGGTGCGAAAGCGGCAGAAACCGGCGGGAACCCGGCAGCGGGCGCTGAGCGGCGGGCGGAAGCGCGTCCTCGTGGTTCTGTTCGTCCCGAGCGTCGAGCGGGACGGGACGACGCCAATCGACCAGGCGCGCTGGGTAGATGCGGCGCTCGAGATGCTCGGCCGTGTGTTCGGCGGCGCCACCGCTTACCCCAAGGCGAAGGGGGTTGGCGGGACGACGAGCGAGGCGACGTCCTGGTCAAGGACGAGCCGGTCGTGGTCCACTGCTATACGACGCCCGCCGACATCCATGACGACCGCAATCTGGCCGATCTCGGAAGCTTCTGCCGCAAGATGGGACGCGAGGCTCGCCAGGGAGAAATTGGCCTCGTGATCGGTGACGAATACTTCGCCATCCGCGACTTCGGAGAGGAGTAGGACGATGAAGATGCAGCTCAACATGGACAAGATCGCCAGCGGGCTGGGCGCCGAGCGACAGGGCAGGGTTGCTGCCACCGGCGGCTATTTCGGCGCGATGCAGCTTCTGGCCGACATCGAAGCCCGTTTCCGCGTGCCGCCCGGCGGGGGGAGGCCTACGGACCCCGCCTGGACTGAGCGCCGTCTCGTGCCGCTCGCGCCGCGGACCCTGAAGAAGCTCGAAGAGATCGCGGCGAAGGTCCGCAAGCATGGCGGTGCCAACCTCGAACCGATGCAGCTCGCTGCCCTCTTGATCGAGAAGACGACCGAGAAGCTCAGCGAGGAGGCCGCCGAAAACCTCGTGCGTCCAAAGCGACGCGCGAGGCGCTGAGCGAGGTCCGCTCGAGTTGCGAACGATACGCTAAGAGAACGTTCGCCATTTGGACCAAAGGGTAGCGAAGACCGTACCGAAGGAGTCCTTGCGCGAGCCAGCTTCGTCCCGCTCAGGCCGTCGAAGGTCCGGCTTCACGCGGACCGCCTCCGCAACTGTGGTGAAGCTCGCCCTTACTCACTGCTGAGAATGTGCTGAGGTGTGTTGTCTCAGATGCCGCATTCGGTTGTCGTCTCGCTGAGTTGGCCACCCTTCGCCGCGTACTGTTAATCCGTGGGTCGCTGGTTCGAACCCAGCTCGGGGAGCCACTTTCGCGGGGTTACCTCCTCGGAGAACACCGGATTGTCAGTCCGTGGGTCGCCGGCTGCAAATCCACGCCTCGGGTTGCGAATGTCGCGGACTTACGCGCCGCTTGGTCTCCACCACGTTCAACGAACACCCGCCGACCCTGTTCCCGTCTGCTGAGTTCCTGCTGAACTGTGCTGCTGGTGGCCTTCGCGATGCGCTGGAGCTAGCAGTACCAGCGGGGCACACGCGCGCTCGACGGCCCTTGTGCCATCAGTGGTCCGTCATAGGCCCGATCAGGTGCTGTCGCGACGCGAGCGCTACACCGAGGCGAGCCAACCAGCGTTGGAGCATGGATTCGTGCAGGATGCTCCACGGCGGAGCGCGCTTCCGCACGCTAACACTTGCCGACGTCTTCACGCGCGAGTGCCGGGCGCTGTTCGCTGAGACGGTGCGAACCCGAGGACATTGCCTTCCTCACCTGGCTGACCGCCTCATCGTGCTCACCGGCCGGGAGGATCAAGCCGGTTCGCGGTGGAGCTCCCGCGGCCGCGCTCGCTGGACACGCGTTTTCCGCGGATTTTCTCGCCCTCGAGTGGAGGGTCTGGGACCACCGGCCGCTGAGCGAGTGGAGGCCAGTGGATGGGCCGCTACTCAACAATCCCACCATTTACGACCCGTCGTTGAGGCAGATGTCAAGGCATGATAATCGGTGAGCCTCAATTCATGAGACGCTCGAAAATACGGTTGGCGCTGGCCGTGTCGCTCGCGCTGGCGTGCAGCGGCGGTCCGGGCCTTCCGCAGATGCCCTCGATCCGGGCGTCGTTCGTCTCGTTCGACAAGGTCAGTGTCGACTGGGATGCGAGCGATGCCGCGTTCAGTAACCTGCTCGTGGAGGTCACCGCTCCCTTCCACATGTCTTTCCACGCCTCGAAGAGCGTTGCGCCCGGGGTCCATGCCGTCACGATCGATTTGCTGAATGCTTCAGACTTGAGCGAGCTGCAAGTCCGGATGACGGGTGAAGCCGGCGGCAACAGGTATTCGAGCAACGTCGTGACAGTGAAGCGCGGCGACTACTCGTCAATACTCCGCTGCGATTTCGACTTCCACTGCACCCCGGGTGCAGCGGGTTTCCGTCTTTACTGGGCGAAGGAATCGCCCTTCGCCAACCGCCACATCCTGACCCGCCGGATTTTTACGCCAGATCTTGCCGCCACCGGCGAGACGATCATCGCCGACATCCGCGGTGACGGTCCCTCCTTCGAAGCGTTCGACTCGGACATCGATGCCTGGGTGGATGGTACCGTTTACGAGTACGCGTTGACCGCTCTTCACGACGACCTGCCAGGTCAGGTCACGCGCGCCGCCTCAGTCCCCGCGCTTCTGAACGCTCCGGCGGTCGCTGGCGCTTCGACGACCGAGGGCGTGGTCCTGACGATCGGGAATCGAAGCCGGTACGCGGGCGCCATCCAGGTGGCTCGAAGGACCGCAGCGCGCGCAGTCAATGACGACCTGCCGCTCGTCAGCGATTTGGTCGCCAACGCATCGACGCCGGAGAACTGGAAAGAAGTCCGCTTCGTGGATCCGGATCTTCCTCCCGACGTCTACTTGTACCAGGTGCGCGTAAGCCTTTCGGGCGGGTTAAACGATCCTTTCCGGAGCACCTTCGTACGGGAATGGGTCGTCGTGTCATCGTCCGCACCGGGCACTCTCGTTGCATCGAACGTGGATCTCGTTCCGGGCATTTTCGCCGCGCGAGCGCCCGGCGGCAGCTTCGCAGTCGTCTCGGATCTGCTCCGCTTCGGGCAGACACCGCAGATCGGACGCGCGGTCGTCCCGGACGCGGCCGACGGATCGCATGCGTTGATCCTGCCCGACCCTCTGACGGTTTCGCGCGTGGCCGTCGACACGGACGGTCAGCCGCACGCGCTTTACGTGGATGTTCCGACCCCGAGGGATGACAACCCGATTCCCATCGTCCACACATGGTTCGACGGGGTGTCCTGGGAGGCCGAAGAAATCGGAAGGGAAAACACCCAACAGTACCTTACCGCATTCGACATCGGCCCCGAGGGAACGCTCCATGCGGCGTGGCTCGCGCCGTTCCGCGATGGGGGCGCGGCAGTGGGAGTGGCGACGCGCTCCAGTGGCAGCTGGCAAATTGACCAAACGATCAACGACGTGCCCTTTGCTCGTTCATCGGGGTGGGACGGCGTGCTCCTCGCCGGCGATGAGACGGGCGCGCCACATCTGCTCCTGTGGTCGTTCGGGTCGTCTCAGGCGCATCTCTTCCGGGACCAGGGCGGATGGCAATCGGAGTCCATCCCGCAGCCGTCCCCATTCCAGCATCCCATTGCCCTCTTCGCCGGCGGAGGGCGTGTGACGTTGCTGACCGATTTGGACTACGCGGGGACGGGTGTGAGGACGTTGGCGGTGTTCGAGCGCAGCGCGTCCGGCTGGTCCGAAGCCATTCCCTTGGCGAACAACGTCCTCTTCGGCCATGGTGGCCCTTCTGCTGCGCGGTCCGCAGACGGCCGACGCGTCGCGATCGCCGTGGCGGAACCACAGTTCGGGACGCTTTGGATTCGCGAAGCCGACCGAACGACGTCGACGTACGGGCTGTTCACGATCCCAGCAGTGGTCACGACCGGCTTTTCTGCGGACGGAAAAGCATGGGTGCTCCAGTGGCTCGAGGGCGGCTCGAACTGGCCGCCTGGCCCGCCAGTTCCGGCGGTTCTTTTCGAAGCACGATAGTTGTGGGATCGCGAAGGCGTGTGGACTACGGGAGTGCAACTCGCGGCCCTCTTGATCGAGAAGACAACCGAGAAGCTCAGCGAGGAGAACGCCGAACATCTCGTGCGTCCGACTAGATGCGGCATGGACGACTACGCTTGGGTGGGGACGAAGGGGTAGTACTGGATCCAGTTCGACGAGCACGACGACACACGCGTGCGCGCGCAGGCGTGGCCCGATTGCCACGCCCGGGCCGGCGCAGTCGATAGGACCAATTGCGAAGAAGACCGCTGACACGAAGGAGGAGGCGGAGCGCATCCTCCTCGCCGAGCTCGAGCGATTAAACGCCTAACGTTCGACGCCCGGGAAGGCGGGCTCCCCGCAGCGGGCGGCTCGAACGTGGAAATTCAACTAGAATTTCGTGTATGCGGACCTGTCGACGTCGATCACCGCGTGTCCCGAGTCAGCGGCAAGGGGACTTGAGACTAGGGTGTGAATTGGGCGAACGCCGCCCGACCTCCTTCTGCTGCCGTCGGGCATGTT
>Ga0209474_10001569_pt1 | contig 22019 bp, 21 predicted proteins | sample GraSoiAngelo_145_FD_185902 | JGI IMG/M metagenome (GOLD analysis project Ga0209474, IMG submission 185902) | Grasslands soil microbial communities from the Angelo Coastal Reserve, California, USA - 14_1009_05_20cm (SPAdes) (version 2) | ecosystem: Environmental > Terrestrial > Soil > Grasslands... | reverse complement strand
GGTTGTAATGATCGCAAACTGCGATCGCTAACACCTTCTTTGCTTCATCCTGCTTGATCACGAAGCGGTCGAGATGCGCTTTAATATCCCGCGGCAGAAGCCTGAATTCGAATTCCTCGTGATCGGTCTTCTCCGGCTTTTCCTCCTCTTCTGCTGCCGCGGGCTCCGGCTCGGCAAAAGTCGCCACTGAGACGCGGTCGCCGAAGTTCTGTTTCATGAACTCCGTGATCTTGGCCTTCAATTCTTCCGGCGAGGGAAACTGCGGTGGTGGTGGGTTTTGCTCCATATCGCGATCCAGAAAACGTCGCGTCAAAAACCAATTATGGCAATGATTCGTCTAAAATCTGACTCTCTGGGCCGGGATTCGTTCATTGACGGTTGGTTTCTTGTTCTTGCTCTTACTCTTGCTCGAATACTCGTTCTGAACACGCGCGATTCAGCGGGCAAGATGCCCGCTGGCCCCACAGCCAAGATGGCTGTGCTCCGCCGCTAATGCGCCAGCGTAATGTCGGGAAATAGCTGGGAAATCTGTTCTTTGTATTCAGGCTTAGCTTTTGCGGCTGCATCGACCAGCTCCCGAGCCGCTTCGGTCTGTCCAGTTTCACTCGCAAAGACAGCGCAACGCCATTGTCGATCTGCCGCGTCGCGCGCTACTGGGTTGATGAACGATCTGGAAAGCATCAACAACGTCTGTGGCGAAAGTTTCTCCCAGGTGATCCATGCGATGCCATACGGAAGTTTCATCGTGAGGCCTTCATCCGTGGCGCTTACTATGCCTGTATATTGCGCGCCGGAGCTATCTGTTAGTGCACCCGAGAAATGCGCCCGATTGAGATCATCAATCAGAGTGTTCTTCCAATCAGACATGAACTGCGCTCTCTTCTCTGCGACTTCTTCAGCAGGCTTATAGTATGCGCCGATCAGTTTCACGTTCCTGATCCCCGTAGCCGCTTGAGCAAAGTGATACAGCGCGACTTGCTCTCTGTATTCGGCGAGTGCTTTGTTCCACTGACTGCGATCCAACCAGCCTGTGCTGCGGGCGATAAAGAACAAAATCGCAGCGGCCACTATGGCCGGTAAAGCCACGCGAATGAAAGGTGGCAGGTGGCGATGCCAGCGTAAAACCCCATTTAGCAATTCAAAGCTGCGCCGAGTAAAGCGAGACAAGGCTGAAGGCCAGCGTCGTGGCCGCGTCCCACCGCTACTGATTGCATCGTCCAATTCCAGCTCACGCCACGCTCGCTCAAGCTCTGCCACCAGATCGTCGTAGGAAGAAAAACGCTGCGCCGGATCAGCTGCGATCATTCGCTGCAAAACCTCCGCAGTCGCCGCAGAAACGTCCGGCGCGGTCGCCTGCAAATCGAGTGGTCGTTGTTTTGATTCGAGCAATGCGGTCGCGGAATTTGTGCTGGCTTCGATTGGCGGTTTGCCTGCAATGGCATGAAAGAGTGTTGCGCCTAAACTGTAAATGTCGCTGCGGAAGTCCTCGGGGTTGTTGTTCAGGCGTTCCGGCGCGACATATTCCGGGGTTCCCCAAACGACGCCGCCGATTCCCCAACGTTGCGTTGCGCTGCTAGCGAGACCAAAGTCGCCGATTTTTGCTGCGTGTTCATCGACAAACAAAATATTAGCCGGCTTCACATCACGGTGAATCAGACCTCTTCGCTGCGCAGCACGCAGGCCTTTTGCAACCTGAATACCAATCTCAAGCACGCGCTTTTCCGGTAAGCGCGGTTGCAACGCCATGAGATCGTCGAGGCTTCCCTGATCGACCAACTCCATTACCACATAGAACTGGCCGTGATCTGTTCCCGAATCGAATACCTGTATCACATAAGGATGATTCACGGCGGCGGCAATGCGCGCCTCTTCTTGCAATCGAGCTTTATGATCCTCTTCACCGCCAAGATCTTTGCGCAACAGCTTCAGCGCGACGAACCGATCCAGCTGTTTGTCGCGTGCCTTATAAACGGTGCCCATCCCGCCAACACCAAGCGTCTCGACCACGACGAAATGATCGAAGGCTCTCTCCACGCGTATTTTCTTGCCACACGTTGGACAGGCGATTCGCGCCAATGGCTCTGCCTCTGTCGTATCGACAGTCGTCCCGCACGCGGGGCATGTTTGCGCGGTTGGCTCACTCGCCATTGCGCCAATTGTAACATTCGCTGCCCTGGGAGCAATGAAATGACACTCAAGCTCATGACACATGCGTGGAGGCGTTTGTGCCAAACGCGCGATAAATCGCTTCCGGCGCTTGACCCGAGCACCGCTACAACTGTTTCTCTCGCCTCGTGTGGGAAAGCACGGCCGAGCGTTCGACGCACGCAGCGCACGGTTTAATGTTCGCCATGCGAGTTTGAAAACTCGCGGCACGCATTCATCTACCTATGAGGCAACTTCCCTCCGAAAATTCGACTCCGATCGAGCTTCTCGTATCAGCAAACGAGGCAATGCTTCGCCTCGATCAATTTATGACCAAGCGGCTTCCAGAATTCTCCCGGTCACGACTTCAGCAGTTGATCCGCGACGGGTTCGTTCGACTCAATGACTCAACCAGCCGGCCAAGCCAAATTGTCCGAGGCGGCGACAAGATTGAGCTGATCGAGCCGCCTTTGGAAAAGATCGAGATGTTCCCGGAGGCGATCCCGGTTGAGATACTCTTCGAAGACGACGATCTCATCGTCATCAACAAGTCGCCGGGGCTTGTCGTTCATCCTGGTGCTGGTCATCGCGAACACACTCTCGTCAATGCGCTCCTCAACCACTGCGCGACTTTGTCGGGAATCGGCGGAAAGGAGCGTCCCGGCATCGTTCATCGTCTCGACAAAGAGACGAGTGGTTGTCTCGTCGTCGCCAAGAATGATGCCACCCATCGAGATCTATCCAGGCAGTTCGCAGCGCGTACCGTTGAAAAGATTTATCTTGCGCTGGTTGCAGGAAAATTGCGCAAGCCAGCTGGTGTAATAGAAGGGAAAATCGGACGACATCCGGTCTATCGAAAACGAATGAGCGCGACGACCCTGCGTGGACGCGCGGCCAGAACCGAGTATCGCGTCATTCGCTCAGGCGATCAGGCAAGCTTGATCGAATGCCTTCTACACAGCGGACGGACTCACCAGATCCGCGTGCATCTTCATCATCTCGGTCATCCGGTGCTCGGCGATAAAATCTATGCGCCGCGCCTTGCAAAGAATTTTCCACGACAAATGTTGCATGCGTGGAAGCTTGAATTTCGCCATCCTCGCACTGAGGAATGGAAAAGCTTTGAAGCGCCGTTGCCTGACGATTTCGCGGCCGCGATAAAACTGACAATCGAATCTCAACAAGTATGAAACAGCGAAAACTTGGACGCGGTGGTCCGATTGTCTCGGCGATCGGTCTTGGTTGCATGGGAATGTCGGACTTTTATGGCGGACGTGATGATGAGGAGTCCATCGCGACAATTCATCGCGCGCTGGATCTCGGGATCACGTTTTTCGACACAGCCGATATGTACGGGCCGCATACAAACGAGCAACTACTCGGCCGCGCCTTACGCGGACATCGTGAACATTTCATCATTGCGACAAAATTTGGGATCGTGCGTGATCCCGCCCGGCCTGACTACCGCGGGATTAGCGGAAAGCCGGATTACGTTGACAAAGCCTGCGAAGGAAGTTTGCGCAGATTGGGCGTTGATGTGATCGATCTTTATTATCAGCATCGTGTCGATTCAGACACGCCGATCGAAGAGACCGTTGGCGCCATGGCAAAGCTTGTGCACAAGGGCAAAGTGCGCTTTTTAGGTCTGTCCGAAGCAGGCGCCGATACCATACGCCGCGCGCATGCCGTTCACCCGATCACGGCATTACAATCGGAATACTCACTCTGGACACGCGATCCCGAAAAGGAGGTTCTTGGCGTATGCCGCGAACTCGGCATCGGTTTAGTACCATACAGTCCGCTGGGCCGCGGTTTTTTGACCGGGCAAATTAAACGCTTCGAGGATCTGCCGGAAGACGATTACCGCCGAACCTCGCCCCGATTTCAGGGAGAAAATTTCCAGCGCAATCTCGCACTTGTGAAGCGAGTCGAAGAAGTCGCTCAGGAGAAAAAATGTACCTCAGCGCAATTAGCGCTTGCCTGGGTGCTCGCGCAGGGACACGACATTGTACCCATTCCCGGAACCAAACGTCGCAAATATTTGCAGGAAAATGTCGGCGCAGTTGATGTCGCTCTTACCAGCAAAGATCTGGCGCGTATTGATGAAGTCGCTCCTCAGGAAGCCGTCGCTGGTCCCCGTTATCCAGACTGGGCGATGGCTATGGTGAACCGGTGAATGGACCGAGACTACAAGACCGCGGACAACTGACCACCCGACCAACGTATCAGGCCGATCACAATCAGGCTTGTGATGCTTGCGACCACTTTGCTGAGTTTTCCTGCTTCTTTTTCGACTGCTCGAATTAGACCATGCAAGCAGGCAAATGTTGCCTTCGTTTGTTGCTGAAGCGCACCTGTTTCCTCTGACGACAAGTAATCGAGCCCTCGCGCGCGGTGAATGAAATACTGAGCCTCTGACAAAGAGCCGCGCGCGATATAAAGAAAGTGAAGGTAATCCTTCTTGCTCTCTCTCGATGCCCCTTCGACGATGTTCGCAGGAACCGAATAAGCAGCGCGGCGCAATTGACTCGTTAGTCCGTAAATTTCGTCTCTCGGAAAAGACCGCGTACGCTCGTAGATGGCCACGGTCAAATCATCCGCCAGTCTCCAAGCTTCGATTTTCGTGTAAATCTCTCATAGTCCTATGGTCAGTGGTCTGTGGTCTTGTTGTCCAGCCTTCTTGGCACCATCGCGTTTGCCAGCATCGTCTGGACAATTTCGCCGCGCTGATTCGTGGTTACGTTGCGCAACCGAATGATGCCGTAACCCGGCTTGGAGCGCGATCGTCTTAGATCGAGAATCTCCGTTTCAACGGTGAGCACATCACCAGGTCGCACCGCGTTAGGCCACCGCACTTCGTCAACGCCAAGCCCGATGGCCCCCTCGGCGAAGTTTAACGTTTGGACAAACAGCCGCATTGTCATGGCAGCCGTGTGCCAGCCACTCGCGATCAATCCTTTGAAAAGTGTGCGCTCTGCAGTTTTCCGGTTCAGATGAAACATCTGCGGATCGAACTTGTGGGCGAACTCGATGACCTGCTTCTCAGTGACGTTTAGCGGCTCGGATTTAAACCGGTCGCCTATTTTCATATCGTCGAAGTAATGCTCTTTCATCCTGGTCTCTTTGTTCATTCTAAAATGGCGAGCCCAATTGATGCGTCATCCTGCAGGATTGAGCAATGCCTAATATGTGCCATGACTGCGGACCATTGGGTGTTGTCAAAGGCGTGGCAGATCCGCGCTCTCGTCATTTCGGGTCGGCACTGCGACACGGTTCCGCGGCTGTAGGGCTGCGTAGCTATAAGATGGAGTCTGGACCCACCGCGAGCGACGTAAAGTGGACTGGGGCAAAGACAATAACTGGCTCTTGTTCGGCTCAGCTCAGCCCCAGAAATTCAGCCAGTAGAAGATGCATTGACAATCAACACCAAAGAGGAGGCATTATGAAAAACACAATTGTTATGCTCGCCTGCTTGCTACTTGCTCCGTTGGCATTTGCGCAGCCGGGCTCGACGAATAAGAAACAAACAACCACAGAACCAATAACAGTAACGGGAGCGGTCATCAAAATGACGACCGAGGAAGGAGCGGCTGCCAATTATCAGCCTGTCAGAACGCTCGTTATTCGAGAAGACAACTCGAAAAGCACAGCGCGTTACGTCGTCAATGGACGCGGCCGCGTTTTGAACAAAGCCGGCCAAGTCGTCCAAACTGCGATCAAACCCGGCGCACGCGTGCTTGTTTATTACGCAAACACCAGCGATCTGCGTACGATCGATCACGTGGTCGTTGTCGACTGAGTCTGCGTGAAGCTTCGCTAATAAAAGCCGCAGGGTTCCAAGCCCTGCGGCGCTTTTTTTGATACTAACCGCGCCGTCACATCCAGACTTCGTTCAATTCTCGTGAGCGAGAGGATCGCTCTGTTCGCTCTGTCGCCCCCGCCCCCATTGGCCAGAGGCATCCGGATGCCGAAATAATTTCGATCCAGTTGTGTCTCAAACAGGAGAGGCGCCGAACGATGAGAACCTTGTCGTAGCGCCTCTTATTTGAATGATTGGAGGTCAAATGATGAATGGAAAGTTCCGGTTATTCGGTCGGGGTGATATTGAAAACAGCTTTATGCATCTTGTCGCTCGTAGCATGCGCGAACAACGCCGGGAGGAACGGCGCCTGGCCGAGCAGCGCGCTACAAAGCATCGATTCCAGGCAAGAAAGTCGTGCGTAGCCGACGCGCGTAGTTATCGCGTTGCTCGACGATTGGCGTTGCTAGCTATCGCGCAATTCGGTGCCGGAACACGCAATTCCCTTGAAACGGCGCGATAGGCGTTGACGCCTTAGCCGACTCATCAAACGAGTTTAGAATTTTCGGCGATGCGCACAGTGGGCGCTTGTGCCCGCTAGTCCTTGTGTGCCTCATTTCGAAGCGACATTCCCGCGTCGTCGCGGGATTCTTGATTCGGCGTAAACTTATAGATCGCCCCTTCTCTATCAGTACCACCATGGACAGTTGCACCATAAAAGTTCCCCAAACCATCAGCTACCATCCCATTGTAAGCGAAGGGTGCGCCTGGCGGCTCCTGGAACTGATGGGGCACAATCTCCCTCCATCGCGCGTTCGCTGTGGGAGTTGGTCCGAAGATAACACCAGAACCTAAACCGCCTTCACTTGTCGTACCGTAGAGGTTACCAGCCACGTCGAACACCAGGTTACTAATAGAATTTTGTCCGTCGCTTCCCCCTTGGAAGCTAGAGAGCACCCGTTCGTTCCACTCACCAGTCGACTGTGGAAAAAGCTCGTAAACAGCCCCAACATTATAGGCTCCATCATAGTATGTTGTCCCAAAAAGGTGGCCCGAAGTGTCAAAAAGCAGACCGCCATACGGAAAGCCTGCGTCCGGTTGACCTCTGAAAGAATAAATCGTTCTAAAGATCCATTCCCCACTCTGAGTCGGCTTCAGCTCGAAAACTGTGCCTTTACCATAAATGCCGCCAGCCGTCGCCGCTCCGTAAAGAAGGCCACCACGCAGAAGCATCTGACCGGCCGAACCGGAGGCACCGTCTGATCCGCCAGTGAAAGTATGAATGACGTTGAGTGTCCAGCTGTTGCCGTTCGGATGGATCTGATAGATTGTGCCTAGCCCATTTGCTCCGCCAGTAGGAGCCATACCATAGAGATTGCCCTGATCATCAATCGTCAGACGTGCACTAGGACCTGAGCCATCATTCCCTCCCGTGAAGGCGTGAATCACAGTCTGCGTCCCGTTTGTCAGCTTGTAAGCTACGCCGCAACCACCTTCGCAACTACCAGAGCCACCTGTAACCGCCGTGCCATACAGATTGCCCTTAGCATCCAGAATAACACCTTTGTATGGTTCGCCTCCGTCCGGGGCCGCCGGTAAAGCTATAGAGAACAGTATGAACCCAACCGTTACCTGAAAGATAGCTGGAATATGGTGCCACCGCCGAAATCACCTCCCAGTACCGTCGTCCCGTACAAATTGCCGGCTTTATCAATCGCCAAGTCTGTATCGGCATATTCGCCATCTTCGTCGCCGGCGAAGCTATAGATCACGTTAGTACCGCCGAAAACAGTCGTGGGTAGTCCGAGCCCGACACAGATCAGTACCAGCATGCCGAAAAATAGCCGCTTTAGCCGAATCAGTAAGTTCATAGTTCTTCCTCTCATCCCCACTGGATTCTATTCCAACATTGCGAGGGTCCGGAAGAGGCGAAGAACCCAGCGGGGAAAAGATCCTCCGCCTGATTCAGATCCGCGTAGCGACGGCGAGTTTGGAAAAGATCTGGCGTGCCAATCAAGCAAAATCGATCACCAGCATCTAGCGAAATCCGCGTGTTCGCGGATTGTCCTCAGGATCGCCTTGAGAGGTTTTAGCGGCGTTTCAGCCATAGGTTCAGTTCGAGTTGCTGCGAACGCTTACCTGTTTTTCGTCGCGGCAGCCGTATCCGGGGTCGGCGGAGTTTCAGCCGGAGGCTTCGTGCCAGTTGTCCTATGTTCTAATGAACATATTCATGGAAATTCGGTGGTCAAGGCGTTCCTAAGCGAAAGTCGCGGGACTCGGGCCTTGGTTAACGTTCGACTGTGCTCGGGGAAATTTGCACGCGGCACGCCTGCCGCTACAATCAAACCAGTGCGGGTGGTTAGCTCAGTGGTAGAGCATCTCGTTTACACCGAGTTTTGGGCAGTTTTCGCGCCTTTTTGTCAGTCCGATAGATTGCCCCTCGTGAACGCCACGCACACTCGTTTTTCATAGGTGAAAGCGCATTCACGGGCGCACTTAATCATGTTATCTCTACTTATCCGCAAAAAACGGCAGCAGGATATTCGCCGCAAGCGCGAACCGCTGATTCTAGTTCCATAAACACCGTGAACTTTTCATCTGCACGGCAACGAAACGCTTCCCGTCGCCGCGATGTGCGTCAGCAATCCAGATCGTTCGCCCGTTGGAAACGATCGCTGAGACACAGCCCAACTCCAATCAGCTTCGCTGAGATTGTCAGCGATGATTCCCAATACTTCATTTCGATTTGCCTGTGGTCAGCGTGCTAGCAGATCCGGAGGCAGAAATTGCTTAGATTACTAACTGTATTCCCGACCGAATCTGTCGCCGCCGATAGAGCATGCTTTGTAGTCACAGTTGCAATTGTCGATCCATTCGAATGTCATGCATCGAGCGAATCCGCTGGATGACATGACGAACAACTTGAGTTGATCGGCTATCGAGTCCGGCGGTGCCCAAACGCCCCACTCATGATTCGTTGTTGGTCGTGAATAGGAAGATTGGAAGAATGGCCCGGTCGATATGCTTGACTCGTACTTCTCGATCTTGTGCACGTACGTGAGGTCGATATTGAACTTCCAAGTCTCCTTCATTGTACTAAGCCACGAACCGACTGCACCTTCCTGCTCGCCCCGAACCCAGCTACCCATTACATGCATTGCGTTGGTCCTCGCGAAGTCCGCCGAGCCCTCAACATTCTGGGTGAGCAAATTCGAAGCGCATAGCTGCGCCTGCTCCTTACTCAGTCCCCAACTTTCTAGGCGTTGCGAAATGAAAGCGTGCCTGCTCTCAGAAGGTACCTGCTCATAAGCAACCCGAAGCGTGTGATGCAGCGCTGAAATATCGTCGAAAAACACCAAGTCCATGATAGTTAAGTGAGTTAGCTCAGAAGCGGTTGATGGATTAACGATACCAATTTTTTTGAATTGTCCTCGACTGCCTTGCTCGTCCAGCACCTCATGGGCCAAGATTGTCAGAAAGTATCAACGGTCGCTAGTCGAAATATCTTTTCTACTGCAATCGTTCACCGCCTCGCAACTGCTCCCATGAGGCGCTCCCATTCGTCGAGGCTCCCGCGAAAGCCAAGCTCGTAGGCAGTATTGAAACTCACCCGGGCGATCATTTCGCTACCTGTCTACACTACCGGTGTGCAACGATTCGATGATCAACTTTTAAAAAGAAAAAAAGTGTGATTTTCACGGCTAAACCATGGCGTGATAGCGATTCACTGAAGCCATGAACACACAATTCTCCACGACTCCGCTTCCATCCCTGCGCCGCTTTGCCGGCTTCTTTTTGTTGATTCTGCCAATCTGCCTCGCTCTGGGCCAGAGCACGCCCGTCGCCCCGCCGGTTGTTTATACCGGCACGGACTTTAGCGCCAACGTTACGGCTGGTCCCGTCGTCAATGTGAAGCAGCTGGCCAGTAAATCGCCTGGTCCCGCAGGAAGTGCCGGCGGAGAGACTCACTTTAACCGTTTTCCCAAGCTGCTGCCGCCCATGCAGGACACTGGAGAAACCGCTCCGCAATTGCCTGCCACAGCTTTGGCCCGCTTGCCTGAGATACCGGATTCGTCCTTCCGCGGCTTCATCGGTTTGACCCATCTCGACCAGCGGCTCTACGCCGGCGGCGGGAATCAATTCAGCACTGAGCCACCAGACCAGGGGCTGGCTGTCGGCAACGGCTTTGTGCTCGAAGGCGTAAATGCCGCGATTAATGTTTACGACACAAACGGCATCGTGCAGCTCCCGCGGCCGGTCTCGCTCGACGAGCTCTTTGGGTTACCGCCCGCCATCAATCGCACCACGGGAGAATTCGGCGTTTTCGCCGGTGATGTGAGTTGCTTGTTCGATCCGGAAACGCAGCGCTGGTTCGTCATGGCTTGGGCGCAGCTGAACACGCGCACCGGCACGCCTTTGCGTCAGAGCAGACTTTACCTTGCCGTCAGCCAGACGGACGACCCGCGGGGGGCTTATGCCACTTACACCTTCAACACGACTGGCGCGAATGCCCCGGATGGCAATGGCCCGAGAATACCCGATTTTCCGCATTTTGCTGTGGACCGTTACGGCCTGTTCGTTAACTGGCAGGAATTCAGGATAAATCCAGACGGCAGTTTTGATGGCTACATCGGCACGGCCATTTTGGCTGTTTCAAAGACCGCGCTCATCAACGGCGGCGGAGGTCGACCGCCTCGACGTCTTGAGCTGTTTCGGATTCCCTTTTCCGACACCGGGTTCGCGTTCAGGGTCTGGCCTGCCTACATCCCTCCAGGGCAGACTCCGGTGCTAAGTAATGGCGGGACCGAGTACTTCGCTAGTTCCAATGTCTCCGGCAACAGCGGCCACCACATAGCTGTCTGGGCGTTGACCAATACCAGCTCTCTCGATACGCCGAGCCCGAATCTGCAGTTGAGTACAACAGCAGTAAGCACGCAGCAGTATGTTTTCCCGAACTTCGGCGTCCCGCAAAAGAATGGTTTCCACCCGCTGGGCGCGTCTCTTGGTGAGCCCGTCGAACAGCTGGACGCCGGGAATGACACGATTTCTTCTGCCGAGTACGTAAATGGTAATCTCTGGGCGACGCTTAGCTCAGCTATGAGGGACGACAGCGGCAACAACATCGAAGTCGTGGAGTACTTTGCTTTCACACCGCAGATCGCGAATGGAAATCTAACTGCCACCCTCTTTACTCAGGGAGTGATCGGCCGTTCGGGCCTCTTTCTCATGTATCCCGCCATCGCCATTAACACCAATGATAACGGCGCCATCGAATTTTCGCTGTCCGGCCGTAACAATTTCCCCAGTTCGGGCTTTGTCAGCCTCACGGGCATAACTGTGAGCTCGATCAACATAGCTCGTGCCGGGAACCTGCCCGAGGATGGCTTTACTGGCTACCCAGAGTTCGGCGGGAACGGAATTGCGCGGTGGGGGGACTACTCGGCCGCTGCAGTGGACAACGTAGACAACGCGCTCTGGATGGCAACCGAGTTCATCCCCGATTTAAACCGGACAGTGAACGCCAACTGGGCTACCTACATCACGCGCTTCCAACCATAGCAGCAGGACAGTCTTAAGTCGCCGGCACCGCATTGTAACGTGCGCGGCTAACATACGCGTGAATGAGTCTAAACTGGAATGTTTCACATTCTCTGGGCACACGTTCGGCCAGATTGGCGTCGGCACGTAAGACGCAAGATGCAAACTGATCGATTTTGTAGAGCCGCGTCAATCATCTCGTCGGCGTGATTTGGATTGACGCGAACCCATGTCGATACCCGGTACCTGTGACGCACGAGAGTATCTATCTCCGTTAGATTATCGGGACTGGCAACGGCGTTACTACACTAGTCTTGCCCGAACCCCGGCTGGTCACATTCAAGATCACGGGTAATGGATCAGGCACGGGTGGCGCAATTACGATCGAGTGTTGCCCCCCAAAATAGACCTATAGCTGCCGGTTCTAGGAAATGCTTCTAGGCAAAACCTGCGCCGTTGCATGCTTATGCCACGTAAGATAAATGTCGATCTGACCACCGGTGCAATCGGACACGCGCAGTTTTACAGTCGATCATCTGAAGTCAGCGACTGCGAGGGTCGCCAAGGATTCCGGGGACTTACCCTTGGCCCGGTGTTTCCGTTTAGCACGGCCTCCACTTCAAAAACCGCCTCTCCGCACGCGGTGACGTGCTCGCAGCCGCTGCAAAAGAAACTTCAACCCAGAATCCTCGACTTGTCACGCAAAATATTATTAAACGCCTGAATGACGCGTAGAATGCGGCCTCACGCGAGGGTGACTTCAAAGAGTGGTGAACAAGCGTCAGCCTAACGAGATGCCTGTAACCCGCTCAAGTTCCAGAAACGCGCTGAGTTTTCGTCTGCCAGAAAGTGAACCGGCGGCCATCCCGAGCGTATCGTTGCGACAATCATTCGCTGCGTACAGTTTCACCATGAAGAGCAAGCGACGGCCTAACCAATCGGAGAGACTGTGAAGTGCAGAATCCTCATCACAACAACTAACGTTTTGCGTTTTCCTTCGGATAGGCATAAATGTTCAGGCGAACATGCTCGACTCTCGAAACGGTCAATGGCACTCAGTACCACAGCATTCTAGACCGAGTGGCCGTTTCACCGGCGAACGGCCCTTGCGATCCTCCCTTTTATTCTTGTCCAAAGATTGCTTGAGATTATGAGACAGACGATAAAGTATCATGAGACAGTGACAAAATTAGGATTACAGCAAAAGATAAGTAAGTGGCTTAATCAAAGTCATTTAGGGCGGTTAGCTCAGTGGTAGAGCATCTCGTTTACACCGAGAGGGTCGGGGGTTCGAAACCCTCACCGCCCAGTTTTTTCAGGGAGAAGTGATAAGTGAATCGTGATTGGTAATCATTCCAGCCACGAAGCCTTCGCCAACGCTACGGCGCGACAGGTGAACACCCTTAAATACTAATTTTGCGAACTTCTGGTTCTTGACGTGCCAACGGCCTTATTTGTGTCAATTCGTGTCGATTCGTGGTTAATGGCACATGTTTCAGTCGTGGTGCTCCTTATTTCAAGGGGGGCGGCGGCGTTGGCCTGGGTCCCGGAGTCGGACGAGATCTCGACGGGGATGGACTGACCTTGAAAATGGTTCCTTGGTTGTGAGCGCCGCCTTCTGTCGTCATGCCATAGAGCCATCCGTTAACGAGGATCACGTTGTCGATCGGTTTAGCGCCATCGCCATTATTTGTTTTCCCGCCAAAGCTGTAAAGGCGTTGGTAATTATTACCACTGGTATTCATCACGAAGACAGTGCCCCAGATCATTGTCGCCGCCGTTGGCAGTCGTCTCATAGAGTTGGTCGCCCACCAGGAGAAGAGAGCCATAGGGATTTTTGCCGTCGTGATTGGTTTCACCAAACTTATGAAGTAATTCGAACGATGATCCCGTTATTGTGTGTTCCGCCTTCCAACGTGGTCCCGTACAATAGACCGTTTAACGGGGTCATCGCGTCGTGACGGGGATTATCTCCGTCATCAGCGTCGTGACCGAGGAACATGTGATCGATTGAGAACGACGATCGGTCGCGTTTGGGACGTATCGTCGCTTCAAATTCCACGCGTAAAGGCTGCGCCATTTCCTCATGGGAGATCCAACCGCGAGTATCAAATGCCTTTGCTCAGGACGCATTTCGGAGTTTAGATCTGACCCTCTGCGCCTCCGTTCCTGCGTCTGTTATGTTGCTCCTATGTCGCCGCGTGGAGAGCAAAAGCACTACTTTTTCTGCTTTGCCCTGTCAAACCGCGATCAATTCCATCACTCTGTAAGATTTTTCGGAACTTTCAGTCTCCAGTTTACGTAGAAGTAAGTATGGGGACCTTCCCCAACCCAATCGCAGCGTCTCGCGAAATCCACACCTACACTGAAGGTAGGGAACAGATTTATCGCCACCCGGGGTTATGGAGACGAGAGGTAATCTCTCAACGCCCTCGTTCCTCTCTCTTGACTCAAGTCACGAAGTGGGCAGCCATCATCGTAGTGTTGGGCTTCGTCTTCTGGCTATGGTTAGGTATCTCAACATATCACGCACCACTAGCAAGGTACCCTTACTACGATACTCAGAAACCCGTGCCACCGTGGAGTGAGCCAATGCCACTTAAAGGCAATTACGGCAGAGGAGAAGAGCCCAGATAAACATTCCAGATCCAATCTGGATTGTTGACGGGCATCGGCAAGGGTCAGAGCAATCTTAACGGGCTCCATCCCATGCTACTTTGAATTTGGCAAATCCACTCAGGATGGCAAAAAACTACGGTTCTCGCCCCTGAATTAGTACAGGCACCCATGTTACGCGCACAGTGGTAGGTATTATCATTGCTGACCACTTGCCGGGTGTGAAAACCCACCGGTAAAATGCCCCTGAGCTGACTCTGTCCAGAATCGCGGAACCTGCCGATTTGATTATCATAACTCGGCTTACTCGGCCTGTTTTCAAATCAATATCGAGCCGATACAAACCATCACCGGAAGGTCTCGCGACCAACTTGCCGGGTCGCTCGAGCGCGCCCGCAAGGGGTATCGCGGGGCGCATGCCCGAATCACGTCACGTGCACTGGAATTGCGATTGCGCAGAGCAGCAGCACGCCAATTGCAAAGATTGTGGCTCGCCTCATTGCGCCCGATTATATCACTTTGTCATTGCTGTGTGGAGCGCAAAAGAGGCACAATTGTAGCTTATCAAGTGGTAAATTCCCCCTCGTATTGAACTCGCAGTTGGCGCGGCATCGCCAAGTTCTGAATCGAATGAGCAATTCGTGTGAATAGTGAGAAGAGGCCCTATTTTCCTCTAAAAGCGTCCGATCTCCTATCTCGAAGGGGGGAGTGAGGATCAACTCTTAGGTGGCAATGCAAGATCCCGCGGACGCGCCGTAGCTGAGCTCTAATCATTCTAGCAAGCTACACAATATGAAACGCCTATTGCTATTAATATTTGCCGCTGGCCTCATCGGCTGCGCGGAACAGCCACCACCCCCCGCCGTAACAACCGGTTATCCGTACAGTCGTTATTCTACCATGGCCGAAGTGTGGGGCTATCGGAGTGCGACGTACGCGAACTGGAGCACTGCCCAATTGCAGCAGCGCCGTCTCGACCTGTACGGAATGACGCCGCTAGCCCAGAGTCGTGAAGGAGTGCCTGAATACATCTATCACGGGCAAGCGCTTCCGCAGCAGGATGAGATCAAGACGATAGAGGTCGAGCTGAATCGGCGCTATCAGGCTGGCGATAAAACCGCGGACCTGATTCCATTCTGGCCCGAATCGCGTCGGCATATATCCTAATCAATACAGCGGAACAGAAAGGAACAACCATGAACCCATTGATTCAGCTTAAAAAAGCAACTTCAGTATTTTTCGTCGCGATGGCCTGCTTTGCGCTTTTTCCAACAGCGCAAGCAGTTGTCCCGGCGCCGGACGGAGGCTATCCCGGCGGCAATACCGCGGAGGGCGATAATGCACTCTTCTCCCTCACCACGGGCGCTAGCAACACGGCCATCGGTTTTGCTGTCCTTGGTAGCAACACAACCGGTGATTTCAACACGGCAGAGGGATCTGGCGCCCTCCTTTTCAACACCACCGGCTTTCAAAACACGGCCACCGGCGTCAATGCCCTTGTTCACAATACCACCGGCAGCTCCAATACGGCCAGCGGCGTTAATACGCTCTTTCACAATACCACCGGCTTTCAGAACGCGGCCACCGGCGTGCAATCGCTATTTAGCAACACAACCGGATTTCACAACACGGCCGCCGGTTTTCAAGCGCTCTTTTCCAACACAACCGGTAACCATAACACGGCCGATGGTGATAACGCACTCGTTCACACCACAACAGGTATCCTTAACACGGCTATCGGTGCCCATGCGCTTGATCAGAACGTAACGGGCAGCTCTAACGTTGCCTTGGGCTTTCAAGCCGGTTTGACTATCACGGGAAGTGGTAATGTCTGTATTGGCGAGAATATCTTAGGTCTTACTGGCGAGAGCAACGTCACCCGGATCCGAAACATCGGCTCGACGGCGCAAGCTAACGGCGTCTTTGTTACCGTAGGCGCTGGCGGCAAACTTGGCTTCCAAGTCTCCTCGCGACGCTACAAGGACGACATAAAACCTATGGATAAGGCCAGCGAAGCACTTTTCGCGCTTAAACCGGTCAGCTTCCGCTACAAGCAGGAGATTGATCCCGCGCGCTCGCCTGATTTTGGCCTTATCGCCGAGGACGTGGCCATCGTGAATCCAGACCTGGTGGCGCGCGACGAGGACGGCAAAATCGTTACCGTTCGCTATCAAGCGGTCTACGCGATGTTGCTCAATGAGTTCCTCAAAGCGCACAGCAAAGTGCAGGAACAGGAGGCAGTAATAGCCCAAGTAAAATCCAATGCTGCAAAGCAGGAAGCGACGATCGCCCGCCAGCAAAAGCAAATCGAAGCGCTAACCGAGGGCCTACAAAAAGTGAGCGCCCAACTCGAAGCAGGCAAAACTTCGCCGCGAATCGTTCTAAACGATCAGTAAAGCTGAGGAGAATCTCGGCAAGGCCGTTTGGAGTTTGGGCTGTGTTTCAGCGATTGATTCCAAGGTGCGAACGATCTGGATTGTTGATGCGCACCGCGACAACGGGAAGCGTTTCCTTGCGGTGGCATCGGCGAATCGCTCGACTGCTTGCTGCGATGCTCGGATGGCCGCGCGGCGCCGTTCACATCGTTCGGTTCCGTTGATCGAACGCGACCGTGCGCTCGAACTACGCAGCACGCCGGCTAGGGCATTCAGGCCCGCATCGTCGCAAAGCGCCGACGGTGCAGGCCCCCTGATACTCAACTCAGCGCGCCGGTATCGCACCTCCCCACGCCGAGGGCGACGGGTTGAGTGGAGTGGCCAGCGACGGGGAATTGAACGCCTTCATTTCCGGGCCCGCCGCATTTGTCGGCGGTATGCCTCTGACGCGAGCCAAAAATCCGTGAGCAATGCCGGAAGCATCGACGTAACGACCGCAGATAAATCCCCTGTCATTGATTCCGTTAAGCGATGTAAAGGTTGACCCGGGATAGTCGAAAGTGAAGAAGTTGTTTGGCGGCAGAAAGAAGAGTCCATGTGTCCCGCCTGAGCTGTCCGCATATCTGCCCACCACCCAGTTCCTATCGTTAAGTCCAAACAAGACTGTCCCAAGGGAGCCCGAAGGATCGATCGGGAAGTGCAGCGCCCCATTGGCGTCCCGGAAGTAGCCGTGAAGGATTCCTGATCCGTCTATAAAGTATCCTACCGTCAAGTGCTTTGAGTTATTGATCTCGTAAGCAAAGGTCGAAGCGGCGTCCGGGACGCTAAATGACGTTAAGGTTCCGCCAACACTGACGAACGCCTGGAAGACCCCGCTGCCGTCGGGATCAAACCCGCCGGTAAAGTCGCCGGCATCGTTTATCGAAAGCAGATTGGTCTGGACCGCGCCGGGAACATCGTATTCTGTGAAGGTGCCGCCAGACAGGAAAAACGAGTGAAGGGTACCATCGCTGGTGGCGTAGTCACCCGCTACTGTGCGTGAGTTGTTTATGCCCCGTCCTTCGGTAAAACCGACGGTATCGTTAGGGTCGACGATGGGGTCGCTAAAGCTACCATCGCTGAACCGGACAAAACCGCGCGTCACTCCGGTCGAGTCAATGAACTCGCCAACGACGTCGCCTCTTTCGTTAATCTTTTGCGGCAAGCTCGAATTTCCGGTCCCGGGATAATCGAAAGTCGTGATCACTTCGATAGAGCCCGAGTTCGCTGCCTGCTGAGCGAACGTCCCCAACAATGGGAACACGAATAGAACTGCCAGAATGCTGATAAATATCGATTTTGGTTTCATAATGCTAATTGCCTCCTTAATTGAATTCCTCATTGCAACGCCGAAGGGGAAAAACCACAATATCCACTTCGCGAATTTCGACCGGGCCAGTTCGCGTGTTATCTGGCTTCGTTGGGCCCGCTTTTGGGTTGCCGGCAGATCGAAATGAGTAGAGCCGAGAGCGCCAGATGCAACAGCCTGCTAATGTGGTCGTGCGTCCGGCTTTAAAAGACGTGCCCCGTTCTGTTGTTCGTAATGCACACGAGCGGATAGTTGGCTGCGGCTTGGGGATCGTCCCCGCAGACAGCGAGACCGAAGACAAATTTGAAGACGCTATGGAAGTGACGGCAAGCTCACCACTCCCTGAAATCGCCCGCGTGCTCGTGCGTTTCGATCACGTTGCCCGCCTGATCGTAAATGTGAACCACAGCGTCATGTGAGCGGCTGAAAAACTTGGCGTGGTCGATTGCGTCTGTGATCGCTTTTGGCCCGCGATACCACATCGGACTATAGGGAAGCGCATCACTGACTAGATCGACACCATCTTTGTCAGCGCGTGGCCGAATTTCGTAAACGTCTGTGCGAATCGTCGATCTCTTAGAGCGCCGCATCATTTGCCATTTGGCTTTCAACAATGATTCTAGCGACGCGTAGTGCAAAAACGTTTTCGTTTGTTGGGAAGCAGGCTGGTGCTTCCATTCCAACTTATTCTACGAAAACGGTGGAGCGAAGTTCCGGAAAAAAAATGACAGCGCATGGGAGATCAGATTGACTCGGCGATAAACGTTGTGATGCCGGCCTTCGCAAAGGTCGATGCTCATTAAGCAAGTCTGATATCCCCCTAAAGGCGTAGGACGAAGGTCCCATAGGGGAATCTGTCGGGAGCACTGTCAAATCTCGAATAAGGAGCGCTTATGAAAAACAAAAAACACTACGTTACGACCTCAGCTGGGACCCTTACGCAAAGCGGACTGCTCGCCGTGTTGTTGCGACGCCAGCGCTATAAAGCGATTGAGTTGGCCCGGCGTCGAGCACACCGCGAGCAGGCGCGTGCGGCCTTCCGGGGTACCCTCAATTGGCTTTTGGCACGCGCTCACGGCGGCATCGCTGGTCGACCATTCCGCCGAGGCTTTGGAGAAAGCGTTCCGCGCCACACTTGAATATTTCACCAAAGCCAGTTGCCATGTCTCACCAAATCCACACCTACACCGAACTCCGGAAACAGATTCACGACCACCTGCGGATCCAACATCCCGAATGGGTCGAGCCAAATGGCGAATCCTCCATGCCCCTCATGGAACTGCTGGACGCATTGACGCGCAGAACATCCAACGAGTCTATCGCTGGTGTTCATCGCGTCCTAGAACAGGCATCAAGCTGAATCGACACCGCAGCTACTGGATTAACCAACCGCGCCGCAGTGGTCAAATGGGGAGCAATGGGGTCAAATCTAAACATTTAACATTGTCCCTATTAGCTTGCGTGCAGCAGCCGTATCGTGAGTGGATCGTGTTCGACGAATCCGCTGCGCCACCGCAGCATAATCCAGCCCGCCGAAAAGTTCGCCAATCTCCCGCAGCGATTTAGTTCCCGTCTCCCAAATCATCCACATCGCTACATTCTTTGCGTGCAGTCCCCTTTCGCCACGCGCAATCAGTCGCTTCCAATAGACCTGATATTTTCTGGCCACTCTTTCCAATACCCTCTCCGGATCAATCGAAGGCATCACGCTGCGTAGCGAGGTAATTTCGCGTCGCTGCTGATGCAAACCTTTGACGCGACAAACTCGCGGTCTGGCACTCTGTACTCATAAAGCCACGCTCCTGCATATTCTCTACCGGTAAACTTGAACCTGTTGTTGTAGGTGCCGTTGCGAGACCAAAAGACAGTGAAGTCGTTCGTTACTCTGCCTCTTTTACTATCTAAATGCCAAAGGAACCAAAAGGCGATGGAGTTCCGAAGTATATATAGAGACGATTGCCCGCATTTTCCCTAATCCACTTGCTCGCGGACTTACGGCGGGTGGAGAAGACTATGACGTGGTTGATTACAGCAGTTGGACTCGGCCTGCTGTTAGTCTCACCAATGTTCGCCGGCGAGCATTCAGCTTTCGCTCGCGTGACGGTTTACTGGCACAGCGAAGGTTCAGGCGCGAACGCAGCGTGGAACGGCGTACGGCTGCGCGACGGGCACTGCGCTGTTGATCCGAAGAAAATTCCGTATGGCAGCCAAGTTGTCTTTCATGATGCGGATTGTGTGGCAGTAGACACTGGACCGGACGTAGTAAACCGCAAAGCTGCACGGTCGTGCGGTCGAAGCGCGGCTGAGCGCAACGCGATCGTCATCGATCGTTTTTTCGATACCAAACAAAACGCGCTCGCCTGGGCAAGAGCGAATCCGCATTTTATGGTAGTGCAAGTTTGCACATCTGACACCGAGGCGGACTTTCCGACGAGGCAACTCAACACTTCCGTTACAGATTCCCATAGATTAACCACGATTCGATCTGAATGAGATTCTCAGTTGCCGAGCGGCGTCACTATCAAAGAGCCCTCGAAGAGCTGGTCCTGGGAACTCGTTCCAACCCTATTCCTACTCCGACTCATACTCCTACATCCACACCTACTCCAAGTGTTCCTTCTATGGGCTTCATTCCGGAAAATGCGCTCTCGATTCCCACGTGCCATCACATGGTAAAAACGCCCGCCATATTCGATCCTGACCGCTCGTGCCACAGCTCACTTTTCAAATACATGCCACGAGTCTGTCAAGATTTGTTGACTGACCCCTATTCATTTCCCCACTTCGGAAAGGTCCCTATCAAGGCCTCGTGACTGATTTATTAAAAGTGACCGAGTCGAGTATAGCAATCGTGCTCAAGGCGGCTTGATCGCTCCGCCTATTCTGAATGAAGACTCGCCAAATCTTCTCGTGGTTTGTGCCCTGATGATCCGCTTAACCGCCCACGATCGCTTCGGCCTCAATTTCCACCAGCATCTTGGGATCAATCAACGCCCCCAATCGTGAAATTGAATGCCGCATCGATATGCACGGCCGTGGTATTGATAAACAAGATGCCATCATACTCAAAGGTCGCGGCTTATTTCATCTTTCGCAAAAGCGAGTGGTAGCCGCCAAATCCAAAGGCTCGATGCTGATTTCAGGCATCGTGGGCACGTCGCGCGCCGACTGCGCAGTCCACTAACTCAACGCGCAGGCATTGTACCTCCCCACGCCGAAGGCGACTGGTTGAGGGGAGTGACCTGCGATGCCGGGTTGAGTGGAGTGACTAGCGACGGGGATACCGGCGGTTGGCCTCTGACGCGCGCTATGAATCCGTGGGCGATGCCGGTAGCATCGACGTAACGGCCAGTGATATTCCCCTGCGAACTGATTCCGTTAAGCGATGTAAAGGTTGACCCGGGATAATCGAAAGTGAAAAATCTGTCTGGCGGGACAAAGAAGAGTCCATGAGTCACGCCTGAGGCGTCCGCATATCTCCCCACCACCCAGTTCCTATTGTTATCTCCAAACAGGATTGTCGCAACGGAGCCCGTGGGATCGATCGGGAAGTGCAGCGCCCCATTGGCATCCCGGTAGTACCCGTGAAGGATTCCTGAGCCGTCTATATAGTATCCCACCACCAACCGCTTTGAATCATTGATGTCGTAAGCAAGGGTCGCGACAGCTGCCGGGACGCTAAACAACGTTAAGGTTCCGCCAACGCTGACGAACGCCTGCTGGATCCCGCTGCCGTCAATAAACGTGCCGGCAAAGTCGGCGGGATTGTTTATCCCAAGCACAGCGGTGAAGACCGCGCCGGGAACATCGTATTCTGTGAAGGTGCCGCCCGACAGGAAAAACCCGTGAAGGTTACCATCGCTGGTGGCGTAGTCACCGACTACTGTGCGTGAGTTATTGATGCCTCGTCCTTCGGTAAAACCCACGGTATCGTTAGGGTCGACGATCGGCGCGCTAAAGCTACCATCGCTGAACCGGACAAAACCGCGCGCCACCCCGCTCGAATCGATGTACTCGCCAACGATGTCGCCTCTTTCGTTAATCTTTTGCGGCAAGGTCTGATTTCCGGTCCCGGGATAATCAAAAGTCGTGATCACTTCGATAGAGCCTGAGTTCGCTGCTTGCTGAGCGAACATCCCCATCAATGGGAACACGAACAGAACTGCCAGAATGCTGATAAATATCTGTTTTGGTTTCA
>Ga0209474_10001567_pt1 | contig 22032 bp, 21 predicted proteins | sample GraSoiAngelo_145_FD_185902 | JGI IMG/M metagenome (GOLD analysis project Ga0209474, IMG submission 185902) | Grasslands soil microbial communities from the Angelo Coastal Reserve, California, USA - 14_1009_05_20cm (SPAdes) (version 2) | ecosystem: Environmental > Terrestrial > Soil > Grasslands... | reverse complement strand
ATGCGATGCCGGGCTATGCCGATGGCATTCGTGTCGACACCGACGGCAATGTCTGGTGCGGCTTTTCCGGCGGCGAAGGCGAGGACGGCGTTGCGGTGTTCGCGCCGGACGGCGATTTGATCGGCCGCATCCTGTTGCCCGAGCGCTGCGCCAATTTGTGTTTCGGCGGCCGGAAGCGCAACCGGCTGTTCATGGCGGCAAGCCAATCGGTTTATTCCCTTTATGTCGAGACGCAGGGAGTTGCTGGCGGTTGAGCCGATTTTTTGTAGGAGGCGCGGATGCCACAAATACACGACGCGCACACAGCGGTGCCGCAGGAAAAACCGAGACCGGTGCTCAAGCTAAATTTTCTGTCGCACGGGACGCTAGAGAGCCGCGATCTCGTCTTCTCGCGACGCTTTTACGAGGAGTTTCTCGGCCTCGATGTCGTGCAGACGAGCCCGATCTCGCTACTGATCCGGCTCGGCGGACCGAACACGATCGCAGTCGTCTTCAGCAAGACTGTCGGCGAAATGAACCTCTTGAACCACAACGGACTCGATGTGCGCACCCAGGAAGAGGTGGATGAGGCGCACCGCATCGTCTGCGAGCAGGCCGAGATATGGAAGCTGAAGAAAATCACCAAGCCGCATCTACAGCACGGCACTTACAGCTTCTTCTTTTGGGATGCCGACGACAATTGCTGGGAAATCCTGACCAATCCGGAAGGCGGCTACAGCTGGCTTTTCGAGCAGGGCGACCAGAGCGGCAAAGGGCATCTCGACCGCAACTTCAAGCGGCCGGGCGTCGCCACCTGAAGGCTGCAGCAAGGGGCACACGTGAGCGATCAAGCAGCGAGTTTCATCGGCAGCATTCCCGAGAATTACGATCGCGGCCTTGGGCCGGTCTTGTTTGCCGATTTCGCCGAGGAGATGGCGCGACGGGTCGCCGCGCTCGCTCCGAACCGGGTGCTCGAAACCTGCGCCGGGACCGGGATTGTCACGCGACGCCTGCGCGATCTGTTGCCACCGGGTGCGCAGCTGATGGCGACCGACCTCAACCCGCCGATGATCGAAGTGGCGCGCGCCAAGTTCAAGTCTGGCGAGGCGGTCGAATTTCAGCCGGCCGACGCGATCTCCTTGCCCTTTTCCGATGGCGCATTCGATGTGTTGGTGTGCCAGTTCGGCGTGATGTTCTTCCCGGACAAGGACAAGTCCTACCGCGAAGCCTATCGGGTGTTGGAGCCCGGAGGACGTTACCTGTTCAGCGTGTGGGACGCGCATCGCCATAACCGGTTCGCCAAACTCGTGCACGAGTTCATCGGCGGATTGTTTCCAGCCGATCCGCCGCGATTTTATGAGGTGCCGTTCAGCTATCACCGGATCGACCCGATCAAGGAGGCGGTGACCGCGGCCGGGTTTACCGATTTCCGGGCCACGGTGCTGCACATCGACAAGGCAGTGCCTGATATGGCGTCACTCGCCCGCGGCTTGATCTATGGCAACCCGGTGGTCGAGGAGATCCGCCTGCGCGGCGGCAATCCGGCGCATGTCTTCGAGGGATTGGCCGGAGCACTGCGGCGTGAATTCGGCGATCCCGGCCACATCCCGCTGCAGGTCATCTTCTTCGAGGCGACCCGGCCGTAATTCCGACCCAGCCCCCACCCGTCCGCTTCGCGGACTTCTCTCCCCCGCTTGCCCCCACCCTTCCCTCCCCCGCAAGCGGGGGAGGGTTAGCGAGGGGGCGGGGGAAGGTTGTAGGCGTGCTAGAGGCTAGTACGGGCTGGAGCTGGCGCCGGGCTTCGGCGCGTCCTTCATCTCGGCGACCGCGGCCTGGCCGCCCAGGGTCATAAAGCGGTTGTCGCCGCCGACCGTCACGAAGGTGAAGCCCATCTCGATCGCCTTTTTTGCGTAAGACGCTGCGCCGCAATGCAGCCCGGGCTGCACCTTGTGCCGCTTGCAGGCGTCGACGACCTTTTTCAGCGCGACCATCATCCATTCGTCGGGCTTGTCGCCGCCCGGCGGATAGCCATGCGAAATCGACAGGTCGCTGGGACCGACATAGATCGCGTCGAGGCCCTTGACCGACAGAATGTCATCCAGGTTCTCCATCGCCTCGACGGTCTCGATCATGCCGAACGCGACGACGATGTCGTTGGCCTTGGCGTGGTAGTCGGCGCCGCCGTACAGCGAGGCACGGATCGGTCCCGAGCTGCGGCTGCCGATCGGGGCGTAGCGCATCGAGCTGACGAATTTCTCGGCCTCGGCGCGGTTGTTGATCATCGGGCAGACAATACCGTAGGCGCCGGCGTCGAGCGCCTTCTGGATATGGGCGGGGTCGTTCCACGGCACCCGGACCAGCGGCACCGTGTTGGTGGTCGAGATGCCCTGCAGCATCGTCACCATGACCTGGTAGTCGATCAGGCCGTGCTGCATGTCGACGACCAGCGAGTCCCAGCCCATGTTCGCCATGACTTCGGCTGACCAGCTGGAGGGAATGCCGCACCAGCTGTTGATGACCGCCTTGCCCTCGGTCCATATCTCGCGAATTCGGTTCGCCCGCGCCATCAAATCCCTCCATTGTGCCCGCGTTGAATTGGGCCGATCCCGCCAGCTAGCGGGTCGGAAGTCAAGCACTCCGGGGCTTGGGCGCGGAGCTATCGGCCAGCTATATTTGCGCCGCTGACATCGAGATCGGGGAATCCGATGCCGAGCCGACGATGGTATTTCGCCGCGCTGCTATTGGCGCTCACCGGCGCCGCCGGCGCAGCGATTTTCCTGTGGGCGCGGCTGCCGTCGCTGGATGCAGACATGGTCCGCATGGTCGCTCCGGGCGAGATGGCGATGGATTTGCAGCCCGGCAGCTATACGATCTTCCATGAGTATCGCAGCGTCGTTAAAGGGCAATTTTACGAGTCGAACGACGTCTCGGGACTGCGCGTCGGAATCAGCGCTGCGGCGGGTGAGGCGGTCACTCTGACCGGCGCGACGGATGCGCGGTATACGATGAACGGACATTCGGGGGTCTCGGTGGCGGCGTTCGAGATCAACATCCCGGGGCGATACATCCTCAACGCGGCCTATCGCGACCGAAAGGGGCCGGAAGCGGTGCTGGCGGTGGGACAAGGTGTCGTCGGCAGGATCTTCGGCTTGGTATTGGGGACGATCGCGATTGCTTTTACCGGGATTGGCGCCGGTATCGCGGTAGCCTCCGTCACTTATGTCAAACGCCGGCGAGCGAGGGAGGCGACGCGATGAACGGAACGAGGACCAGCGCGGGAATTGGGGTGCGTGGAGTAGAGGCGCTGATCGATCTGATTGTCGTGCTGGTAATTTTTTATCTCGTTGCGTTGGCGACGGGGCACACGACCGATAGCGGGTTCGATCTGCCGACAGGCCCTACTCTAGTCGCGGTGGCTCTGTCGCTCGTCTACTTCACTGTGCTCGAAGGGCTGCTGGGAGCGACCTTCGGCAAACTCGCCACCAATCTGCGGGTGGTTCGCGAGGTCGATGGCGAGGCGATCGACTGGAGCGCCGCGATCATCCGCAACCTGTTCCGGCTGATCGACGGGCTCGTCCTCTATCTTCTCGGCTTTATCGTCATATGCGTGACGAGCAAGCGCCAGCGGATCGGTGATCTGGTCGCCGGAACGCTCGTCGTGCGGCGCCTGCCGCAACCCGCTTCGGTCTCGACCCGATCGGCATGACGGCGGCGATTGCCGCCCCGCCCTATCCGACGGTCAGGGCCGCCGTCACGTAGCGCCGCAACGCGTAAAAGATCACGATCGGCGGCAGCGCATAGATGATCGCCGCGGCCATCATCGCGTTCCACGCCGCGTCGGGGTCTTCGAATAAATGGCCCTGCATCAGCGCGACAGTCATCTTGCCCGGCGCATTGAGCAGCAGGATCTGGTAGAGGTAGTCGTTCCAGGCGAGCACCAGCGCGAAGATCGCGACGACCGCCAGTGCCGGCGCCATTAACGGCAGATAGATCCGCAGGTACAGCTGAACCGCCGATGCGCCGTCGATCCGCGCGGCATCGTCCAGTTCGACAGGGATTAGCGTTGCGTAATGCCGCAGGATCAAGATCGCGAACGGGCTCGCGAGGGTCACCTGCGCGGCAATTACTGCCCAGGGGCTGTCGGTCAGCCCGTAGCTGTGCATCGCGCGATAAAACGGGATCGCCAGCAGAGCCGCCGGGACTGCGTAGGTCAGCAGCGCGGCGCCGGTCAGCCACCTGCCTTTGCCGAGCCGCATTCGCCCTACCGCGAAGCTGGCGAGGGACGCGATCACCAGCGTCAGCACCATCGTCAGCACGCCGATGTAAAGGCTGTTGCCGAATTGCTGCCAGAACTGCGCGAGGTATCGGTCGTCCTGAGTCAACACGACGCCGAAGGCATCGAGCGACGGCTCAGGTGGAACGATATTGCCGGTGAACTCGACTTCGCCTTCTTCGGGATCTAGGGCGATCAGGAACATGTTGTAGATCGGCAGCAGCGACCAGATCAGCAGCACGAACCCGAGGACCATCGACCCGGCTTCGGTGAAGAGCCGACGCCGCCGATAACGGCGGCGAAACAACTCGCCACCTGCCGCTGCGACGCTCACAACTGCACCTCTCGCGTATGCAGGCGGCGGACCATGATGATCACGATCGGGATCAGCACCGGAAGAGCCGACATCATCGCGGCGAGGCCGAGTTCCGGCTTGATGCCGTCGAAGGTGTAGCGAAAGCCGAGCGTCGCCAGCACGTCGGTCGACAGGGCCGGTGCGCCATTCGAGACAAAATACACGGTGTTGAAGTCGCCGACGGTCCACAGCGTCGAAAGCAATGTGCAGACGAGATAAAGATTTGCCAGCAGCGGAAACGTGACATGCACGAAACGACGCGCGCCGGTCGCGCCGTCGATCTCGGCCGCGTCATGGATTTCCTGCGGGATCGCCATGCGGGCGGCGAGAAAGATCACCGTCCAGAACGGCATCCATTTCCAGATGTAAGCGGCGATGTTCGATCCGAGAGCGAGCCCGCGGTTATTGAACCACATCGGGCCGTCGATGCCGAACAGCTCTTCAAGCAGCCGGTTCACCAAACCCATCTCGCCGATCAGGATCCAATGGACCGAGATGAACGCCTGCACCGCCGCCAGAACCCAAGGCAGCATGTAGATGACCAGCAGGGCCTTGATCCACCAGCGCCGGCGCATGAAGAAGCCGGACAACAGCAAGGCCAGGAACATCTTCACATTCACGCCGAGCCCGACAAACAGCAGGGTGTTGACCACCGTCGTCAGATAGACCGGATCGTCGATCAGCTCGGCGTAGAGCGACGGTTTGCTCGCCATCCACAGCGCATAGCCGACGGGGTACGCGACGAAGGCGAGAAGCACCGCCGCATAGGGCAGGACAAAGGCGATCGCCCAGATCAAATCCGAGCCGAGCAGGCGACGCGCGACTGGCGCCGGCCTGGGCGGCGGCGCTTGCACCGATACCAGCGGCCCGGTTGCGATAAGCTCTCCGGTGCCGCTCATGCTGTACTCGCGGCGGTGCCTACTGCAGCACCTCGCGGTTGACGACGTTGTCGCGATTGGGCTTGCCGTCGAGGACGCTGAGCAGGTTCTGCGCGGTGACGATCGCCATACGGTCGACCGCCTCGCGGGTGACGCCCGCCATATGCGGCGCGGCGATGAAGTTCTTCAGGGTCAGAAGCGGGTTGTCGCTTGGAGTCGGCTCCTGGTCGAAGACGTCGAGCGCGGCGCCGGCAATCTGGTTGCGCGACAGCGTGTCGAAGAGCGCCTTCTCGTCGATGATGCCGCCGCGCGCCGTATTCACCAGGAAGGCGGTTTTCTTCATCTTCGCGAGGCGGGCGGCGTTGAACAGGCCGATCGTCTCCGGCGTCTTGGGGCAATGGATCGTGATGAAATCCGCCTGCTCGACGGCGGCGTCGAGATCGTCGACCGGCTCGTAGCCCGAACCGCGGATCGTCTCGGAATAGATGTAGGGGTCGTAGATCAGCACGTTCATTTCCATAGCGGCAAGGCGCTTGGCCGAGCGCGAGCCGATCTTGCCGAAGCCGACGACCAGCACGGTCTTGCCGTACATATCGACGGGCATGTCGCTGTAGCGGTCGCGCCAGCGCCCCTCCTTCACCATCGCGTCGAGCATCGCGCCCTTGCGCCCCAGCGACATCATCAGAAAGATGCCGGCCTCGGCGACGCTGACCGAATTGGCGGTGCCGGCGATCATCAGCGGCAAGCGCCGGCGGGTTAGCGCCGGCACATCGACCGCGTCATAGCCGACGCCAATGCGGGCGACGACTTCGAGATGCGGGCCGGCATCGAGCTCGGGGTCGCTGAACGGCTGTACCGACAATGCAACGCCGGCGACGTCTTCCAGCAGGCGGTGCAGTTCGGCTTTCGGGCCGGTCACGTCATAGGGCACGCCCTCGACATCCTCGCGCGCCTCGATGATCTGCCAGCCGGCGCGGGCCAGGGTCTTCGGCAGCAGCAATTTCTTGATGTTGGTCTGACCGGTCAGTGCCATGGGGTCTCCCTTTCCAGTTTGGCGGCCCACCCTGTCCCGTCATGGCCGGGCTTGACCCGGCCATCCGCGTGAAGCGAAAGACGTGGATCCCCGGGACAAGCCCGGGGATGACGAATGAGGGCGAGCGACAGAGATTTCCAGCTTCGAAACTACCGTTACAAATTCGACAGGTTCCGGATCGCCGCGACATAGGCGCGGTTCCAGGTCGGGCTCAGCATCACCTCGTTCATGACCAGGCGCGGCGGCAACAAAGCGATGTAGAGAATCAAATCGGCGCAATCCTGCGGTTGCACCATGCGGGCGCGTTCCTCGGGACCAACCGGGTTGGGGCGCTTGTCAAGGATCGGGGTCGCGACCTCGCCGGGCAGGAAAACGCAGGAGCGGATGCCGTTGATGCATTCCTGCATGTTGATCGAATGGCTCATCGCGACGATGCCGTGCTTGGCGGCGGTGTAGAGCGGGCCGGGGAAGCCGCCGATGAACCGGCCGGCCATCGAGGCGGTGTGGATGATCAGCCCGTCCTGCCGCTCGCGCATGATCGGCAGCGCGACCGTAACGCATTGCGCCGCCGCCGACAGATTGCCGGCGATCATCAGCTCGGCGTTTTCGGGGGTCAGCTTGTCCCAATGCCGGTCGTTGATGTTGATCCCGGCATTGTTGACGAGGATGTCGAGCCGGCCGATCTCGGTTTTGATGAACTCACCGATGCGGCGCACCGCGCCGGGATCGGTCAGATCGCCCGGCTGGACATAGGCGGTGCCGCCGGCGGCCCTGATCCACCCGGCGACCTCCTCGAGCGGCGCCTTGCGCCGGCCGGTCAGAACGATGGCTGCACCTTCGCCCGCCAGCGCCATCGCGGCGGCTTCGCCGATACCGCTGCCGCCGCCGGTCACCCACGCCACCTTCTCTTCGAGCCGTACCACTCGCGATGCCCCCGCTGATCCCTGGCGGTGCGAGGCTATCGTTTCGCCGTCAGTCCGACGAGGGTTTTTGTGGGGCTTGTGCTGAGGTAGGTTGCGAGTAACCCGGAGGATAGCGCAATGCCGACGACCCTGATGATGCCGCCGCAGAGCGAGAAGACCCGCGAATGGGGTCAGCGGGTCGCGGCGGATTGTCCCGAGCTCGAGGTCATCGTGCCGGAGACGATGGAGGGAGCCGAGCAGGCGATCGGCATGGCCGATGCCGCTTTCGGCGCGATCCCGCCGGCGCTGCTGACGCGAGCCCAGAAACTGCGCTGGCTGCAATCGCCGCAGATCGCGCCGCCGGCCGGTTATTACTACCCCGAGCTGATCGAGCACCCGGTCGTCATCACCAACTTTCGAGAGATCTTCAACGATCATATCGGCGCGCATGTGATGGCATTCGTTCTGCATTTCGCGCGCGGTCTGCATGTCTACCTGCCGCAACAGCTGCAACGGCAATGGAAGAAGATGCCGCGCGACACCGGCACCGTGCATCTGCCCGAGGCGACCGCGCTGGTGGTCGGGGTCGGCGGCATCGGCGCCGAGGTGGCGCGGCTCGCCAGCGCCTTCGGCATGCGCGTGATCGGCGTCGACGAGCGCCGCGCCGCACCGCCGCCGGGGGTTGCCGAATTGCACCGCGCCGCCGCGCTCGATCAGCTGTTGCCACAGGCCGATTTCGTGATCCTCACGGTGCCGCATACGCCGGAAACAGAGGGGTTCATGAACCGGGCACGGTTCCAGCGCATGAAGCGCGGCGCGTTCTTCATCAATATCGGGCGCGGCATGACGACCCGGCTCGACGATCTCGTCGCGGCGCTTAAGGCCGGCGAGATCGCCGGCGCCGCGCTCGATGTCTTCGAGAAAGAACCGCTGCCAACCGAGCATCCGCTGTGGACGATGCCGGGCGTCCTGATCACGCCGCACACGGCCGGCTACGGTCCCTATCTCGACGAGCGACGCTACGAGATCATCGCCGATAATTGCCGGCGGTTTCTCGCCGGCCAGGAATTGCGCAATATCGTCGATAAATCGCGCTGGTTTTAAACCGGAGCGCGCAATATCGCGACCACGCCATAGGGGATCGAAGCCGCCGGGCCCTCTGTTGACCAGTTAGTTGTCAACACGGAGACCCGAGATGACCAAGGCTTTACTCGGCGCGGTCGCAGCCATCGCGCTTACCGCCTTTGCCTTTACCGGCACGGCGGAGGCGCAATGCTGGTGGACCAAGGGCTACAACTTGCAGTGCTCATATCCGAGCACCTACGCGCCGGCTTATCCGTACTATACACCGCCGGCGGTCTCGCCGGTGTGGCCGGGCGGCTATCCGAATTACATTTACCCGGACACCGGCACCTATCCACCGTACTGGGTGATGGAGCGCTAGCACACCAGCTCGGACGTCCGGACGGCCATCGCCGGCAGGCTGCTTTCCTCGCCTGCCGGCGATTCTGCATGCCCGGATAACGCTCCGTCCGGTGTCGCCGCGCGGTTTCGCGGTTCTCTGACCCGCTAACGCTCGCCGCTTACCGGCAACCCATCGCGGCAGAGGACGTTGCCGGAAACAACACTCACACCCTCACCTGCTTCAGGAGGGCGGCAATGAGCGAATTCGAGCTGAGCCGGCGCCGCTTTATCGGTGCTTCGGCGGCGGCCGGCGGTCTTGCGACGGCAGCCAAGGTCGGATCGGCCGCAGCGGCAACATCCGGCACTCCACCGATGCGGACAGCGGAAATGGTCGATCTGACATTGCAGGTGAACGGAAGGCGGCATGCGCTGACCGTCGAGCCGCGCACGACATTGCTCGACGCGCTGCGCGAGGAATTACGCCTGACCGGGACCAAAAAGGGTTGCGATCGCGGCTCTTGCGGCGCCTGCACGGTGCATGTCGACGGGCGCCGGGTCAATTCCTGCCTGGCGCTCGCGGCGCGTTGTCAGGACAAGGCGATCACGACGATCGAAGGCTTGGCGGAAAATGGCGAGCTGCACCCGATGCAGGCGGCGTTTCTCGCGCATGACGGGCTGCAATGCGGCTACTGCACACCGGGCCAGATCATGTCGGCGGCCGCGCTGGTCGAAGAAGGCCGCGCGGTGTCGGATGCGGCGATCCGCGAATGGATGAGCGGCAATATCTGCCGCTGCGGCGCCTATCCGCACATCCTCGCCGCGATCAAAGACGTCGTGCAGGGAGGCTGAGCGATGGAGAATTTCACGCTCGCCAGCCCGACGACGATTGAGGCCGCGCTCGCCGCCGCGCAACAGGCCGACGCCAAATTCATCGCCGGCGGCACCGATCTCTTGCAGCTGATGAAGGATCATGTCGAGCGGCCGCAGCGGCTCGTCGATCTCGAGGGGCTGCCGCTCGACAAATTCTCGATCGGCGAGGACGGCGCGCGCATCGGCGCGCTCGTCAGGATGAGCGACCTCGCGGACGATGCGGATCTGCGCCGGCATTATCCGGTCATCGCCGAGGCGCTCTTGGCCAGCGCCTCGCCGCAGGTGCGCAATATGGCGACAATCGGCGGCAATCTGCTGCAGCGCACGCGCTGCGGCTATTTCCGCGATGTCGGCTTTACCGCCTGCAACAAACGGCATCCCGGCTCCGGCTGCGGCGCGATCCTCGGTGTGAACCGGCTGCACGCGGTGCTCGGCGGCAGCGATTATTGCATCGCGACGCACGCGTCCGATCTCGCGGTCGCGCTCGCGGCGCTCGATGCGAGGATTGAGGTGCAGGACAGCGACGGCACACGCAAAATCCCAATCAACGAATTCTATCTGCTGCCCGGCGACACGCCGGATCGCGAGACCACGCTGACACTTGGCGAGATCATTACTGCGGTGCACGTGCCGCCGCCCGCCAATAGCGAGCGCTCGCTTTACTTGAAACTGCGCGACCGCGCGTCATTCGAATTCGCGCTGGTCTCGGCGGCGGTCGTCGTCGCAGTCGAGGACGGCCGGATCCGGGCGGCGCGGGTAGCGATGGGCGGCGTCGGCACAAGGCCATGGCGGCTGCCCGCGGTCGAAACGGCGCTCGCCGGCGCCGCGCTGACCCGCGAAGCGCTGATGGATGCCACGGCGCATGCCGCCGAGGGCGCCCGGCCGCTCAATGACAACCGCTTCAAGATCCCGCTGATGCAGCGCGCGCTGACGCGAGCGCTGCTGACCGCCACGGCGTGAGGAGGAAAGCAAATGCCCCTCGACACCGGTTTTCCGATTGCCGGCCATTCAGTGGTCGGCCAGCCGATCGACCGGCGCGACGGCCGGCTCAAGGTCAGCGGCCGGGCGCGTTACGCCGCCGAGTTCGACATCGGCAATCTGGCGCATGCCGTGCTGGTGCAGAGCACGATCGCGAGCGGCGAAATTATCGGCATGGATCTGGCGGCGGCGCAGGCCGCGCCGGGAGTACTGGCGATTCTGACGCCCGACAATGCACCGCGCCTGCCGGAGCAGCCGTCCGGCCAAAGCGAGACCAGCGGACCGCTGGTCGCCAAGCCGGTATTGCAAGACAAGCTGGTCTACTACAGCGGCCAGCACATCGCCGTGGTGGTCGCCGACACGCTGGAACGGGCGCAGCACGCCGCCGCGCTGGTCAAGGTCGAGTACCGCGAATACGAGGCGCAGATCCGGATGGAGGACGCGCTCGGCGCCGCCTATCCGCCGAAGCGCTTCCGTAACGGCCAGCGTCCGCCGGACAGCCGGCGCGGCGACCCGGAGGCGGCGTTGGCCGCCGCGCCGGTGCGCATCGACGCGACCTATACCACGCCGATCGAGCACCACAATCCGATGGAGCCGCATGCGACGATCGCGTTGTGGGAGGGCGACGGCGACAACCGGCGCCTGACCGTTTACAGCGCGACCCAGGGCATCTCAAATACGCGCGAGGCGCTCGCCAAGCTGTTCGGCCTGAAGCCGGAGCAGGTCCGCGCGATCTGCCCGTTTGTCGGCGGCGGCTTTGGCTGCAAAGGCAATACCTGGCCGCATGTCACGCTGGCCGCGATGGCGGCCGGAGTGGTCAACCGCCCGGTCAAGCTGGTGCTGGCGCGCGAGCAGATGTTCAGCTCGAACGGCTACCGGCCGCAAACCATTCAGCGCTTGCGGCTCGGCGCCGACACCCAGGGCCGGCTCGTCGCGCTGACGCATGACGGGCTGACGTCGATGTCGCACCCGGCGCTCGGCGAATTCGCCGAGCCGGTCGGGTTGGCCAGCGAGATGCTCTATGCCGCCCCGAACGCGGCGGTAACGCACCGCCTCGTGCCGCTGAATGCGCCGCTGCCGACCTATATGCGGGCGCCAGGCGAGGCGAGCGGCAGCTTCGCGCTCGAATCGGCGATGGACGAGGTGGCCGCCGCACTGAAGCTCGACCCGATCGCATTGCGCCTGCGCAATTATGCCGAAACCGATCCGCATCAGGACAAGCCGTTCTCGTCGAAAGCGCTCAAGCAATGCTATGCCGATGGCGCCGAGGCGTTCGGATGGACACGCCGCCCGCCTGAGCCGCGCGCGATGCGCGACGGCCCGGTGCTGATCGGCTGGGGCATGGCGACCGCGACCTACCCGACGAACCGCTCCGAAGCCGGCGCCCGCATCCTGTTCGACAGCGACGGCACCGTCGTGGTGCAGTCGGGAACGCAAGACCTCGGCACCGGCACCTATACGACGATGGCGCAGCTCGCCGCCGACGCGCTCAAAATGCCATTGCACCGCGTCCGCTTTGAGCTCGGCGACAGCGATTTCCCGAAGGCGCCGGTGTCGGGCGGTTCGCAAAGCTCGGCGAGCGTCGGCTCGGCGGTGCTCGCCGCAGCCGATAGCGCGAAGCAGCGGCTGTTCGAGATGGCACTGGGCGTCGATCGCTCGCCCTTCCAGGGCGCCTCGCCCGAGGAACTCGAACTCGGCGACGGGTTTGTGCGGCTGCGTGCGGCGCCGCACCGGCAGATCGGCGTCCCGGCATTGCTGGCGCGCAATCGGCTCGAGCGCCTCGTCGTCGAGGGTGACGCCAAGCCGGGCGACGAGAAGAAGCGCTTCTCGATGCATTCCTTCGGCGCGCAATTCGCCGAGGTGCGGGTCGACCCCGAGCTCGGCGAGATCCGCGTCAGCCGCTTTGTCGGCGCCTATGCCGCCGGCCGCATCCTCAACATGAAGACCGCGCGCAGCCAGGCGCTGGGCGGCATCACGATGGGGATCGGCATGGCGCTGATGGAGGCGACCCATATCGACCCGAACAACGGTCGCGTCGTTTATCCGAATGTCTCCGAATACGTCATGCCGGTGCATGCCGACATCCCGGATATTCAGACGATCTTTGTCGAGGAGCAGGACCGGATGATTAACCCGGCCGGGGTCAAAGGGCTCGGCGAATTGCCGATCGTCGGCGCCGCCGCGGCGGTCGCCAACGCGGTCTGGCACGCGACCGGCATCCGGGTCCGCGATCTGCCGATCACGGCGGAGAAGATCTTGGTATAGGGCAGCCCCCTCTCCCGCACTGCGGGAGAGGGTGGCGAGCGCAGCGAGCCGGGTGAGGGTCTTCAGGTAACACACACCCTCACCCGCCTTCGGGCTTAGCCCTCAGGCACCCTCTCCCGCGATGCGGGAGAGGGAATACGCCGATCTACGCCGCGCCGAAATCGATTAGCTGGCGCACCGGTGCGGCCGATTTGAGCGCGGCGAAACCGTCATTAATTTCGGCGAGCTTGATCCGGCCCGAGATCAGGTGATCGAGCTTCAAGCGGCCTTGCCGCCACAACGACAACAGGCGCGGCATGTCGACCCGGAAGCGGTTGCCGCCCATCGAGGTGCCCTGGATCTTGCGGTCGCGCAGAAAGTCGTAACCGTGCAATTCGATCTTCACGCCAAACGGCACCATGCCGATGATCGTCGCGGTGCCGCCGGCGCGCAGCATGCGAAAGGACTGTTCGGCGGTGTCCTTGGTGCCGAGCGCTTCGAAGGAATAGTGCACGCCGCCTTTGGTCATTTCGCGCACCGCTTCGACGGCGTCGAGATTGCTGGCGTTGATCGTGTCGGTGGCGCCGAGCTCGCGCGCGATATCGAGCTTCGATTGCACCCGGTCGATCGCGATGATGCGCTCGGCGCCGGCGAGCGCCGCGCCGTTGACGGCCGATAGCCCGACACCGCCGCAGCCGATCACCGCGACCGTCGCGCCCGGCTCGACCTTGGCGGCGTTGAACACGGCGCCGACCCCGGTCATCACACCGCAGCCGACCAGCGCCGCGCGGTCGAGCGGGATGTCGTCGTCGATCTTCACCATCGAATTCTCGTGCACCAGCATCTGCTCGGCGAAGGACGACAGGTTCAGAAACTGGTTCATCAGCTCGCCGCCCTTCCAGGTCATGCGGCGCGACTGGCCGGGCGGCATCTTGACCTCGGTGTTCTCGCAGAGGTTCGGGTGACCGGTGACGCATTGCGGACAGGTACCGCAGAACACCGACAGGCAGGTGATGACATGGTCGCCCGGCTTGACGTAGGTCACGGCGTCGCCGACTGCCTCGACGATAGCGGCCGATTCATGGCCGAGCACGCAAGGGGTCGGGTGCGGATAAAGGCCGTCGATGAAATGCAAATCGCTGTGGCAGAGCCCGGCGAAGGCGGTGCGCAGCAGCACCTCGCGACTCTGCGGCTTGGTCAGCGAGACGTCCTCGATCGTCAAGGGCTGGTTCGGCGCGTGCAGGACGGCGGCTTTCATCGCAGGCTCCTCCCGTGGGATCGCTCGATGCTAGGCCGTGCGCATCGATTTGACCACACCGCCGCCTTGGCTCAGCGTTTGTCGTACGCGTCGCGGTGGCGCAACCAGTAGCCGCCAGCCTCGTTGCGTCCCTTTGGGGCGCGGTCGAGCCACTGATACATGCCCCAAAGCCCGTCCAGTCCGCGCGCATATGCCGAATAGGTGTGATAGACGACCCCGTCTTCGCACACGAACGCGCTCATCCCCGGCTTCTCCAGCACATAGGTGAATACGTCGGTGCCGGTCATCGCCGCGCCCTTCGCAGGTCCGTTGCGCGTCGCCTGCGCAGGTGCATTGGGCGCGTCGCCGCCAGGTGACTGCGCCCCTGCCGCGCGGCGATAATTATACTCGTAGGCGCCTTTTCGCTGTTGTGCCTCGCTGACCGAGACATTGAAGTCGAAGTTGAAGTCGCTGTTCAGCGAAGACGCCCAGGGAAAATTCCATCCCATCCGTCGCTTGTACGCCTGCAGCTTGGCAAGCGGCGCGCGCGACACCGCCCAGAGCATGACGTCGTGGTTCGCCAGGTGAACGACGAAGCCGTTGAACCCATCGGCAATCGCCGAGCAGGACGGACACCCCGCCGTATAGTCGGGTCCGAACATGAAATGATAGACCAGAAGCTGCGAGCGCCCTCGAAAGAGGTCCGCCAGCGAGGCGGGCCCGTTATCGGTTTCGAAGCGGTACTCCTTCTCGATGCGGACCCAGGGCAGCTCCTGACGCCGCCGGGCCAGTTCGTCGCCGCGCCGCGTCAGCTCCTTCTCCGCTTCGAGCAGCGCGAGCCGCGCCGCCAGCCACTCTTCGCGTGTCCCGGTCTTGTCCTCCGTCATCGGAAGCCTCGCGTCAGTCATAGTTGAATTTGGGTCGCCAGCCGGCCGCGCCTTCGGGGAGCAGATCGAACAGGTGGTAGACCGTGCAGAAATCGTCGCCCTCGTCGAACGGCGCATCGGAGACGCGGTAGATCCGGTCGCCGACACGGCGGAACACCGAAACGCCGGGCAACCAGCCCTGCTCGTTGCGATAACCCATATCGGCGGCAAAGCTGGTGTCCCGATGCGACACCATGCGAAATCGCCAGCCGCGCGTGGCTGCGAAGGCGCGCTGGGTCTGCGGATCGTCGGGCGAGGAGACGACAAAAGCGGCGTGGTTTTCGAGATGCGGCAGGACGCCGTTGAACCCGTCGGCCCACATCGTACAGGCGGGGCAGCTCTTGCCCATGTTGTGGATCACGAACAGATATTCCTTGTCGCCGAACAGCTCCGATAGGCGCACCGCGCCCTCAGTCGTCGCGAACCGGTAGTTTTCGACTTCTTCGGGCTCGGCCTCGTTCTGCAGCGCCCGTATCTTGTCGCGCAGCGCGGCGATTTCGCGGCGATACGCCGCCAGTTTTTCGGTGACCTCGCGATCGGGCATCGGCGCCCTCCTCTTTTGCTGACGAGATGTGATCGAGCCACACGGCGAGCGTGTCGAATTGCGACTGCCAGTACTTGCTGTAACGGTTGAGCCACAGCGCGGCCTCGAAGATCGGCCCGGCATCGAGGCGGCACCGGCTGATCCGGCCGGTGCGCTCCTGCTTGACGAGGCCGGCGCGGACCAGCACCTGGATATGGCGCGACACCGCTTGCAGCGAGATGTCAAACGGCGCGGCCAATTCCGAGACGAGCAGATCCTCGCCGTCGAGCCGCGTCAGCACCGCGCGCCGGACGGGGTCGGCGAGCGCGGCAAAGACACGGTCGAGCAGCATCTCCGAGCTATCGAGCGTGTCTATGGCTTCTGCCGCAACCATGCTGGTGAAAATTATAAACAGCATGGTTGATAGTCAATCGATTTGTTGATGATTTGATTCGAACCATCGTCCCGGCGAAAGCCGGGGCCCACTTTCCAGAGATACGGCGGTCGAGGGGTGGGTCCCGGCTTTCGCCGGGACGACGGTTTGGCGGAACGGCAGGAGTTATCAGTTCTGGCGCGGGCCGCGCGTACGCGGCTAAGCTTTGTCCGGGATGGGACGCGAGGCGGTGCGATGCAGAAATGGCGGATCGGTAGGGTCACGGTGACCAAGATCGTCGAGCTGGAGGTCACCGGCGGCAGCCGGTTCATCCTGCCGCAGGCGACCTATGAGGAAATCCTGCCGATCCAATGGCTGCAGCCGCATTTCGCCGATGAGCGCGGCCGGTTGCAGATGAGTATCCACGCGCTCGTCGTCGAAACCCCGGAGCGCCGCATCATCGTCGATACCTGCCTCGGCAACGACAAAGAGGGCCGCCGGATCCCGACCTGGAACAATCTGCAGGGACCGTTTCTTTCGGTTCTCGCCGCTGCCGGTTATCCGCGCGAGTCGATCGACACTGTTTTGTGCACGCATCTGCATGTCGATCATGTCGGCTGGAACACGATGCTGGTCGACGGCAAATGGATCCCGACCTTTCCGCGGGCGCGTTACCTGATGGGGCGGGTCGAATTCGACCATTGGCGCAGCCAGCACGACCGCGACGATATGGCGACGATCTTCGCTGATTCTGTGAAGCCGGTGCATGATGCGGGGCTCGTCGATCTCGTTGAGACCGATCACCGCGTCTCCGACGAGATCAGCCTGGTGCCGACGATCGGCCATACGCCGGGGCATGTCAGCGTGCGCATCCGGTCCGGGGACGAAGAGGCGCTGATCACCGGCGACTTCATGCACCACCCCTGTCAAATTGCGCGGCCGCATTGGTCGTCGACCGCGGACAGCGATCCCGATCAGGCGCAACGGACGCGCGAGCGGATGCTGGAGGAATTGTCGGAGCGGCCGGTGCTGGTGATCGGGACGCATTTCGCCGGCGCCACGGCCGGCCATATCGTACGCGACGGCGATGCCTACCGCCTCTCCCTATAAGAATTCACCACGGAGACACGGAGGACACGGAGATTGCAAGCCACCTGGCGCGTACTGATCGAAACCCGAGTCCGTCATCTCGGGAAGGCTGGGATTCACCGTTCAACCGATCGTGCCGCTGATGAGTGGGTCCCGGCTTTCGCCGGGACGACGGGTTTTGACTAAAGTCTCCGTGCCCTCCGTGTCTCCGTGGTGAAACGGCCAGGTTAGCAAAGGAAAATTCTGGTGACGGAACGCATCTTTGACGGGCTCAGGATCATCGATTGCGCGAGCTTTATCGCGGGGCCGGCGGCGGCGACGGTCATGTCGGACTTCGGCGCCGAGGTCATCAAGATCGAGCCGCCCGGCATGGGAGACCCGTACCGCCGCCGCGCAATCCCAAACCCAAGAAACCCGCTCAATCCCGGCTTTTTCTTTGACAGCCGCAACAAGAAAAGCCTGGCGCTCGATCTGCGCACCGAGGCCGGCCGCGCGGTCCTTTACCGCCTGGTCAAGGATGCCGATGTGTTCATCACCAATTACCCGCCGCCGGCGCGCGGCCGGCTCGGCATCACCTATGACGATCTCAAGCATCTGAACGAGCGGCTGATCTACGCCTCCTTCACCGGCTATGGCGAGACCGGTCCGGAGGCGAGCAAGCCTGGTTTCGATGCGACCGCATGGTGGGCGCGCACCGGGCTGATGGACCTGGTGCGGGCGGGGGAAGAGGTGAACCCGGCGCGCTCGCTGCCCGGCATGGGCGATCATCCCTCCGCGCTGGGCACCTACGGCGCGATCGTCACGGCGTTGTATCAGCGGGAGAAGACCGGCAAGGGCAATTACGTCGGGTCGTCGCTGCTGGCGAACGGGTTGTGGGCCAATGCGTGCTCGGTGCAGGCGGCGCTGTGCGGCGACGAGGTACGGCCGCAGCCGCCGCGCCACGAGGCCCTCAGCGCGTTGCGCGTCCACTACCAATGCCGCGACGGACGCTGGCTCTTGCTGTCGATCGCCGCCGATGAATGGCGCTGGGAGAAGTTCAAGACCTGCTTCAACGCGCCGGTGCTCGATGACGAGCGTTTCGCAACCAATGCGGGCCGCGACAAGCATGCGCACGAATTGGTTGCGATCCTCGACAAGCTGTTCGCCGAGCATGATCTGGCGCATTGGCGCAAGACGCTCGACGAGGCCGGGCTGATCTTCGGCGTGGTCGGCCGGGTCGACGACATCCGCCACGACGAACAGGTGCTGGCCGCCGGTTTTCTCAAACCCTATGCCGACGACCCGGAGCTGTGGACGATCGACAGCCCGTTCTTTCTTGCCGGTCAGGAGAAGGTGCCGCCGCGCACCGCGCCGGCAGTCGGCCAGAATAGCGACGAGGTGCTGCGCCAATACGGCTACAGCGACGCGGAAATCGCCGCGCTGCGCGCCGAAGGGATCATCGCATGACCGACGATCTGTCGCCGGCCGCGCGGCTGATCGCATTGCTCGATCATCTCGGCATTGCAAAAGCTCACATCGCGACGCAGATCCCGGCCGACATCGCCGGGCTCGTCACGGAACATGCGGAACGGCTCGGCGGCATCGTGCTGTGCACTCCGGTGAGGCTCGACCCGGCGCCGTTCGCCGCGATTGCCGAGCGGATGCTGATGATCTCCGGCGAATACGGGCCGACTTTCGAGGTGTGTCTGCGCGCCGCGGACCGGCTCGGAGCGGCGCAGCGCTACGTGCTCGACAGCTACGAGGCGCTGGGCTGGTCGGATGTCGCGGCCGATCGCGCGGCCGAACTGACGGCGAGCATGAAAGGATTTCTCGGACGCTTTACCGCCGATATGCCGCGCTCGCCGGCGAGAGAAGGAAATCATGCCGGAATCTCGTACCGCATCGAAGGGAGCGGCCCGGCGCTGCTGCTGTTGCCGTTCTTTCTGGCGCCGTCGCAATGGGCGCCGGCGATCCCGGAGCTGGCGCGGGATTTCACGGTCGTGACCCTCGGCGGGCGCCATCTCGGCGGCATCGCGGCGCTGGAGGACCGGGCGCGCATGCCGACCTACCGTGCGATGTTCCGCACGCTGATCGATCTGATCGCACCGCAGCCGGGCGAGGCAATTCTCGACATTGGCTGCGGCGCCGGCTCGCTCGACCGGCTGCTGGCGCAGCGGACCGCCGGCGCCAACCCGATCACCGCGATCGATATGAACCCGTTCTGGCTGCGCGAGGCCGAGGCGTTGGCCGCCGAGGAAGGGCTCGCCGGCGCGATCCGGTTTCTGCCGGGGAACGCCGAGGCCGTGCCGTTTCCGGACGGCTCGTTCGACGCGGTGTTTTCGGTGACGGTGCTCGAGGAATGCGACGCCGACCGCGCGATCGGCGAGATGATCCGGGTGACGCGGCCGGGCGGACGCATCGGCATCGTCGTGCGCGCCCTCGACCTGCCGCAATGGTGGAACCTCGATCTGCCGGAGGCGATCCGCCGCAAGATCACGCCGCCGCCGCAATCGGTCGCGAGCAACGGGGTCGCCGATGCCAGCCTTTACCGACGGATGCGGCGCGCCGGGCTCGAAGACCTGACCTGCTTCCCGACGCTGGTAACACTCGACCGGCCGGACGGGCCGATCTGGCGCTACCGCGAGGACCATGTGCTGTCATTGCTGGGCCCCGAGGAGCTGGCGATCTGGCATGATGCTCGCGCCAAGGCGGAAGCCGACGGAGTTCTGATCGCGGCGCATCCGCTGCATTGTGCGGTCGGCCGCAAGCCCCCGGTTTAGCGACTCGGGCTAAGCGATTGATATCGGACAGTTTAACTAACGGCGCGGCGCATTGCCCCGCCGTTCCAAGTCGATCGCAGTTGCGTCGAGTTCGTCGGCTAATCGACGCAGATGGTCGGAAATATCGGGGGCCGATGCGGCCAAATCCCTTAGTTCCTCTGCACTTTTGCGCAGAAAGTCTATAGTTTCCCGCATAGTGCCTATACAAACAGGCGAAAGTCACGGCTGGTTTCGCTCCGCGGTCTTTTCTATCTCAGAGGCGGCGTGTCATTTGTGGGGCGATCCCGAATGACCGCAGTTACGAGTGCGCCCGAGGACCGAGCCTCGCGACCTAATAAAGGCCGCCGCTGCCCGGGCCGGGAGCGCCGGGCTTCAAGACCGCGGGTAGCTTGTCGGCAGCTTCGGCCGACGGCGATTTCATGTCCGGCAAAAGCGGGATCGGAGTCGAGGCAACCGCGGCGGCAGGCGAAGCGGGGGGCACCGCGACCTCGATTGCCGGCCCGAGCGGCGGCAATGCAGCGGCGGGAGGTTTGTCCGCGGGCGGCGGCTGGTGAGCCGGAACCGGTGCCGCGATCGGCTCGGCCGGCGGCGGGCTGCTCGGCAAGGCGGCCGGTTTCAGCGGCGGCGCGCTCATCGCGGCGGGGCTGGGCAGGTTGATCGTGGTCGGCGGCTCCGGCAACGGAATAACCGGCGGCGGCACGGCCGCCGGTTTTACGGCGGCGGCCGGCGCCGGCGCTGTGGGTTTGGCGATCATCGCAGCGGCGGGCGTGATGGTCGGGGGTTTGTCCGCCGGGGGTTTGTCCGCCGGCGCGGGCGCTTCGCGATGGGTGGCGGCGACGCTCGGCACGGCTTCGTGCGTCTGCACGTAATGAAAGATCAGATTGCCCGCGACGCCGACCGCGACCGCATAACAGAAAGCGGCCATCTTGCTGACGGCGAACCGCGCGACCCTGCTGAAGAACCCGTTCACTGACCCGCTTCCCCCTCGGGCTGTTCACCGGTGAGGCCTCTCATACAAGAGGTTTGCGGCGGCACCAAGTTGATCATTCGGCGGAATGAGGCAATCGCAAGGCCGGCTACCGCATAAGACCGGCATCGAGCGGCGGCAGACCGGGCGGCATCCGGCGGGCTTGGCTGGCCTGCTCATAGGCGTAGGCGAGGCGCAGCAGTAGCGCTTCGCTCCAGGCGCGGCCGGTAAAGGTGGCGCCGAGCGGGTAGTCTTGTGTTTCCTTGCCATTGAAGCCGCTGACGAATCCGGCAGGGACCTGGACGCTCGGATAACCGGCCTTGGCGGCGATCGCGGCGCCGGCGGCGCCGGGAAACAGCACCGCGTCGAGCCGGAGCTGGTCCATATAGGCGTCGACGCCGAGAGCGCGGCTGGCCTGCAGGTCCATCGCGCGGGCGGAATGATATTCGGCCTCGCTGAGGTCGCCGCGCGTCGCCTCGGCCGCGAGGAAGATGTCCTGGCCGAAACGCAGAGCCCGGTCGGCATGCGCCTCGTTGAACGCGATGATGTCGGCGATGCTGCGCATGTCAGTGCCGCTGAGCCAGTCGCGCAGGCAGGCGTTCAGGTCGTGCTTCAGCTCGTAGACAAAAACGATCGGGCGGCGCACCGCTTCGTATCTGGTGCGGCTCTCCGGATTGCGGTTGAGGATCGGCATCTCGGTGCCGGGACCGCCGACCCAGCCCGCGGTCGGGATGTTGGCGCGGATGATCGTCGCGCCTTCCGCCTCGAGGGTGGCGATGACCTGGCCCATCACCGCGTGGGCGCGCGCTCCGAGCCGGCCGTAATAGACATCGTTGGCGGGATCGGTGGAGTCGCTCGGCACGCCGATGCGGGCGCCCTTGAGTCCGTCATTGTCGAGACCGGCGGTGTAATCGGCCGGCCGCTGTTGCGCGAGCGTCGCGGGGTCGCGCGGATCGAGGCCGGCGAGCACGTTCAACAGGATCGCCGCGTCGCGCACGGTGCGGGTCATCGGCCCGGCGGTGTCCTGGCTGTGGGCGATCGGCAGGGTGCCGGTGCGGCTGATCAGCCCGACGGTCGGCTTGACCGTAACGAGCCCGTTCTGCGTCGCCGGGTTGAGCAGCGAGCCCGAGGTCTCGGTGCCGATCGAGGCGGCGCACAGCCCGGCCGCGACCGCGACCGCCGAGCCGGAGCTCGACCCGCCGGGCGGCACGAGCGGGATGTTCCTGTCGTCGAGCGCCGGCG
>Ga0209474_10001564_pt1 | contig 22040 bp, 22 predicted proteins | sample GraSoiAngelo_145_FD_185902 | JGI IMG/M metagenome (GOLD analysis project Ga0209474, IMG submission 185902) | Grasslands soil microbial communities from the Angelo Coastal Reserve, California, USA - 14_1009_05_20cm (SPAdes) (version 2) | ecosystem: Environmental > Terrestrial > Soil > Grasslands... | reverse complement strand
TTTCCTAATCGGCAGCACCGCAAGTGCGCGAAGATTTGCGGCGACACCAGCGGTAATTATCATCCGCACGGCGAAGCGGTGATCTACCCCACCCTCGTCCACATGGCGCAGCCGTGGGCGATGCGCGAAACGCTGGTCAATGGGCAGGGAAATTTTGGATCGGTCGAAGGCGACCCGCCGGCGGCTATGCGATACACCGAGGCGCGCATGACGCATCTCGGCGCCGCGCTCATGACCGACATGGAAAAAGACACGGTCGACTTCGTCCCAAATTACGATGAGACGCGGACCGAGCCGACGGTTTTTCCATCAGCATTTCCAAATCTTCTCGTTAACGGCGGGACCGGCATTGCGGTCGGCATGGCGACAAACATGCCGCCACACAATTTAGTCGAGATTATCGATGGCATTTGTGCGCAGATCGATGACCCGGACATCACGCTCGACGGCCTGATGAAACACGTAAAAGGGCCCGATTTCCCGACCGGCTGCGCGATCTGCGGCGTGAGCGGTGTTAAACAATACCTCGAGACGGGTCGCGGCAGCATGAAAGTGCGCGGCAAGGCCGGCGTCGAGGAGATCAAAGGGGGCAAGGAACAGATCGTCATCACCGAGATTCCTTACAATGTGAACCGCGCCACACTGGTCGAACGCATCGCGGAGTTGGTGAACGAAAAAGTGCTCGGCGATATCAGCGCGATCCGTGATGAGTCCGACGAAAACACGCGTGTCGTCATTGAGTTGAAACGTGACGGCAATCCGAAGGTCGTCATCAACAACCTTTACAAGCACACCACGCTGGAAAGTTCGTTCGCGGTCAACATGCTCGCGATCGATCACGGGCGGCCCAAGTTGCTCCCGTTAAGGGTTGCGAATCAGGCTTACATCGATCATCGCCGCGAAGTGATTCTGCGCCGGACCCGGTTTGAACTGCGCAAAGCGGAGGAGCGCTCTGAAACCCTCGAAGGCTACCTGATCGCGCTGGCTAATCTCGATGAATTCATTCGAATCATTCGTGGATCGGCCAATCGAGACGAAGCGCGAGTAAAATTACTCGCCTTCGAATTTACCAGAAGGCAAATCGAGCAAATCGGCGTCCTGATTCGTAACGAAGCACGGCTAGTCGAAGGCCGTTACGCCTTCAGCGAGCACCAGGCGAATCAAATTCTCGATCTTCGCCTATATCAGTTGACCGGGCTCGAACGGGACAAGATCGACAAAGAATACAAGGAACTGATCGGCACAATCAAGGACCTGCGCGACATTCTCGCGAAAGAGTCGCGCGTTTTCACCATCATCAAGAAGGAGCTGCGCGAACTTCGCGACAAACACGGCTCGGCGCGCCTAACTGAATTCATCGCTGACGAAGGCGAGATCAACATGGAGGATCTCATCGCGAACGAAGGGTGCATTATCAGCATCACCCACGGCGGATTTATCAAACGCACAGCGGTCAGTGCATTCCGAGCGCAACGCCGCGGCGGAAAAGGCGTCATCGGCATGTCCACTCGCGAAGGCGCAACCGAAGAGGAGGAAGGCGATTTCGTCCAGCATCTTTTTACCGCGACGACGCACGATTACCTGATGTTCTTTACGGAATCGGGACGCGCCTACGTTGAAAAAGTTTACGAGATTCCGGAGATGGGCCGTGCGGCCAAGGGCCGCTCAATCGCGAACCTTCTCGATCTGCGCCCCGACGAGAAAATTGCTGCGACTATCCGTGTTCAATCCAAGAAATCCGGAACCGCGCCGAACGTTGTTGATCAGACATGGGACGAAAACCTCCACATTGTTTTCGCAACACAGTCCGGTATCGTTAAGAAGTCCAATCTTTCGGATTATCGAAATGTTCGCAAAGGCGGCATCATCGCCATTCAGATCGAGAAGGGCGATCGCTTGATCGACGCCAAACTGACCAACGGAAACAACGAGATCGTGCTCATCACGAAAGAAGGTATGAGTCTCCGCTTTCACGAAGAGCAGTTACGCGACCAAGGCCGAAATACGGTCGGCGTCTGGGGAATTCGGCCGGACAAAAAGGACCATGTTGTCGCCACCGCGATTGTCGATCTGAACGCGATGCTGCTCGTCGCCGGCGAGAATGGAATCGGCAAACGTACGCCATTCGATGATTATCGTAAACAAAGACGCGGCGGCAAGGGCATCATCACTATGAAGACCGGCGAGAAAACCGGCAAGGTCGTCGGTGCGTTGACCGTCACGGATAAAGATGAGCTCATGCTCATCACAACGAAAGGCCAAATGGTGCGGACGCGCGTGAAAGAGATCCGGGTTGTTGGCCGGAACACCATGGGCGTGAAGCTGATGGATTTGCGGAACGGGGAGAAGCTTCAAGCAATCGCGCCGGTTGTCAGCCAGGCGGAAGAGGAAGCACAAACCGCAGAGCTGCCAGTTGAGAAGTCGTAGCCGGATTGTTCACCGTCGCGGCGCATTGTAAGAGCCGATCGGCCCTTGCTGAAAAACAAAGGAACACGGCGGAGCGTGTTCCTTTGTTCGAATGTGTAGTTTGCGCTCGTTCTCGACTCAATAGCCGGTTCTGGTCTGATGCGTTGTAGTGGTCGTCTGTGGCGGCGGTGCTGCTACCGTAGTCTGACGCGTCGTCGTTGTGGTTGTCTCGGGTTCGCTTGCGCAGGAGATCAGCATCATAGCAAGCGCCGAAAGTACAGAAGTAAGAATGATCGATTTTTTCATAGTGTGAATTGTTTCTTCACAAACGATTCGTCACAAATTGCTTCGCCAGATGTATTAAAAGAGAAGAATCCCGAGATGGAACCGCTGTGTCTCGCGGCGGCAATAAGGAACGTTCTACAGGATGTCCCATTTTGTCCCCTACATGTCGATCTTCCCACGCTGTTTCTTTAGCACGCTTCGTTTTCGCTTAGATTCAAGAATGCGTCTTTTGAGCGCAGCAGGACGCGCCGAGCGGCGACGACGCGCTTTTTCGCGCTGTGCAATTTCGGCCGCGCGTCGCTTTTGTTCGGCTTGTTCGACCGCGTCGAGTAACCGCTCACGCGCCAGCCTGCGATTTTGCGCTTGTGAGCGCGAGTCCTGCACCATGACACTAACTCCGCTCGGCCGATGAAGCAGCCTCACGGCGGTTGAAACTTTATTCACGTTCTGTCCTCCAGGCCCGGACGATCTCGCAAAAGTTTCTTCTAGGTCGCTTTCGCGAAGGCCGAGCTGAGCCATTCGAGTTTCGATCGATCTTTCCATCGACAATCAGAGGCGCACTCAAATCGGCGCGATATTCTCGCGACCGTGCCGGAGTACCCGTGCCATCCAAATCAGCTCATTTAAAAATTTGTCGACGCGTCGGATGTAGTCTTGATCGAGCAATTTGCCTTTTTCATCAAACAGGTTTTGAACGGTTCCAAAATTCACGTCCTCGAAAATCGCGATGAGGCCGAGTTCCCGGACGACGGGAAGAAGCTGTTCGATCACGCGGGCACCGCCGAATGGTCCGGCGGAGACGCCGCAAATTCCGACCACCTTATGAATATATTCTTTCAAATTCATGTCGAGCGCGTGCTTCAACAATCCGGGGTACCCATGATTGTATTCCGGCGTCACGAGGATGAGCCCATCGCAACGTTCGACGGTCGCTGAAAACGCCGGGTCTTTCATTTGTTCGCCTGCGTCATCGAGCCGCATCGGAAGAGCACGGACGTCGATCAGTTCCGTCTCGACACCGGCGCGTGCTTTTGTTCGTTCAAAAACGAAGTGCGCGGCGTGTTCGCTTTCTCTTCCCTGACGCGCGGTCCCAAGAATCACTGGAATAAAAAGCAGCCGTTCGGTTTTGCCTTGCATCGATAATTGGATCGGGCGGAGAGATGATTGATTTTGTGCCGATGGCCGGACTCGAACCGGCACGGGCCTTTAAAAGCCCAACGGATTTTAAGTCCGTTGCGTCTGCCATTTCGCCACATCGGCGGGTTGCCGTGGCATCTTACAGGTCTTCTGCAAAGACACCAAAATGAATTCAATTCCTGAACGTGTTTTTGAAAATGAATTGACCTTGACTCCGCAGATTGAGTAAAAACGCCGTTGGGGCAAGGATTTACGGGACTGTAGTCCCGCAAATCGGGCGTAACCCGTCGATGCCGGAAAGAAAATCGAAAAATGCCAAAGGCGAAAAAGACGGGAATCCGTAAATCAGCGCCAAAAAGAGGCGCGAAAAAATCCGTGTCCGCTAGAACTACGGTCGCTGCAACTTTTGCGGCCCCGGTTCCCACTGGCACCGTTTCACCGAATCAGGTTGCCGTCATCACCGATGCGGCAGGCGAGGAACATGGCCTTGGTCATGTTTACACTTACGACGCAGGTGATTTCGAGCATCCCATGTCGCCGCATGTCGGCGAAATCGACGGTGATCCAATGACACAAACTCAGGTGCATGCGCTCGGTTCAATTCTGAATCAGCAGAAAACGCAGTCGTGCGTCGGTCATGGTTGGACACTGTTCATCACGAGTGCACCGCAACTTACTTCTCCCGGACCGAATCCGTACCGGATTTATCACGAAGCGCAGCAGCTCGACGATATCGCCGGCGAAGAGCCGGTCTATTTTGGAACGACTGTCCGAGCTGGCGCCAAGGCAATGATGCAAGATGGTTGGATCAAGGGCGACTATGTCTGGGCGGAAGACGCCCGCGTGCTCTGGAAATATGTCCTCACCCGCGGACCGGTTGTACTCGGTTCGGATTGGTTTGAGGGCATGAATCGCGTGGACAATAACGGATTCGTAGTTCTATCAGGTGCTCGCGTTGGCGGGCATTGCTATCTTTGTTATGGGGTGAGCGCAAGTGATCGCGCTTTTCTTTGTGCCAACAGCTGGGGGAAAACTTGGGGCGACGGCGGCACTTTTCTGTTCCGTTTCGATGATGTACGGACGCTCTTTTGGCGCCAGCAAATGGTGGCGTGTTCGGCCGTCGAGAGTGCGTGAATTTGTTCTGAGATTTTTTATGCAACGAAAATTGGTTCTCATTTTTTCGATCGTCGCGTTGCTGATTAGCGGATGCGCGCCAACGCAACCAACTCAGACTGTCTCCGGAACGAAACTCAAAAAAATCACTCAGCTCGATCTTAAAACTAATCGGCCGATCAAATCATGGAACGCACAGGCCAATACGATTCAACAACATTTTGCGCCGCCGGTGGGCATCACTTTTAAAGATGCTGATAGCGGAAAGACTGTCCACTTCACTGGTAGTTACAGGATCGAATCGTATCAAACCTCGCCAACGCTTCGGTAAACATAAAAAATTACACCGAAAAAGGTCTGAGTAGCCCTATCATAGCCGAATTTCTGATCGCCTTTACTTAACCCAATTCGGCGGACGTTTTTCATTGAAGGCGGCAATCCCTTCGCTCGCTTCACTCGATTCCCGCGCTTGCATGTGATACTTCAACGCAAGATCGACGTCTTCCTTCACTGAACGCCACCAAAGTTCTTCGATTAATCGTTTCGTTTGCGCCAGCGCGCCTGGGGCACCTTGCAAAACCGAATCAGCAAACTTTTGCGCTTCGCTCATCAAATTCTCCCGAGAGACGACGCGATTTACGAGGCCGATCTCCTTCGCGCGTTCGGCATCAATCAATTCGGAACCGAGCAATAATTCGCTCATGTTTCGCTCGCCTGTTTGCCGGCGGAGAAAAGTCATGACCAAGCCAGCGACCAAGCCACGGCGCACTTCGGGATAGCCAATCTTTGTCCCTTCTGCGGCAACGACGAAATCACATGCCGACATGATGCCCGCGCCACCGGCCACAGCGGCACCGTGGACAGCCGCAATCGTCACCAAACGTGTTTGACTGAGCGCTAGCAGGGCCTTCACAACCATCTCCGCAGTCGCGTGGGCGTTCTCTGGAGTCGTAGCTTTTAGATCTAAACCGGTGCAAAACGAGGCGCCAGCGCCGCGCAAGATCAGGATGCGTTGGTGCGCCTCGTCGGAAGCAACTTTGATAGCGGCCACAAGCTCCGTCAGTAATTCAATCGTAAGCGCGTTGCGCCGCTCGGGGCGATTGAGAGTCACAAGGGTGATTTGCGGCGTTTGCCTTTGCCTTTCGATAAGAATGACGGGCATGCGGAGAGGATTATCTATACTTGGACGACGCCGGTGTGGAAGTGCGCTTTAGGCATTGGACGCGAGACATATTGGAGCAAACGAGTCAGAACATCTCGTGTCTCGTGCGGTTGAATGATCGCATCGACCCAGCCGCGTGCGGCGCCGTAGCGGATGTCGGTTTGTTCTTCATAGTTTTTTTTGACAGTATTCCGTAGTTCCTCGAGTTCTTGCGGCGAAGATGTTTTGTCGCGCTCTCGCGCGCGAGCAAGAACTGCAAACACCGTATCGGACGCCTGGGCAGCGCCCATCACTGCGTAGCGAGCAGTCGGCCAGGCGATAATGAAGCGCGGATCATACGCTTTGCCGCACATTGCATAGTTACCAGCACCGAATGATCCGCCGACGACGACTGTGATCTTCGGGACCACAGAATTACTGACCGCATTCACCAACTTCGCGCCGCTGCGGATGATCCCGCTCTCTTCTGCATCGCGCCCGACCATGAAACCAGTGACGTCCTGGAAAAATATGATTGGCAAGCTTGTTTGATTGCAGTCCATGACAAATCGTGCCGCCTTATCGGCGCTGTCCGCGTAAATGACGCCGCCCATCTGGATGCCCTCTTTTTTTGTTCGGGCTTGCAAGCGTTGATTTGCAACGATGCCCACGGGGCGTCGATCGATCCGCGCGTAAGCCGTCACGATTGTCTTGCCATAGCCGGCTTTGTATTCGTCGATCGAGTTTGCATCAACGACCGACGCGAGTAGATCGCGCACATCGTACTGCTTCTGTCCATCAAAGCTAATTAACTCATAAATAGCATCCGGACTTTTCGCTGGCTTGCTTGTTTCTTTCGAAGGCTCAAATGGCTTCGATTTGTTTGCCTCCGGAAGCAACGCTATAAGCGAGCGGAGCCGCTTGAGACACGAGAGGTCGTCTTTTTCACAAAAATCTACCGTCCCGCTTATTTCGGCGTGCATCTGAGCGCCGCCGAGCTCTTCCGCATCTACCGTCTGCCCAATGGCCGCTTTGACCAGCGACGGGCCCGCGAGATATAAACCGCTCCCCTTCGTCATCAGGATTTTATCGCACAAAACCGGTAGATAAGCCCCGCCCGCGACGCAGTTGCCCATGATTGCGGCAAATTGGGGAATGCCCGCAGCAGAAATCACGGAGTTATTGCGGAAGATGCGACCGAAATCATCTTCGTCCGGAAAAATTTCATCCTGCATCGGCAAGAACACGCCAGCAGAATCGACAAGATAAGCGATCGGCAACGAGCATTCAAAAGCGATGCGCTGAGCGCGAATCAGTTTTTTAGCCGTCTGCGGAAAGAAAGCGCCTGCTTTTACGGTCGCATCGTTGGCGATAATCATGCAGGGAACCCCGCCAACATTTCCGATTCCAGCAACCGCGCCCGCTGCAGGAATCTTTCCCCATTGCTCGTACATTTTGTAAGCAGCCCAAAGACCGACCTCAAAAAACGGCGAATCTTTATCGAGCAAATGACTGATGCGTTCCCGCACTGGGAGCCGGTTCATCTTGCGTTGACGTTCGTGGCCGGCCTTGCCGCCGCCCTCGCGCAGAACGGCCTCCTCTTTGGCAATTGCCGCACAATGGGCGCGCAACACTTCGCTGCTGGAGGATGTTGATGGACGAGACATAGATATTATCGAAGCACGCTTAATCTGCGCAGCAGATTGAATCAAGCATTGCGAGCGCCCGGCAGTGTCAGCCGCTAAAATTAATAGACAGGCGTTTGCCGCGGCGAGCGCCTCTGCAATGACGCCTAGTAGATGTCGGTATCGGAGCGATAACCAGAATCTCCCCGAATGGAGCGTAGACGGGCACGACTTCCCCACTCTGTTTCCGGTCGATTAATCTGCCCCAAGGCCATTTTTACCAACCATGGCGCTGCTGCCAACGCGCCGATTGAAACAAGCGTAATCGCGGCCGCCTGACGAATCGATGGCTTTATTTTGTCTGCCATTAGCAATCCAAGGCCAAGGCCGATTGCAGTCCGCGTTACGACGAGCAACGGGTCAACGGGAAGCTGTTCAGAGGTTTTTAAAATGGATATTGGGAGAGACATCGCCTACCATATACGTCTCGTTTCAGAAAAAGAAACGGGAAAATCTTAGCGGCCCGGAGAGATCGGGCCGGCCCTGATTTCTGCATGCAATGGCCAAACCGATCTATGCGCTTATTCTCGCCGGTGGCAGCGGCGAACGGTTTTGGCCGCTGAGTCGCAGAGCCCGACCGAAGCAGTTGCTTCGCCTGGTGTCCAAAAAAACTCTTCTCGAGGAAACCGTGGCGCGCCTCGACGGATTGGTTTCCCGCGAACGTATTCTAATCCTAACGAATACGGAGCAAGAGGAGGCGGTTCGTAAACTCCTCACGGATTTTCCCGAGCAGAATATTATCACCGAGCCAGCCAAGCGCGACACGGCCGCAGCAGTCGCGCTCGGCACCGGTTGGGTTGCAGCCCGCGATCACGCCGCCACGATGCTGGTGCTTCCAGCCGATCATGTCATCGCCAATCGCGCAGCATTTCAGGAAACCTTGGCCCTGGCCGCAGAGGCGGCGGAGGAAACAGGCGAGCTTGTCGCCATCGGGATCAAACCGACCTGGGCGTGTCCGGGTTTCGGCTACATCGAACATGGAGAGCCGGTACGTTTACGGAATCGCCCCGACAATGGCTCCATTCATCGAGTACTTCGCTTTCGCGAGAAACCGAACCCCGATCTGGCTGAATCATTTCTGCAAAAAGGAAATTTTCGGTGGAATGCTGGGATGTTTGTTTGGTCCGTTCCAACCGCGCTCAGCGAATTCAATCGCCACGCACCGGAACTGGCGGATTTCATTTCTCAACTTCGCGGGCCAGACAATTTCGAGAAGGTTCTACGCGAACGCTTCACTAAATTGCCACGTATCTCATTTGATTACGCGATCATGGAAAAAGCGGACCGCGTTTTGGTAGTCGAGGCAAGCTTTGATTGGGATGACATCGGCAGCTGGAGAGCGGTCGCGAATTATTTCAAGAATGATGACCAGGGGAATGCCGCGAATTGCGCGATCACGGCGGTCGATTCCACTAATAACATCGTTTTCGATCAGAACGGGACAACAATGGCACTGCTTGGAGTTCATAACCTCATTGTTGTGCGAACCGGTGATGCAATTTTGGTTTGTGATCGTCAGCAAGCGGAAAGGATCAAAAACTTGATCGGTAAACTTCCACCCGACCTGCAATGATCTAACCGGACGATGAATCCAATTCTAGCAATCGACTTTGGCCGCGTGCGCATCGGAGTGGCGATTTCTGACGAGCTGCAGCTGCTGGCGCATCCACTCGAAACAATCGCCGCGAACGAGCGAACCATCGCGCGAGTGGCGGAGATTGTTCGCGAAAGGAAGGTTGATCACGTTGTTGTTGGAATTCCGCGGCAGTTGAATGGCAAGATCGGCGCTGCCGCAACCGAAGCGCTGCGGTTTGGAGAGAAATTACGACCGATTCTTCCCTGTCCAGTTGTCACTTGGGATGAACGACTAACGACGGTCGCAGCGCACCGGGCGTTGCGCGAAGCCGGCAAAAAGACTCGCGCCACACGTCATTACGTCGATCAGGTTGCCGCTCAAATGATTTTGCAAGGATATCTGGATCGATGGCAACACGCAGCGAATGTCGAAGAAATGTCGCGATGAATTAGGATGTCGCGACGGCTGAAACTGATCGTTGCTTATAACGGGGCTCCGTTCGCGGGTTGGCAAAGCCAATCCCATCGCAACGCGATTCAAGACCACCTCGAACGCGTGTTTGAACGCGTGGCCGGCGAGCGCGTGCGCGTTCACGGGGCCGGACGAACTGATGCTGGCGTCCACGCCTTTGCCCAATGCGCGCACGTCGCTCTTGCGCAGGACAGCTTATCAACGGCGCGTTGGAGGAAAGCGCTCAATGCATTGCTGCCTCCGGCAATCCGCGTCCTTCACTGCCGTTATGTCTCACAGAATTTCCATGCGCGGCTTTCCGCAAAAGGGAAAATCTATCGCTACCGAATCTGGTCTGGCTCGGTGCTACCGCCCTTCGAATATGGGCGAGTCTGGCATGTTCCCCGTCCACTTGACTTCGACCTTCTAAAGAAAGTCGCCAAGCGATTCGTCGGCACCCACGATTTTGCAGCGTTTGCCGCCAATCGCGGCAAACCGGAAAAGAGTACAGTTCGCACGATTTATTCTGTGGCGGTTCGCCGCTGCGGTTCTTGTGTAATGATCGACTTCGATGGCGACGGCTTTCTCTATAAGATGGTTCGACTAATCGTCGGTTCACTCGTGCGTTGCGCGCTTGGCAAGTCGCGCTTTGAGGATGTCACGGATTTGTTAGCTTCCACCCGCGCCGGCCACGCGGGTTTTGCCGCTCCGGCTGAGGGTCTTTTTCTCGTTCGCGTCCGTTATGATTGATGAACACTACCGCCGGCAGCTGCCGAGCAACGATTCTAGCTAGGGGCAGGGTTCCAGATTTTTTGCAAACCGGAAACCGGTCCGCACATAACCGACCTTCTCGTAAAACTCGTGCGCTTTCTCGCGGTCGAAGCGAGTGGTCAGCGTGACCCGACTGATTCCTCGCTGTATGAAATTCTTTTCTGCCGCTGCGATTAACCGCGCGCCAATACCGCGCTGTCGCAATTCTTTCGAAACGACGAGCGCGATGATTCGCCCGCTCAAATCATTATGCAAATAACTCGACGCCGAAACCGTCCCGATCATGCCGCAGATTTTATCGTTATTCAGTGCAACGAGCGTTTTGTAGCGGGGATCCTTCAAAATCGATATCAAACGCGATTCCATTTCCGCAGTGGTCGTCTCGTACCCGAGCTGGCATATAAGCGCAGCAAGGTCGGCCGCATCGCTTAATTTACCGTCACGGATCTTAAGATCGACATCCATCCTGCATCTAGGATCTGGCATCTAGTAGCTAGCGTTTGGTGCTACTCAACTGCCTCCTCTGCTCTAAGGCGAGGTAGCAGTTGCTCCAGAATCGTCGCCACCGATTCGTCGACCGTCTGCTGGTCCGTATGCACGACGATTTCTGCATCTTCCGGGGCTTCATAGGGCGCATCGATTCCGGTGAAGTCATGGATCTCGCCGGCCCGCGCTTTTTTGTAAAGGTTCTTTGGATCCCGTGTCTCGCAAACTTCGAGCGGCGCATCAACGAAGACTTCGATAAACTCCGCGTTGCCCTCGAGCGCAATCTCGCGTGCACGGCGACGATCCATTCGATAAGGCGAAATGAATGCCGTGATTACGACCGCCCCGGCGTCTGCCATTAGCTTGGCGACTTCACTTACTCGCCACTCGGTCTTCGGGCGAAAACCCGAGATTGGAATTCAGACCGTGACGGATGTTGTCACCGTCGAGCACGTATGTGTGCATGGCGCGATGGAACAGCTCGCGTTCAAGCGCCTGGGCGATCGTCGATTTTCCTGCGCCGGAGAGACCAGTGAACCAAATGACCGCTCCGCGATGGCCGCTTCGCGCCGCGCGCGCGAGAGCAGTAATTTTTCCTTCGCTCCAAAAAATATTTTTGCTCTTTGTAACTTGCCGGTCGGTGTAGACTCCGCCGAAAATAATACCGCCTCCGCAAATCTGTCCGCCATCAACGAGAACAAATCGGCCGAGATTTGGGATCCGATCATGATTGTCGATCACGAGCGGACCGCGGGTTTGAACCGTTAGCTTTCCGACTTCATTCCGTTCCAATCGTTCGCGCTTATCGCTGTTCGTCTCGAGTGTCGATGAATCCATCACCTCTTCGATTGACACGATCTCGCATTTCACGTCTTGCGTTGCCAGGCGCAGATCGTACGGATGGCCAAGAAGTAGCGGCTCTCGCACGATCCAAAAGAGATCCGCGTGAAAGCGATTCGTCTCAATGGGGGTTTCGCTTTCGTGTGAGGCAACATAACCCCGCTCGACGAAAATCTGTTCGCTCAATGTGACTCCGATGGAATCACCCGCTACGGCGGGACCGTTCGCAGGCGCATTCCAACGCTCGATTGTCGCAACCACCGACGATTTGTTTGCCGGCGAAAACACCAGCTGATCCCCCACCCTCAACTTCCCAGTCTCAATTCGGCCAGCAATAATTCGCCGGTCATCGAACCGATAAACATCCTGAACGCAGAAGCGCAGTGGAAAATCGACATCGGCGCGATGCGTTTCCAGAGCATCGAGCGCCTCGAGAACAGTCGGGCCTTGATACCAATTCAGCTTTTTACCCCGGTGGGCGACATTATCTCCGCTCTTCGCGGACGCGGGAATGAAACAACGTCCCTCGAGTCCAAGATCGACAAGAAACATCCGGTACTCGCTTTCGATCTCGTGAAATCGCGTCTCCGAGAAATCCACCAGATCCATTTTGTTGACAACCACGATTACTTGCTTGATGCCGAGCAAGCCGAGCAAATAAGCGTGCCGCCGGCTTTGCTCGCGCACTCCCTCGCTGGCGGCGATCACCAGGATCGCGCCATCGGCGTTCGACGCTCCAGTGATCATGTTCTTTAGGAATTCCTTGTGGCCAGGGGCATCAATGATCGCATAACGGCGGCGCACCGTTCGAAAGGGAATCTGTGTCGTATCGATCGTGACGTTTTGTTTTTGCTCTTCGAGCAGCGCATCGAGCAAGAAGGCAAATTCAAATTCCATCCCTTCTGCCGCACACGCCTTCTTCACCATCTCGACTTTTCCCTCCGGTAAGGAGCCAGTGTCTTGCAAAATCCGTCCGATCAGCGTGGACTTGCCATGGTCAACGTGACCGACGAAAACAACACGAAGTTTCGAATTTGTATCGGTGCTGGATGATGGCTGCTCGATCATGCTTATAAGAATCCTTTCGCTCGCAACTTCTGCATCGCATTGCGCTCATGATAATCTTGGGCACGGCCGGCGCGCTCGCTCGTGCGCGTGGCCTCGAGTTCAGCAATAATTTCGTCGATTGTGGATGCCGTGCTTGCGATCGGATGCGTGATAGGGCTGCATCCGAGCGAACGAAACCGTTTTCCGCTCCGCGCGAAATACATCTTCGGAATCGGGATGTTTTCGCGCTGGATATAACGCCAGACGTCAACTTCGGTCCAGTCGAGCAGCGGTTGCACACGAACGTGCTCGCCCTTCGCTGCGGTAGTCGCGAATTGTCCCCAGAATTCCGGCGGTTGATCTTTATAATCCCATTCGAACTGCGCGTTCCGCGGCGAAAAATATCTTTCCTTCGCGCGAGTCGGGTCCTCGTCGCGTCGAATTCCTGTAATCAGCGCGTCCCATCTGTATTCGGTGAGCGCTTGCTGCAATGCCACCGTCTTCAGCTCATGTGTCACCGTCACCGGATCGTGCGTTTCATATCCAACTCCGCGGTTACGCGCTTCAGTATTGATTTTGACGATGAGATTGAGCTTGTAATGCTTCGCGGCCCATTCCCGAAACTCTAACATCTCGGGAAACTCGTAGGTCGTGTCGATGTGCAGAACAGGAAATGGGACCTTTCCAAAAAAAGATTTGCGGGCGAGCCAGATCAGAACATTGGAATCCTTCCCCATCGACCACGGCATGGCGATGTTCTTGAAGGCATGATACGCCTCGCGAAAAATGAAAATGCTCTGGTTCTCGAGTTGGTCGAGATGAGTACGAGTCAAGGTCATTGGTTACCCGCTTTTGGCGGAGTCGTTCTATACAATCGAGAGGTTGATGCTGCAATCAGCGCGCTTCGATAGGTCAACGCCTGGCGGACGCCGCAGCGCGGCGTCCCTGCCTATTGTCGATGTTGCGCGGACGCAATCGGTGACGTTACTGTTTCTCGATGCCTGAAACGCATTCCACGGCTTATGACTCGAAAATCGAAGGCAACGTGATTTTCACACGCTTCGATGCCGCGCTCAATTGGGTGCGCAAAAATTCGCTCTGGCCGATGCCGATGGGCCTCGCCTGCTGCGCAATCGAGTTGATGGCCACGGCTGCCTCGCGATTCGACATCGCGCGGTTCGGCGCGGAGGTAATGCGTTTTTCGCCACGACAATGTGATGTGATGATTGTTGCCGGCACGGTCACTTACAAAATGGCGTTGGCGGTAAAAAGGATTTACGAACAGATGCCCGAGCCGAAATGGGTGATCGCAATGGGTGCATGCGCTTCCACCGGAGGGATGTATCGCTCCTATGCCGTTCTCCAAGGGATTGATCAGCTTTTGCCTGTCGATGTTTATATTTCCGGTTGCCCGCCGCGACCCGAAGCCCTGCTTGCAGGTCTAATGAAATTGCAGGAAAAAATTTCGGGCGAACGCTCATTCAGGAATCAAAAACCAGAATTGACTGAAAGACTCAAGGACGCGCTTTCATGACCAAGCAGGAATTGCTCTCTTCTTTGGAGAAATCACTCGGCGAAAAGATTCAGAATAAAACCGAGTTTCGTGGCGAAACGACTTACACGATCGCATCGATCGATCTGCGTGAAATCGCAAAGTTCTGCCGCGATGAACTTTCGTTCGATTATTTGATCGACATCACCAGCATCGATAATTTCAGCGAGGAGCCGCGTTTCGAAATCGTTTACGAACTGTATTCGATAGCACTCGGCGTTTATGTACGACTCAAGCTTCGCATTTCTGAAGACGTCGGCGTGGTCGATACCGTTTCCGATATTTGGCCGACAGCGAATTGGCACGAACGCGAGATCTACGACATGATGGGAATCAAATTCAACGGCCACCCCGATCTGCGTCGCATCCTAATGTGGGACGGTTATCCGTTCTTTCCGTTGCGAAAGGAATTTCCGCTCGAAGGTTTGCCGAGCGAAATGCCCGATGTCGCTTTCACGAAAGTCACGCCGATGGAAGGCGGACCGTTTGTCACGAGCCCAAGCACCGCAAACGCAAAGGATCGCGAACCCCGCGCGCGCCCGCCGGATCTATAAACGGCAATCTTCGCGCAGGTGCAAGATTAGGCCCAAAAATTACGCGTTTAAAGGCGCAATAATTAGGCATAATTCTCGTTAGACCAGTGCAAACCTGCTTTGACCTGCCTCGCTCACGTCGGCATTATGCGCTTAGTTGCCTCGGTTTTTGGTCAGCGTACTGGTGCGGCCTATTGTTCGTGGGCATATTGGCGGCGCTCGTCCTCCACTGGCCTTACCTAGTCATACTGGCCCTGCCGGTATTCCTGTTCAGCCAGCTCGCCTTCATCGTGCTGGCCTTCTTCTTCCGTTGCCCGTTATGCGGAAAGCTTTTGTTCATTCAAGGATGGGGTCCGTGACATCCCGCTCGTAAGCGAGTTCTACGTGGCTTGGGCGTTGCTTCATGGGTCGCTGTTGCCCGGGACATTGTTTTTCATCGGGAGTTCACCTGTTTGCATTGCGGAGAGACATGCACAGTCAGGGTCTAACCAATCGCTCCAGCCAACCGCTCTTTGGCGTTGCGCGCCGATGTCGATCTTAGTTAGTGCATTTTCAATTATTGCGCAGCCTCGCTCCCAGAGCGGTGGCTGAGCTCCGTCTCGTTAGATCGACCGTTCCCCATGTTCGTTGGCGCGGCGGTCTATCGCGCGTGCCAAATTTACGCCGCTGAGACCGGTGGAGCGGTCTCGGGTTTTCGCGTCTCGGCCATCACGTCCGGACGCAAAGGTTCCTCGCGCGGCGCGGCCGTTTTCGACCGGTGCTTTGGATAGGCGATTCGACTGTGCAGCATCATCATGAGTGTGAAGCGGAAGCGTTCGGCAATCACTTTGAGCTCGGCCAGAGTTAAATCGCACTCGTCCAATTGTCGATCCACGATCCGCTCCTCGATGAGCTCATTCACGAACGATTCGATTTTCTGCGGGGTCGGTTTCTCCAGGCTGCGGGAGGCGCTTTCCACCATATCGGCCAGGCTGACAATGGCGCTTTCCTTCGTCTGCGGTTTGGGTCCGCTGTAACGAAAACTCTCCTCGCGCACGTCGGGGATGTCGTCTTCGCGCAGCTTCATGATCTTGCCGCCGGCGCGCGCGTCTTCATGCTGTTGAAGAGCGCGTTGATAAAAATAATAAACAAGTGAGGTGCCGTGATGTTCCTGAATGATGTCGATGATGCGCTGATGGAGTTTATACTTCAGCGCGAGATCAACCCCTTCTTTAACATGCGCGATGATAATCAACGCGCTCATGGTCGGGGCGAGATCATCGTGCGGGTTGCGCTCGAAGCTCATGTTTTCGGTGAAGTATTCCGGTTTAATCAATTTGCCAACATCATGAAAGTACGAGCAGACGCGGCAAAGGGTCGCGTTCGCACCGACGGCTTCCGCGGCCGCCTCAGCGAGATTGGCCACTACCAAGCTGTGATGATAGGTGCCCGGCGCCTCGATCGTCATTCGGCGCAGCAACGGATGGTTAAGATCGGAAGCTTCCAGCCAGGAAATATCAGTCGTGATCCCGAACAGCTGTTCGAGCATCGGTAACACGCCGCCAACCAAGGTCGCGGTCAACAGTCCATTACCTATAGCCAGCGCGCTCTGGAACCCGATCATTCCCCAGTCATTGGCGACTGGCGAAAACAGATTGATCGGACCGATCAGACCAAACGTGAGCGATAGCAACCAGATCGCGAGCCCCACCCCGAAGCCTGCGCGGATCAACTTGCTGCGTCGCCGAACCTGTAGCGTGAGAGACACTGCGGTGAATCCGCTGATCAGACTGGTCACGAGGAGAGGCGCGTCGATTGGACCAAAGAGGACGCTGCTCCAAAGACTCGCAAAGAATGCCGCGTAAAGTCCGTGCTGCCGCCCGAGCAACACACTTAGCACAAGCGCAGCGAAGGCATAAGGCGTGATTAACCCGCCCATCTCTGGCGTAAGGAGCCGGTAACTGCCGCTATTGCAGATCACCAACAAGAGCTTCGTGACCACGAGTTGCACCAGAATGACGCCGAAAATCAACAGAATCCGCGAGCTTCGCGAAAAACTCTTTGGTTGATTGATCCAGAGTTGAGTAATGGCCGTCGCCAAAACCAGCAATGCAATTACGAAATTCTTTGTAGGTTCCGGTTGTTGACCGCTGAAAACGAGAATGGCGAGGCCAGCAGCGAAGACTGCGAAGATCAACGCCTTGCTATGCGGCGCGTATTCGAGATGGCGCATCAATTCGCTTCGCAGGCGGCGCCGGCGAGTTTTTCGCGTGGACAGTCCGCGCTTGATGAGTCGTCCGCGTTTTAGGAAATCGAACATGCCGATCTTTACTTACGCGAGGCCGGCGCGGGTGATCGGTGCTGCTGGTAAGCACTTATAATGGAGCGCACCAATTCATGCCGCACCACGTCGCGCTCCGTGAAATATACAGTCGCGATTCCGGGAACAGTTTTCAAGGCCTGCAATGCCTCAACCACCCCAGAGCGTTTGTTCGCTGGGAGATCGATTTGCGTCACATCTCCGGTGATTACGCATTTGGAATGAGGACCGATGCGAGTCAGCATCATGAACATTTGCTCGGTCGTCGTGTTTTGGGCCTCATCGAGAATGACAAAGGCGTGATTCAAGGTACGGCCACGCATGTAAGCGAGCGGCGCGACTTCGATGATTTGCCGCGCCAACGAGCGCTCAATCTCCTCCGGCTCGAGCATATCGCGTAACGCATCATAAAGTGGTCGCAAGTACGGCATGATCTTTTGTTCAAGTTCTCCCGGCAGAAATCCCAGAGCTTCGCCGGCTTCCACGGCGGGTCTCGTCAAAATGATACGCGTAACTTGTTCCTTTCTTAAGGCGGCCACGGCCATCGCTACCGCAAGATAAGTTTTGCCCGTGCCAGCCGGTCCGATTCCAAAAACGATGTCGTGTTTCTGGATTGCCTCGACATAATTCCGTTGCCCCATGGATCGTGCCATGATCGGCGACTTCCGTGGCGAAGTCACAATCTTGATCGAGGCCAGATCGCCGAGATCCTCTTCGCGCGCTTCGTTCACAGAATCCAAAGCGTAATTAAACTCGTGCTTTTGAATATTCACACCTTTTTGACGTGCCTTCTCGAGTTGATCGAAGACATGCTGCGCTTTGTCGATTCGGCTCGGTTCCCCCTCCAGTTTCACCCAGCCTTCCCGTGTGGTTATTTTTACGCCGAGAGAATCTTCGAGACTTTTCAGGAGTTTAAGGTCGTTTGCGTAGAGTGATTGTAAGGCGCGCGGACTCTCAAATTGCAAAGTGCGCGTTTCAGTCATTGGTCAGAGTGGCATTGGCATCTTGCCAATGCAGACACGGACTGGAAAGCCTATGCCACATCTCTCTTATCGGAACCCATACACCAGCGCCCAATGGGTCCGCTCCTCTGGCGATTCTTCGATGTTAACGATTACAAAGTAGCTGCCGGTTGTTTTTGGAACGACGTGCGCGGCCGCGAAGTGGCCTTTTTGCCATCCATCTTGCTCCTCTGCGAGCTTTCCATCGGAATCGTAAATATGCACAGAAATTTTCGCCCGTTCCACCTCCGTGCCTAACCAGAACCAGTATTCGTTGCCCTTAAATAATTGCTGACGCACCGCTTTTTTCTCTCCCGAACCGAGGTCGCCTCCCCAGTAATCTTCGCGTACCTGAAATCCTTCCTTCACGTAAGGTTCCGCGGCCTGGAGAGCAAACGATTGCGCATCATCAACCGAAGCAAAAACCATCGGATGCAGCACGACTAGCGCTGCCAGCAGAGAGCTTCCGCGTAAGAGAACTTTCACCGAGGCATTCATCAACCGTTGTTAATCTCTGGTGGTGATGCCGCCGCCAAGCCGGGTCGTGATCTCATTGATTTTCTTCACTGACTCCGGAGGAATTCGCGCGTTGCCTACGTCGATCAAAGGCTTTACCTGGCCAAGAGCATTCTCAATTTCGCGGATGATTGGGACGTTAAATTCTGGCATCGCCTGCAGTCTCGTTTGAAAGTATGAAAGCAGGTCGGGTTGATGCAGCAACTCGGCGCCGTCGGTGGAAAAATGCTTGGTCACGACTGATGTCAACACTTCGGTGCCGCGCAGCCAACCGCCCAGACTAACGAGCTGCGACAGTTTTTCGTCATGCACTTCGTTCATCGCCTGCTGCACGCTGTTCTGTGTTCGATCGAGCTCCTGCCGTACCCCGTCCCAATTTCGCTTGTCGGCTGCTTCGATGATGGCTTTGGCGTGCGGCGTAATTGAATTGCCCACGCCAATTCCCCTGGCCAGTGTCAGGACGCGTTGCCCGATTTCCTTTACAGTCGGTGCATCTTCCGCTTGCACCGCAATGAAACCATCAGCAATCACTGTCCCAAGCAAAAGGGCGATGCGCGGCCGTTCAGTAAAATTCGTTCCTTTATCGCTGCGCACGTGTTCCTTCCAGTTTACTGCGCCCAGTTTGTTCAGGGCGCCGAAGATTTCGTTCGGCAGTGGAACAACCACGTCCTCCACCGTCTTCGACAATTGTTTAATATCGATATGCTGCGGGACTTGGGCGCCCTGCGCGCATAGGATTAGGCCACTCGCGGCGATTGCACTTAACTTTAAATATTTAGGGAACGGAATCATTGGGAGCTTCGACTGTTGATTTCGTGTTCGTATTCAGGATTAATGGAAGCAACCTTAAGCAGAACCCACGCTGGGCACAATCCCGACCTCCAACATTTTGACTCCCCTGAATCGAACTAATTCTCCGCCTCGGCGGCATCGCCACTCGCATTTTTTATGAAATTGACACGGCTTCAGCAGATTCTCGACCGCGCGCCCTCCAAGCGAATAATAGTGATTGGCGATTTGATGCTGGACGAATTCGTTTGGGGAAAAGTGGCGCGCATCTCGCCGGAGGCGCCCGTACCGGTGGTCGAGGTAACCGGGGAGTCATTTTTTCCGGGAGGCGCCGCCAATGTTGCGCGCAATCTCCGCGAGTTTATCGAGCGCGTCGCGGTGGTCGGATTGTTCGGAAAAGACCGCAGTGGGCGACAGCTTCGCGACTTGCTGGCCGACAAAAGGATCGAAATCTCCAATGCCATCGAGGACCAAGCGTTTTGCACCATTGTCAAAACCCGCATCATCGCGCGCCATCAGCAAGTCGTTCGTGTCGATCGCGAGCAACTTGTCGGCCCGTCTTCCGCCCAAATTGCAAGAGTCATCGCCGCGATTCGAGACGAACTTCCAGAAACCGACGCGATCATCTTTGAAGATTACGGTAAAGGCTTCCTGACAACGGAACTCGTTACGCCAATTGCACGCGACGCGCGCGCCGCCGCCAAGATCGTAGCGGCTGATCCGAATCCTGGACATTCTATCGATTGGCGCGGAATGACGGTGGTGAAGCCGAATCGGACCGAAGCCTTTCTCGCGGCTGGTATTCCCTGGCGCGATCCGGATGAATCGCCAGCCGAGGATGTCGACCTTAAGCGCGCGGGCGAAACACTGCTCAAAAAATGGGAGACGAAGTATCTCCTCGTCACGCTCGGCGAACACGGCATGATGCTTTTCCAACAGAATAAAGCGCCACATTATATCCCGACCAAGGAACGCCAGGTCTTCGATGTTTCGGGCGCGGGCGATACCGCGATTGCCCTTTTTACGCTCGCGCTCGCTTGCGAGGCAACGCCGAGTGAAGCCACCGAAATCGCCAATCACGGAAGCGCCGTTGTCGTTAGCAAACTTGGGACGGCGACTGTGAGCAGAGATGAACTTGTCTCAAGTTTTCGAGAGGAACCCGAGCGTGGCTGACAAGTTGTTCCCCGCCGTCTTCGTCGATCGTGACGGAACCATCATGCAGGATGCCGATTATTGTTCGGATCCAAAACAGGTTCAGATTTTTCCCGGCGTGCCGGAAGCATTAGGCCGATTGAAAGCCGTCGGCTTCAAACTCATTATCATCACGAACCAAAGCGGGATCGGGCGCGGACTCATCACGATGGAGCAATATCGCGCGGTCGAGGAGAAGGTGCTGCGTCAGCTCGGACCGGATCTGATTGAGGCAACTTATTTTTGCCCCGACGTTCCCGGCCAGCATTCCAGTTGCCGCAAACCAGCACCGGGAATGATCCTGCAAGCCAGCCGAGAGCACCAGATCGATCGGTCCCGTTCGTTTTTTATCGGTGACAAAGAGATTGACGCGGAGTGCGGTCGCAACGCCAGCGCACGCACAATTCGGGTTCAAACTGGGTTCGATCGCGACACGTCTGGCACTATCGCGGATTGGGTTGCTCCAGATCTGGCCGCAGCCGCGAAGATAATTGTCGATCTTGCAAATGAGTGAGGCAGCCGGAATAATTCCAGCGCGATTTAGATCCACGCGTTTTCCGGGTAAACCACTGTATCTAATTGCTGGAAAGCCACTTCTTCGCCACGTTTGGGAACGTTGCAGTCGGGCCAAAAATTTGGACTCCGTTATCATCGCGACCGATGATATGCGCATCGCAAATGCGGCGTTTGGCTGGGGCGCACAAGTCGCGCTGACCTCACCACGTCATCAAAGCGGGACTGATCGAATCGCGGAAGTAGCCCGCAAAGCGAAACAGTTCGCGTTCATAATTAATATTCAAGGCGACGAGCCGTTAGTCGATCCACGCTTGATCGACAGACTCGTTGAAAAGCTGCGATCGGATCGCAAGACCGACATCGTCACGGCAGCACATCCGTTTGACGATCCGACGGAAGCGTCTTCTCCGCACCAGGTGAAGGTTGTTGTCGATCTTATGGGACGCGCGCTCTATTTTTCCCGTGCTGCGATTCCGTTCCTACGCCAACCTTCACGCAAGAATTATCTGCGTCATCAGGGCATCTACGGATTTCGCCGCAAGGCGCTGTTACAATTTGTAAAATGGAAGCCTACGGCTCTGGAGCGCGCGGAATCGATCGAACAATTGCGCGCGCTTGAAAAAGGTGTAAAGGTTCATGTGCTCGTCACGAAACATGGATCGCCCGGCGCAGATACGCCCGAGGACGCATTAGCGCTGGAGCAAAA
>Ga0209474_10001563_pt1 | contig 22043 bp, 20 predicted proteins | sample GraSoiAngelo_145_FD_185902 | JGI IMG/M metagenome (GOLD analysis project Ga0209474, IMG submission 185902) | Grasslands soil microbial communities from the Angelo Coastal Reserve, California, USA - 14_1009_05_20cm (SPAdes) (version 2) | ecosystem: Environmental > Terrestrial > Soil > Grasslands... | reverse complement strand
AAGAATCGTTGCTGGCGAACCGGCGCGTTCAGAGCAGCGGATGAATGAATCCGGGCGAAGCTTCACCTGTAACAAAATTTGTTGCGCTAATATCCCGCCCACCTAAAATTCGTCGGCAAGTCCCGACTGCGTCTTGCCGGATGCGTCGGGAAAATTTTTTGCCCATTTCTGATTTTCGATGGCCAATACAATTTTAATCGGGGCGCAGTGGGGCGACGAGGGCAAAGGCAAGATTATCGATGTCCTCACCGCTAAAGCTGACATCGTTGTCCGCAGCCAGGGAGGGAACAACGCCGGACATACCGTCATTCATCGAGGCGTGAAGTACATTCTGCATCTGATCCCGTCCGGCATACTCCGGCGTGGAAAAACTTGCGTAATCGGCAACGGCGCCGTCATCGATCCCGTCGCGCTCGTTGCCGAGGTCGAGGGCTTGCGCAAGTTGGGAGTTACGATCGGCAGGAATCTGCTCATTAGCGATTGCGCGCATTTAGTTCTGCCTTACCACCGGTTGCTCGATGAACAGCGCGAGCTGCGTCGAGGCAAGATCGGTACAACCAAGCGCGGCATCGGCCCGGCGTACGCCGACAAAGCGGCGCGCACAGGCCTGCGCATGTCCGACTTGATGCAGCCGATTGTTTTTTCGAAAAAGCTTCAGGCCAAGGTGCTCGAGAACAACAGAATTCTCCAAGCGCTTGGCGCCAAGCCGATCAGCTTTCGCGAGGTTAACGAAAGTTATCTCGCCGCTGGAGAAAAATTGCGCCCATTCGTCTCCAACACCGTTGTATATCTGCATCGTGCCCTCGGACGCGGGAAAGAAATCTTGTTTGAAGGAGCGCAAGGTACCTTTCTCGATATCGATCATGGCACATATCCTTATGTGACTTCCTCGAATACGACAGCGGGCGGCGCGTGTACTGGCACCGGTGTTCCGCCGCATCGAGTGGATCGCGTTGTTGGAGTAATGAAGGCTTATACCACTCGCGTAGGCGAAGGCCCGTTACCGACGGAAGATCGACAATTGGCCGAGACATTTCACAACCAAGGACGCGAGTTTGGCGCGACCACCGGCCGCAAACGGCGCTGTGGCTGGTTCGATGCCGTCGCGACGCGTTACGCAACGACGATCAACGGAATCGACAAGCTTGCTATCACCAACCTTGACGGCCTCGATTACGTCGATCCAGTTCGCATTTGCGTCGCTTACCGGCTAAACGAGAAACGCCTGGATGTCCCGCCCTGCGACGCTGCCCAACTTGCCAATTGCGAACCAATTTACAAAGAAGTGCCGGGCTGGAATAAATCTACGAGTTCGGCCAAAAGATTTTCTCAGCTTCCTCCAGCCGCAGGAGCATACGTTAAATACATTTCCAAGTTAACCGGAGCGAAACTATCCATGATCAGCGTCGGCCCGACGCGTGGTGAGACCATCGTTTTGTAGCATATTGTCGGAGCGTGAAAACCGTTCCACGTCACATCGCGATCATCATGGATGGCAACGGCCGCTGGGCCAAGTCACGCGGTCTGCCACGGATCAAGGGACACCAGGCAGGCGCCGAGGCCGTTCGCGAATGCGTAGAAGGCTGCGGCGAGTTGAAGGTCGAGTACCTCACTCTGTACGCTTTTTCGGCCGAGAATTGGCAGCGTCCTAAAAGCGAAGTCGTCGCGCTCATGCGGCTGCTCGAAAAGTTTTTGAAAGAGAAAACGCCCGAGCTAATCGAGAAAAATGTTCGGCTTCAGGCGATTGGCCGGTTGACCGATCTTCCAGAGAGCGCGCAGCACCAACTTCATAAAACCATCGAGCAAACCGCCGGAAATAACGGACTGATTCTGATCCTCGCGCTCAGTTATGGCGGACGTCTCGAAATTATCGACGGCATCAAAAGTTTGCTGCGCGCCATCGAGCTCGGTCACATCGACAAAGGGATGATCGAAGTCGAAATGTTCAGCAAACATCTTTACACCCGATATTATCCCGATCCTGACTTGCTCATTCGCACCTCGGGCGAAATGCGGTTGTCGAACTTTCTTCTCTGGCAAACGTCCTACACCGAAATGTACGTCACGCCCAAGCTATGGCCCGATTTCACAAAGAAAGACCTTTTCGCTGCGGTAGAAGAATACGGCCGCCGCCAACGCCGCTACGGGGCGGTCGAATAGCCTCAGCCTGTAGCCGCTTCGCTGCGCGAAGCGCCCCAGGCTGACCTAGCAGCCCGCTGCGGTCGCGTCGGCCAGAAGGTGACGACTACAGAAACGCTTCTGCAACAGAGTCCGCGAGCGCTTTGCCTTTTCGCGTCAGCGCATAGCTGCCATTCGATTGCCGGAGCAAACCCAGCGCGAGAAACTCATTGATCTGGTTAGGCTTCGCTGCGAGCAAATCCGATGAGACACCGTCGCGCATGCGCAATAAGAGCGCGATCTTCTCGGTGCGCTTCATTTCGTGCGTCAACGTTTCTGTCGATCCTACTGCGGATCGACTGGACAAAATGCGTTCAATGTATTCGCGATAATTGGGAATATTCTGACAGCGTCGCATTCCGACTGTGGAAAATGCGCTGGGACCGACGCCCAAATAATCTTCACCCGACCAGTAAGCACGGTTGTGCACCGACTCGAAACCAGGCCGGGCATAATTTGAGATTTCGTAATGTTCGTAGCCCGCCTTTTCCAAGATCGACATGGTCGTTTCGAAAAGCTCGGCTTCAACGTCCGGATCGGCGCGAAACTCGCCGCGCGCTTGTCGCAGAAAAAATTCCGTGTCCTCTTCGTACGTCAGGCAATACGCAGAAATGTGCTCAGGTTGCAGCGCGATTGTTTTTTCCAGGGTCGAGAACCATTGCTCGGTGGTTTGGCCTGGCAGACCAAACATGAGATCGATGTTGAGATTAGTGAAATCCGCCGCACGCAGAATCCAAAACGATTCTTCTGCCTGCCGCGCGTTGTGCTCGCGCCCCAGCAATTTCAGTAACTCGTCGTCCCATGATTGCACTCCGAGGCTGATCCTGTTAACCCCGAATTTTTTGAGGCTGGCGGCTTTTCGCGCGGAAACGCTTCCAGGATTTGCTTCCATCGTCCACTCGACAAGCTGCGACAAATCGAGCTGCTCATGAAATCCGCGCAGCAGTAGTTCCAGTTGCGCTATGTTAAGCGCGGTCGGCGTGCCGCCGCCAAAATAAATTGTCGATGGAAAAACGTGATGAGCCGCGACGAGTTGTTTCAGCTCGTGCAAGATGGCCTCGCAAAAGCGCTGTGTTTGTGAACGATCGAGCAGATCTTTGTAAAACGCGCAGTACGGACAGATGCGTGCGCAGAAGGGAATGTGGACGTAGATGTGGCGGATTGAGCCTGCTGTAGTGGCAGGCGTGTCGCCTGCGTTGGCGCGCGTTTCCGCAGCCGGCACGGCTGCCGCTACAGTCAAAGAGTTGTGATTCGCACCGTTGCTCATAAAATCGGTTGCCGCCGCAGAGGCGCCTTGTCGATGCGAAACGTAGCGCTTGTTCTATTTTGCGCCATTTCCTCCGCATTTGCACAGACGCCGCAGCCTTCGCCGAGTCCATCGACTGTGTATGCTGTGCACGATCCAGACTCGATTAAAGATTACAAGACGAATCCACGCGCGGTGCGCGAGATGGTCAATCGACTCGTTCTCGCCGTCACGGGTCAGCATGATTTAGCAGAAGCCTGGAGATCGTTAGTTTCGCCTGATGACACGATCGGCATCAAGATTTCTGCGGCAGGCGGCGAACTTTTCACCACGCACCATGACGTGGTGACGGCGATCGTGGACGGCCTTGTCGCGGCAGGACATCCGCGCGACAGCATTATCGTCTGGGACCGTTCTCTCGGTGGAATTAAAGGCGCTGGTTATCGGTCTGGAATTGACGGTTATCAGCTTAAAGCAATCGCGCCAGGCCAGGGATACGATCCGAAAGCAGTCATTTCTGCGCCGCTAATTGGCCAACTGGTCTGGGGCGATCTCGACTACCGCAGCGAGAGAGAAATGCCGTTGGCTTCTAACGCAGAAAACACGAGCGACGTGAGTCATTTTTCAAAAATCATTTCGAGTGAAGTGACAAAAATCATCAATGTTCCGGTAATGAGCAGCAGCGAGACGAATGGGATCGCCGGCTGCATTTACAACGTGACGATTCCCAATATCGACAATTGGCGCCGTTTCGCGCAAGGTCCTCGTTTTGGCGCGGAAAGTCTGGCCGAGATTTATAGCAATCCGCTCATCGCCAGGAAAGTCGTGTTTAATTTGATGGATGGTCTCATCGCGCAATATGCGGGCGGCCCGCAATCGCAACCGAACTACGCGATGCATCATGCCACGCTCTACGCGAGCAAAGATCCGGTGGCCCTGGATACGATCGCGTTGAGACGCCTGGAGCAATGGCGCGCCCGCGCAAATCTGCCGGCGATCGGTCGCCTCGCGGCCTATATCGACCTCGCCAGTCAACTCGGTCTCGGTAACTCGGCGCCGAATCGGATCGAACTCAGGAATCTCGGACGATGAAACTCTCGCGTTTGACCTGCTGTAGCCGGGGTCGATGACCCCGGCCCTGCAAGATGATTATATTGACGCCATTGCCATTCTCGCCCGTCCGGCATCACCGATGCTGGCTACAACTTATGATATGATGCACCGACCGCACGTTTCCGCTCGCGGGCTGCAAACGAGAATTCTACGCTCGGTTTCGCGCTCGTTTTATCTTTCAATCCGATTTTTGCCAGCGCAACTACGCGATCCGGTTGCGCTGGCGTATCTCCTCGCGCGGACAACCGACACCGTCGCGGACACAGTGCGAATTTCCAAGCCCGTGCGAATGGACACGCTGAGGATGCTGTCGAATGGAATCCAGGGCAAAGCTTCCCGGGATGTCGTTGCGGATCTGATTGCGTCGTTTATTCCGCTACAGGAGAACAAAAGCGAACGGCAACTCCTGGAGTCGGTGTCGGATTGCCTCAAATGGCTTGAACACATGGAGCAGGCAAATCGCAATGATATTCGCGTCGTGCTCGAGAAAATCACGCGCGGACAGATGCTCGATTTACAGCGCTTTGACGATGCGAAAGAAATTCGCACGCTCGCTGTCGCGGCCGATCTGGATGAATACACCTATTTGGTTGCTGGTTGTGCCGGTGAATTCTGGACGCGGCTCTGTTTCCGGCATGTTCGAAATTTCGCGCGCTTGAGTGAGGACCAGATGCTGGCCCTGGGCAAGCGCTACGGCATGGCGCTTCAGTTGATCAACGTGCTGCGCGATGCCGGCGCCGATCTGCGAGCAGGCAGATGTTATTTTCCCGAATACGAATTAAGCGCGGCGCATCTGACTCCGGTGCAGATTCTCTCTGAACCGGAGCGCTTCCAGCCAATTTATCGAAGCTGGCTGGAGAAAGCAAAGAGGGGAGTCGAGTGCGGAATGCAATACTCACGCGCGATCCAAAATTGGCGGGTGCGTGCTGCGACAGTTTTGCCGGCATTAATCGGCGCGCGCACGCTGGCGCTTTTAGACGCGGCTGGCCTTACGGCGTTGCAGCGCATGGTAAAAGTTCCGCGTCGCGAAGTGCGCACCATGATGTTGTCTCTAATCATCACTTTTGCGTCGTGCAGAGTCACCAATGCGATGTTCAGCAAATATCTGGGTAGGGGCGATTGACCTCAATCGCCCGCCTCGCGCGACTACATCATCGTTGCGGGCGGTTCAGGTGAACCGCCCCTACCTGAAATAATTTCGCTGCCGCTCGGTAATTGGTCGGTCGAGCCGCTCCAGCACTTGCAGCATATCTTCCCAGACTTTGCGTTTTTCCGAAGGCGCTTGGTTTCGGAGCAAGTAGGCAGGGTGATACGTGATCATGAGCGGGATGCCGTTGTACGCGTGCCAGCGGCCGCGCAATTCCCGCATGGTCCCTCGCATTCCCAGTAGACCCTCCACCGCGACTGCGCCGAGGGCGACCAACACCTTCGGTTCGATGATCTCGATTTGCTCCACCAGATATGGCCGGCAGGTCTGCATTTCCATGGGTGTCGGCACGCGATTTCCAAACGCGCCCGGCGCCGTGTCCGGCCGGCACTTCAAAACATTTGCGATGTAAACATCTTCACGAGAAAAATTCATGGCCCTGAGAATTTTCGTCAGCAATTGTCCGGCGCGCCCGACAAATGGTTCGCCTTGTTTATCCTCATCCACGCCGGGCGCTTCGCCGATGAACATCAAATCAGCGTCCGGATTTCCTACGCCGAAAACGGTTTGTGTGCGCGAGCGGGCGAGATGGGCACATTTCGTGCAAGCGCAAACGCGTTCACGAATTGCGTCGAGTAAGACGGCTTTGTTTGACGCCGGCTGCGCCCGTTGCTCTGTGAGCGGCGCAGATGTTTCCCGCAGGGAAACGGCTACAGGATAAATCGTTTGCAGTCGCGCGAGAGCCGTTCTCGAAGCACGTGGTCCGGCAGCTGCCGGATCATTCCTCTGTCGAATTTTCTCCAGCGCTGCGATAACGAAATCGAGAGCTGGCTCCGTCATTTGCCGCAATCATCCGGAATTTTGCGCCCGGACGCAATCTCTTTGATCGTGCAACGATGAGCACGCTGCTCAGTGATTATGACTACGATCTGCCTCAGGAATTGATTGCGCAGCGGCCAGTTCAGCGCCGCGAAGATTCCCGGATGATGGTGCTACATCGCGCTGAGCGGAAGATTGAGCATCGTCAATTCCGGGAACTGAAGACGTTTTTGCGGCAGGGAGACTTAGTTGTCCTAAACGACACGCGCGTTGTCCCGGCTCGCCGGTTTTCGGACGATGGTGCGATTGAATTTCTATTTCTCGAACGGCTCGATCGCAAGCGTTGGAAGTGTCTGGTAAAGCCTGGACGCAAAATGCGCGTTGGCGCGACAACTAAGATCGACAACGTCATTTTGCGAGTTGAAAAAATCGCACCCGATGGCGAGCGCGTTATCGCATTGGACAAAGATGTCGATCTTTATGCCAGCGGTTCAATGCCGTTGCCGCCTTATATCAGTCGCCCAAGTGATGAAAACGACGCGATGCGCTATCAGACTGTTTTTGCTCATGCTGCCGGCGCGGTGGCTGCGCCTACTGCCGGCCTTCATTTCACCCAAGAAATTTTGAGTGAAATTCCGCACACGTTCGTGACTCTGCATGTGGGCCGGGGAACATTTCTGCCGGTGCGATCAGACAACATCACCGAGCATCGAATGCATGCGGAGCGCTTCTACATTTCGCCCGAAGCCGCAACTAAGATCGACGACGCGCGCCGGATCGCCGCGGTTGGAACAACTACGGTGCGCACCCTGGAATCGGCGGGCCGCGCGGCTGGAGAAATCGTTGCCCAGGAAGGCGTGGCCGACCTCTTCATCTATCCGCCATATCACTTCCGAGTCGTGGATATTCTTCTGACGAATTTCCACCTGCCGCGCTCGACTTTACTGATGCTGGTAAGCGCGTTTGCCGGCCGTGAGTTTTTGCTGCGGGCGTACAAGGAAGCGATTTGCAAACGCTATCGCTTTTACAGCTACGGCGACTGCATGCTGATCTTGTAGGAGATCAATCACGAATGGACACGAATCAAAAATGACGAAATCCGAATGACCCGCCTTCGCCGGGCTACGGCGTGGCAAGAGAATGACGAGGAGAGCGGCTGGCGAATCACGCGAATCCAAATCCAAAAAATTCCCAGAACCCCAAAACTTATTGGCGTTAATCTGCGTGATTCAGGGCAAATCTGCTTCCTTTCTTATTTGTGTTTATTCGTGTCCATTCGTGGTTAGAAATTCCAAATGAGCAGCGCAGGAAAACCCAAAGGCGAGCTGGTCATCCAAACGATTGCCATGCCCAAGGACACAAATCCAAATGGCGACATTTTTGGCGGATGGTTGACGTCACAGATGGACCTTGGCAGCGGAATCCTTGCAGCGAAAACTGCACAGGCGCGAGTAGTGACCGTAGCGATGGAAGGGATGTCGTTTCTCCAACCGGTGCGGGTAGGGGACACGGTCAGATGTTTTGCGCGCGTGGAGAAAATTGGGCGAACGTCAATGACCATTCCGGTGGAGGTATGGGTTACGCGTTACATGACCGGGGAGGAACTTCGCGTCACGCACGGCGTCTTTACCCTGGTGGCGGTCGATGAGTCAGGAAAACCCATTCCGGTAAAACGTGGCAGTGTCTAAAAATTATGAAATCCGAATGACGAATGACGAAGGAATGACGAAATCGGGACTGGCCCAAGGCGAGCCATCTGATCTTCTCCAAAATTTGGAGAACGGGCAAAAAGTGAATGACGAAATAGAAGTGCCCGGCGACGAAGGAAGGACAAAACGTGAATTCATTCGTCAGTCGTCATTTGTTTGATGATGCAGTTCGCTTATCTGTTCGAGCGGTTCCCGTCATCCGGACAAACGTTTTGCTATAGGGAAGTGGCTGAGCTTGCGCGGCAGGGAATCGCTCCGCCGATTTTTTCCATCCGCAATCCAAAAGATGAGCCGCCTCAGGAGTTGGACCCGCGGATTGTTGAGCGCGTGCGTTATCTGCCTGAGGAAAAGGAATTATTGCATGACGTTCGCCGCGCTTCGAAAAGCGGAAAACTTGCTGCCGAAATTATCACTGCAATCGATGAGTGGGGTCGGCGCCCTGATTTTCTGCGGCTGTATCAGGCTGTTTACGTTGGTCTGCGCCTTCGGGAAATTGGAATTCATCATGTTCATGCACACTTTGCGGGCATGGCGGCACGTACGGCTTTTTGGATTCATAAATTTTTTCGGATCACTTTTAGTTTGACTGCACACGCGAACGACATCTTCGCGCCGCGCGATTTTGCAATCGGGCTTGATAAGCTTGTCAACGCGGCGCGCGTGATCGTCACCGAGACCGATTACGCCGAGAGATTCTTGCAAGAGCGATTCCCAGAGCGCGCGAATCGCGTTCATCGGGTTTACAATGGTTTGGATCTTGCGGAGTTCAGCCGCTCAGATTTTTCATCCGCGCCGCCTTTAGTTGTCGCAGTCGGCCGTTTGATTGCGAAAAAAGGATTTGCCGATCTGATTCGCGCCTGCGGATTGCTCGCGGAACGCGGAAAAGCATTTCGGTGTGAGATCATTGGCGAAGGCTCGCTTGAAAACGAATTACGCGAGCAAATCGGGCATTTCGGTTTGCGAAACCGCGTTGCGCTGCCTGGCGCAAAATCGCAGTGGGAAGTGCGGCAACGTTTGGCCGCGTCAAACGTCTTCGTGCTGCCGAGCGTGATCGATCCGGAAGGCGGAATGGATAACCTGCCTACTGTAATCATGGAAGCGATGGCGACGGGACTGCCAGTCATTTCGACGGTAATCGGAGGAATCCCCGAAATGGTGATTGAAAGCGAAACGGGTTTTCTGGTGCAACCGGGCGATGCAGTGGCGCTGGCCGGCGCGATTGAAAAGGTGATCGACGATCGTTCGTTAGCGCAGAGACTTGGCGAAGCGGGTTACGAACGCGCTCAAAAGCTTTTCTCGATTGAGGAAAATGTACGTGAATTATGCGGACTCATTAACGCTGGCAGGGGCGATTAACCTCAATCGCCCGGACTCCCCGCCTTTACCAGAGCCCCGCCGTTACAGCAACTCGCGGACAGAATTGACGGCGTGCAGGTAAACGTGGTGCAGTCCGCCGCGCATCAGTTCTTCGCTCATCAAACTTACCGGATCGCTTTTTCCCGCGGGCATCAATTGTGGAACGCGTCTTTCGCCAGTTTTCGTGCGTGAGACTTCCAGAAGATCGCCGCTTTTCGCGTGAGTGACACGGAATTCTATGTCGCCAGTCGTCAACGCGACCTCGTGAACGGGCTGGCCGTCGCGCTCCCGCAGTTCGATGTCGATCTTGCGCGCGGACGGGCTGACAAAGCGCAACTCCTGCGACGATTTCGCTTTATCAGCACGCCAGTTCAATTGCGCTCCGAGCCAGCCGGCAAAGAGAAGCGCAGCAGATCTAAACCCAGGTGCGAAATCGATGCGCAACTTATCGATTTTGGCGAAGCGATGATGCGACGCCGGATGATCGAAGAATTGGGCAAGGGCCAGGCGGATTTTGTCGAGCCGCGTCCAGTTTAGATCACAGAGCACGATACGTTGTTTGGCTTCCTGTTGCGCGCATTCGACCAAGCGCATTTGAGCTGAAAAATCTTTCCAGGTTTGGCTGTCGTAGATGAGGCGATCCACCCACGCCCAAAGCTGCGGATCCATCGGTTCGCGAAATTCGCTCTGCCACCAGAGATAAAATGGCAGATCCGAATCGAGATGAGAAAAAACGATGCTAGGCAGCAGTTTCGTACACGGACCTTCGAGCCGAAACGAAATTTGTTCGGAACAAATCTGCTTGGTCCCGGCACCGCTGACGTGACAATGTGCACTGATCCACGCTTCCACACGCCCCTCGTGCGCTTGGCAGTCCGCGCCGATCACAATTGCGCGGCAGGCATGGTTTTCTGTGATCCTGGCGATAAGCTGCGTATTTTTCTCCAGCGAACCGGGCTCTTCGTTATAAACGGCGAGATTGACGAGCGTGGCGCGTGTCATCGCGCCTTCGCTTTGCGCCCAAAGTTTTTTTAATTCCTTGTCGATCTTGCCCAGTTCGACTGGAAGGCCTAACGAATATGTCTCAGGAACTGCAGGCATATCTTACAATCTTCGCCAGGCGCGCCCGTGGCGGGCGAGCAAATCGTCGGCTTCCTCTGGCCCCCACGAGCCGGCAGGATAAAAAAACAAACCCGGCGCATCTTTCTTTGCGTGCCAGGCTTCCTCGATTGGATCGATGAAAGCCCACGCCTCCTCGACCTCGTCGCGACGCGCAAATAGCGTGGCGTCCCCGCTCATCGCGTCGAGCAGCAGGCGCTCATACGCTTCCGGGCTAGCCTTCCCAAACGAAGTCCCGTAATGAAAATCCATTTTCACAGGCTCGATCCGAAAGCTCGCACCCGGCACTTTCGCATGGATCCGCAATGAAATTCCTTCGTCGGGCTGGATCCGAATGACGAGCACGTTTTGATCGGTCATGCCTCTGTTGAACAGAACGGCCGGCGCTTTCTTGAAGTGAACGGAAATGTCAGTTGCTGATTTTGGGAGTCGTTTGCCGACGCGCATATAAATTGGCACATCAGCCCAGCGCCAGTTGTCGATGAAAAGACGCAACGCGACGAAAGTCTCCGTTTGTGAATCCGGCTTAACGTTTTGCTCCTCACGATAACCGACGACCGGGTCGCCATGAATCGCGCCTTCAGTGTATTGGCCGCGCACAATATTGGCTGCCACTTCATTGCGCGACAAACGGCGGAGCGACCGGATCACTTTCACTTTTTCATCGCGAATGCTATCGGCGCTGAGATCCGTGGGCGGTTCCATCGCCACAAGGCAAAGAAGCTGGAGCAAATGATTTTGCACCATGTCGCGCAACGCGCCTGCGCGCTCGTAAAACCCGGCGCGACTTTCAACGCCCAGTGTTTCTGCCGCCGTGATTTGCACCGAGTCAACGTAATGCGTGTTCCAGAGCGGCGCGAAAATCGCGTTCGCGAATCGCATTACCAAGATGTTTTGTGCAGTTTCCTTGCCCAGGAAATGGTCGATGCGGTAGGTCTGCTCTTCGGTGAACGAGTTGCGGACCACGTGATTAAGTTCACGCGCTGAGGCGAGATCAGTGCCGAAAGGTTTTTCCACGATTACGCGGGCCCAGCTTCCTTTGCAGGTTTCGTTCAAAGCGGCTGCCTTTAGATGCTTCAGAATGGATTCAAATTGATCCGGTCCGGCCGCCAGATAAAAAAGGCGATTGCCACGCGTGCCTGATTCCTTATCGATTTTGTCGAGACGCTTCGCCAAAGCGTTATATCCAGCCTCGTCTTCGAACTCGCTCCGATGATAGAAGATCGATTCGCCAAACGTTTTCCAAATGTCATCGCGGACTATCTGACGCGAAAACTTGCGAGTCGCGTTTTCGAGCTCCTTTCTAAATTGGCTGTCACTCTTCTCGCGTCGCGCGAAGCCGACGATTGTCACTGCCGGTGGAAGATCGCCATCGGCGGCGAGGTTATAAAGCGCGGGAATCAGTTTGCGATGAGTGAGATCGCCAGTAGCGCCAAAAATCACAATGGTGCACGGCTGCGGCACAGCGCGAGCGGAAATGCCTTCGCGAAGCGGGTTCAGGTCCGGCTGGTCGGCGGCTCGATTCATCTCATCCACAGATTACGCAGACGCCGTGGTGAGCAAAGTCGAATCCATTTGCACGGATCAGACAAACGTCTTCTGAAGATCTGCGGAAAGTCGTAGAACGCTGTTACGTGCGCTTGTGCTGTTCGAGCCGGTCGTCCATTTGCTATTACTAAAACGAGAATGCGTCAAACGCGACCGTTAGGTTTGTCCAGAGATAGCACCCGTTCATTGCCGTGCGCCGGGTTGCTGGAACGCGCTGTTTGCGTAACAAGCGGCACAACATGCCCCAGTTATTCCGCGCTGTGATCTTCGACCTCGATGGCGTCCTCGCCGATTCCGAGCTGTGGTGGAGCGAGATCGACGCGAAGTTACTCGCGCAATACGGCGTCAACTACCGCGGGGAATACCACCGAAACGTGCTCGGCGTGAGCTATCGGCTCGCCGTCGAGTTCTACAAAAAGGTGTTTGACCTCTCCGTTCCTGCGGAGGAAATGATGCGCCAGCGCGCCGAGATCGCGATCGACTTCTTTGCCAACCGCGTCGGGCTTTTTCCCTCGGCAAAGCGCGTCCTAAAAGAGCTGCGTCAGATGAACCTGCGCCTCGCCGTTGCCACCAGCTCCGTAAGCGCCTCCGTGCGACCATTCCTCAATCGTCACAACCTGACGTCCTTATTCGATGTGATCGTTACCGGCGACGAGATCGAGCGCGGCAAACCGCAGCCCGATATCTACCTCCGCGCGGCGGAAAAACTCAGTCTCGCCGCTGACGAATGTCTCGTGATCGAGGACGCGCTGTCCGGCATCGCTGCCGCGAAGGCCGCGAAGATGCGCGTCGCCGCCATTCCAGACACCCGCTTTGTCGATCCGCGCGAGTTCGAAAAAGAAGCAGATTACCTGCTTAGTAGTCTTTCGGAAATCCCTGCGCTCGTCTGCCGCGCTGATGCAGCCGATTAACAGCGTTGCGGATGTGCGTTACCTCCGGCTCAGAGCGCGTTCCGCTCAAGTTCATCGGCGGTATTCCCGCGGCGAACAAGCTCAAGCTGCGGATTCCGTGCAATTACCACTGGGCGCATTGGACTTAAGCTAAAATCAAAGCTACCAAGGCAGCGGAAATCTTCTGGTTAAATCGAGCACCTTTCGCCGAACTTTCTCGAGCCCGTCGGCGTCGCTGCGATTGCTCAGCGCTTCTGCAATCAGATCTGAGATTTCCAGCATTTCTTCCTCTTTCATACCGCGCGTGGTAACGGCCGGCGTCCCAATGCGTATGCCGCCCGGCTTGAAAATCGGATACGTGTCGAATGGGATCGCGTTTTTGTTCACGGTGATCCCCGCGCGATCGAGAACCTCTTGCGCTTCCTTGCCGTTGATTTCTTTCGGGCGAAGATCGACAAGCATGAGGTGATTGTCTGTACCGCCCGAAACCATGCGGTAGCCGTGCTTGGCCAGACCAGCAGCAAGCGCCTTTGCGTTCAGGACTACCTGCCGTTGATATTCGCGAAATTGCGCCTGAAGCGCTTCGTGAAAACAAACCGCTTTCGCGGCAATCACGTGCATGAGCGGGCCGCCCTGCACGCCTGGAAAGAGCGTCGAGTCGATGATCTTGGCGAATTTCTCCTCACACATCACAATGCCGCCGCGCGGGCCGCGCAGACTTTTATGCGTCGTGGTCGTTACAAATTGCGCATAAGGAATTGGACTAGGATGCTGGCCGGCCGCCACCAATCCCGCAATGTGCGCCATGTCGATGAAAAGAATCGCGCCGACCGAATCAGCAATTTGGCGGAGTCGGGGAAAATCGAACGTCCGAGGATAAGCCGATGCGCCCGCGGTAATCATCGCGGGCCGCACCTCTTCGGCTAGCTTTTGCAAAGCATCATAATCGATTTGTTCCGTCTTCTGATCGACGCCGTAGTGTGTGACTTGATAAAATTTGCCGGAAAAATTTGCGGGGTGTCCATGACTGAGATGTCCTCCGTGCGCGAGGTTCATCGTCAGAATTTTGTCGCCCGGTTTAATGGCGGCAAAATACACAGCCATGTTTGCTTGTGTGCCGCTGTGCGGCTGCACATTTACGTGTTCGCAGCCAAAGAGTTGTTTTGCGCGATCGATTGCCAGCTGCTCGGCAATATCGACATTTTCACATCCGCCATACCACCGCTTTCGTGGGTAACCCTCAGCGTATTTGTTTGTGAGAACGCTGCCTTGCGCTTCCATCACCGCGCGGCTGGTGAAATTTTCCGATGCGATCAATTCGATATTTTCGCGTTGGCGTTTTTCTTCCGCGGCGATCGCATCGAAAGTCTCAGGATCAACTCGGCGTAAAACGTCGCCGTAACATGGCGAAGATGTCGATCTAATCATTCCCCTTTCAATTTGAGGAGGATGATCGCTCAACGAATAAGAAATGTCAGGCCTGCGCGTGGTGCCCCGTCGGACGAGCTCGCCCTGTTCGACAAATGCGAGCACACTGGGCAAGGCATTTTTGATGATGCGCGTGCAATCCTCGTAAACTTCCCGGCCGAGGCCGATCGGGTCCGGCACATCACGCCATACTGTTGTGCCCGGCTCTTCAAATTCGCGAAGCAAAAAAGATTTCTCAGCCCCTTGGGGAAAGAGCATCTGGATCGTCTCGAGGTGTGCGCCGGTCATGGCGAAGATGTGCGTGGCGCGATCGACCAGCGCGCCTGTAAGCGGTTGGCTGCGGAGACCGCCGATGTCCACGCCTTCCTCTTCGCAAACTTGCACCGCGTAAAGGCTCGGGGGCTGTCCGCGTACCGCGTGCACGCCCGCTGAAGCGACCTCGATTTCCTTGCGATTTCCAAGCAAACGGCGAAATAACCCCTCTGCAATGGGGCTGCGACAAATATTACCTGTGCAGACGAAGAGAACGTTTTTCACGATTCAGGCTGAGTCCGGCAGCTGCCGGACGAGATTGCAACCTAGAATTGAACCGGACCAAGTCAATCTAGAGTGGCGTCGGCATCCTTGCCAAATCAGGCATCCGTTACTGCGCACCCCGCGTTTTATCCGCGAGGGATCTGCAACCTGAACCGGTGCCACACGTAGAGCACCACAATCGCTCCCAGAATAGAAACGATTAATCCTGCCGGGTGAAAGCGGTCTCCCGCGCTCGGCGGCGAGAAGATGTGCGTGACTGCGCCCCCGACAATTGAGCCAACTACGCCAAGGACGATCGTCCACGTAATCGACAGGTGCACATGCAAGAGCGCTTTGGCAACGCACCCTGCGAGAAAACCGATAATGATGTACCAGATGAGATGAAGCATATTTCCTCCTTTTGAATCCTGCGATTGCGACGACGAAATACCAGACCCAAGCGTCAGAAGCGAGGTAAATCTTTGCGGGATGCGCCATTAATTCGCGCTTCTCCGCGCTGCAGATGTTCGCTATCATGCTGAGGATGCGCACACTAGTTTTATTCAAACGCCGTTCAGGCTTGCACGGGCCCTCATTATCGTTTCCCCGCGATGACCGTTGAGACGCTGCGTCAGGTTCCCTTGTTTGAATCGCTCGACGACGAGACGGCAAAGAAGTTGTGCAAACTAATCGAAACGCTTGATTGCCCAGGGCAAAAGGTCTTGTTCCATGCTGGTGATGTCGGTAATGCAATGTATGTAATTGAGCAGGGCAAAGTCCGAATTTGCGTCCATGCTGCGGATGGACATGAGGTTACGTTAACAGAATTGGGTCGTGGCGATTTTTTTGGTGAAATGGCATTGCTTGATGGACAGCAGCGCTCGGCGAATGCGGTGATCGCGGAGGACGCGCGTCTGGCCGTCCTCTCGCGAGAACATTTCATTTCTTTTATGCGGGGCAGTCCGGACGTGGCGCTGAAGATGCTCACGGCGCTTGCCAACCGGTTGCGGCGAACCGACGAACTCTTACGCCACCGCGCCGCCCGCAATGTTAATGTGGAAGAAGCTGCCCAGCTTACTCTAGCCGACCGAGCCGCGGATATTATCGCGGAATTCGGCGGCAGTTGGAAATTTATCATCGCCGCGGTGCTCTTTTTTAATTTGTGGGTGGCGATAAACAGCACGTTGCTTGCGAACAGCGGCTTCGATCCTTATCCCTACCTGCTACTCAGTACTGGGATTAACATGCTCGCGGTACTGCAAGCCCCCATCATTTTGATGTCGCAGAATCGGCAGGCCCACAAAGACCGGCTTCGCTCGGAAATCGATTATCAAGTCAACTTGAAGAACGAACTCGCATTGAATGAGATTCTTCAACGCTTGAAAATCCTCGAGCAGGACCGCGTGCGTCAGCCGTCGGAGAAATAACGCAAATAAAGTCGTAGTCGCGCCGCTGCGCGGCGTTTCAAATCGAGCGCCACAGGTTGGGTTGCTGCATGCCTTAGCCTGATTATCCTTACCCTCCTTTATGAGAAAACTGGCAACTCTCGTATTTGTGATCGTAGTGGCGGATCTGTTATTATCCGGTTGCGCAGCTCCCGGCCCCAATCCCGAGCAGCTGTCACGCGAGATGGAACAACAACGCGAAGCTGAGCGACAACAGGCGGAGTTTCGCAAGGGTCTTCCGCCAGTGGCTAATCCCGGTCGCGGCGAGTGAGTGTGTATCTAAAACCTGCGTCATTCGACATTTCTTGACGTCTCGTCATTTATGCCTCGTCATTGCTGCGAATACTAGCCGTGCATTTAGCCGCATGCTTAAAGTGACAGATGCCTTCGCGATGGAAACGGATCCGCTACCGGCTTGAATGGCTGGGTCTTCTCCTTGCGGCAAAACTGATCCCCCTCTTGTCGCGCAAGGCATGCCAGCGTCTGGCACAAATTGGCGGGGGATTGATGTCGATCTTTGACCGCCATGGGGGTCAGGTCGCTCTGAGCAATCTCGAGGTCGCATTTGGGGATCGATTTTCCATCAAGGAGCGCCGCAAAATTGTCCGGCAATCGTTTCAGCATTTTGCGCGGACGATGATCGACCTTTTCTGGAGTCCGCGCTTAACGCGCGAAAACTTCTCCCGCTACATTGAGTGGCAGAACTTTGAGGAAACCGGTCCGGAGACGCGGGCGGAGCACAGCGTGATCATTGCCTGCTACCATTACAGCAATTTCGAATGGCTCAGTCTGGCTTGCGGTTTTCTCGATTTGAAAGGCACAATCATCATGCAGGAATTCAAGAATTCACTGCTTGATCGGATCTTCAAAAAACTGCGGGAACAATCCGGTCACATGTTCATTCCCCGCGGGCGCAGTCTGCTGCGACTGTTGAAGGCGCTCCGCCGAAAACGCAGTACTGCTCTTCTGAGCGATCTGACTGTGCCGCCGACTCAGGCCGGCGCAGTAGCGATTGATTGTTTCGAGTTAAAAACCAGCGTGACTTCCGCGCATGCCTGGCTGCACGAACAGACTGGCGCGCCGATTATTCCCGCGCATTGCGAACCGCTGCCTGACGGGCGCTATCGGTTGATTTTTCATCCCAAGATCGACAACACCGCGGGGATGACTCATCAACAGATCGCGCAGAAATGCTGGGACTCATTCGAACCATACGTTCAGAAAAATCCTACGCCTTGGCTATGGGCGTATAAACACTGGCGTTACCGGCCGACAAACGCTGACCGACACTACCCGTTTTACGCAAACCCCTTCCGGCGCTTCGATGAAATACTACAGCGCGATAAAACCAGTTCTGCCCCGAACAACGCGGATTAACGCGAATGCCTTGAGGATACCAGCATAGCTGATTCTGCCCGCGAATTTTTTCTTTTGTAAATCGGGGTGACGCTGTTCTTTGTTCCCCGATGACGGATGACCGGCGAATGAGTACCCGCGCGACGGGCGTTGTTGGCATCGCCATTCTGTCCAGTCGTGTCCTCGGCTTGATTCGCGAAATGGTGTTTGCCGGTCTGTTTGGGGCCGGGAAAAATCTCGACGCCTTCCTAATGGCGTTTCGGTTGCCGAATTTGCTGCGGGATTTGTTTGCTGAAGGAGCGCTTTCAACGGCTTTCATCACGACGTTCTCAAAAAAGATTGCCATCGAGGGCGACCAATCGGCCTGGCGGCTGGCGAATAAGGTCGCCACGCTCACGGCCGTTTTCATGAGCGCAGTAACAGTGCTAGGCATCGTGTTCGCGCCCCAGCTGGTGGAGCTTTTAACGTGGGGAGCCTGGTCGCCGGATAAAACTGCGCTGACGATTTTGCTTACTCGAATCATGTGGCCATTCATGCTGCTGGTATCGCTCGCCGCATTGGTGATGGGAATGCTGAATGCGAAACACGTGTTCGGCCCGCCGGCCATGGCGTCGAGTTACTTTAATCTCGGTTCAATCATTGGCGGCGTGGCAATCGGTTACTGGATCGACCCCCATTTCGGTGCGCGTTCGCTCGTGGGCCTGGCGATCGGGACATTGATCGGCGGGGCGTGGCAATTGATGGGACAATTTCCGTCGCTATGGCATGTCGGCTACAAATTTCACTCCGATTTTCACTGGCGTGACGAAGGCGTGCGCACGGTGCTGACCTTAATGGGACCGGCCGTGATCGCTGCCAGTGCCGTGCAGGTGAATGTCCTTATCAATAGTGGTTTTGCGGCCAGTCTCGGAAACGGGCCAGTGAGCTGGCTCAACATTGCGTTTCGACTGATGCAATTGCCCCTCGGAATTTTCGGAGTCGCCATCGGCACTGTTACGCTTCCGCTGGTCTCAAAGAGCGCTGCCCTTGGGAATACGGCTGAGTTCCGCGCGATTCTTGCGCGCGGGATGCGGCTGGCATTTTTGCTTACAATTCCGTCCGCGATAGGACTCGCAATGCTTGCGTCTCCAATCATCAGCGTGATCTATCAACACGGGCGGTTCACAGCGGAAATGACGCGGCAAACCGCAGGTGCATTGCAATTTTATGCTATCGGTCTCGTTTCATATGCGGTGTTGAAAGTGCTTACACCCGCATTCTATGCAATCGGCAAACGTAACACTCCGATGGTAGTGAGCTTTCTCGCCATCGGCGCGAATCTTTTTCTCAACTGGCTTTTCACGTTCCGGCTAGGCTGGGGGCACCGCGGCCTTGCGTTCTCAACGAGCCTCGTTGCGACAATTAATTTTCTTTTGCTTTACGCGCTGATGCGCCGTCATACACGCAGACTGGAGACACGCCAGACGCTCATCGGTCTCGGAAAGATTTGTCTTGCTGGCGCACTGCTGGCCGTGATCTGCTGGGCGGCCAATTACTGGTGGCTCGATGCGTGGGCGAGCCTGCGCTTTTTTCAAAAGTTAGCGGCACTGCTGGCCGCGATTGCATTCGGCGCGATGACGTTTTTTGGGGCAGCCTTTTTGCTGCGAGTAAGCGAGGTGCAGGACATCGTCGATGTTTTTCGGCGACGCGTAGGTAGCCATGGTGCCTGAACCGCCATGGCGCGATTGACTCCGAAAGCTCTCGCGAGTTGTCAATCGCTCTACCTCAACGCTTGATCGAGGTCCTCGATCAAGTCGTCCGCATTCTCTAGGCCGATGGACACCCGTAACAGACCTTCGGGTGAAGTTGTCCCCGATCCCTCGATGGATGCTCGATGCTCGATCAAACTTTCCACGCCGCCCAAACTCGTGGCGCGAATAAAGATTTTCGTCTTAGCTGTGACAGACATCGCCGCGTCGCTTCCATCCTTCACTTCAAACGAAAGCATCCCGCCGAACATCGACATTTGCTCCGCAGCAATCTCATGTCCCGGATGCGATCGTAGTCCTGGATAATGGACACGCGCGACCTTTGGATGTCGCGCAAGGAACTCCGCCACTCTCATGGCATTCTCCGAATGCGCGCGCATGCGCCACGGCAAGGTGCGCATGCCGCGCAGGATCAGCCAGCAATCAAACGGAGAGGGGACTGCGCCGCCCTCGTATTGAATGCTGCAGAGGCGTTGGAAAAAATCATTCTCTATCCTGGCAACAACGATTCCTCCGAGAACGTCACAATGGCCGCCGAAATATTTCGTCGTCGAGTGCAGGATTAAGTCGGCGCCGAGATCAAAAGGCCGTTGCAGCACTGGTGCCCAGGTATTATCGCAAACGCAGATTGCGCCCGCTCCGTGGACGATCTCGGCGACAGCGGCGAGATCGACAATTTTCAACAGCGGATTGGACGGCGTTTCCATCCACGCCAGCTTAGTTTTAGGACGTAGCGCTTTTCTGACTGCGGCGAGGTCGCTCATGTCGATGAAATCGGCTTGGAGACCCCAGCGCAGAAAAATTTCACGCAGCAGTCGCGATGTACCATAGTAAGCATCCATATGTGCCAGGACATGATCACCAGGCGCGAGCGCCTGAAATATCGACATGGTTGCTCCAGTTCCGGACGCGAACGCTGCCGCCGCTGCGCCGCCTTCGAGCATGCTGACTCCACGTTCTAGCGCTTGACGATTCGGATTGTCGTTGCGCGTGTACATGAATCCGCGCGAGTACGTTCCTTCGACGTCGCGCTCGAAAGTTGTGGAAAGATAAATTGGGGTGGCGACTGCCCCGGTTGCAGGATCAACGGCGTGCCCGGCGTGAACGGCTAGAGTTTCAATTTTCATTTCGGCCGCGACGTTACTCAATTTCAAACGCGATTGTCGATGTTTGTGCGCACTCGTCGTAATGCGTCGCCTTAGTCTCATTGCAACGGCGTTTTGGATTTGACGGCATTACGACCACAGCGCAAATAGCAACTTTCCGATGGAGCCCCAAGTTTCGACAGATTCCCCCGTAACGATTTACGATGACGAGGTTTTCCAGATGGCTTGCGAGCAATTTCGCGTCATCGCGGATTATTTGAACATCGACCAGAACGACCGCGAGTGGGCGACGTATCCGAAGCGCGCTGTCGCCGTAACGTTGCCTGTGCACATGGACGATGGGAGCACCAAAGCCTTTCAGGGCTACCGCGTTCAACATCACATCGCGCTCGGTCCGACCAAGGGCGGCACACGGTTCGCGCCTTCGCTTTCAATGGGTGAAACCGCGGCGCTAGCGATGTGGATGAGCTGGAAATGCGCCCTAGCGCAGTTGCCGTACGGTGGGGCCAAAGGCGGAGTAGCCGTAGATCCAACGAAGTTGTCGCGTAACGAGCTCGAGGCGGTATCGCGCCGTTACATGCAGGAAATGATTCCGTTCGTCGGCCCGCACACTGACATCATGGGACCCGACATGGGCACGAACGAACAAATCATGGCGTGGTTCATGGATACCTACTCCGTTTACATGGGCTATGCCGTCAATGAAATCGTCACCGGCAAACCGGTCGCGATCGGGGGAACCGAAGGCCGACGCGAAGCAACCGGGCGCGGCGTTGTTTATCTGATCGAGCGCGCCATGAGTATGCTGAAGATGGATCCCGAAAAATGCACGGCGATTGTGCAGGGATTCGGCAATGTGGGTTCTGTAGCGGCTCTTTCGCTCGCCTACAAAAGCGGCGTGAAAGTCGTCGGGATCAGCGACGCGCACACGGCGATTTACAATCTGAAAGGGATCGACGTCAAAGCAGCCGAACAACATATTTTAAAGAAGGGCACGCTCCGGGCGTTTGCTCAGGACGACCATGTCGATCCAAGGGAATTCCTCATTCTGCCATGCGACATCCTTGTCCCGGCAGCAGTCGATCGAGTGATTACCGGTAAAAACGCCGGACAACTGAAGTGCCGTATCCTGGCAGAGGCCGCCAATGGTCCGACTACACCGGAGGCTGACCTGATTCTCGAAGGCCGCTGGGACGAAATTTTCGTGATCCCGGACATCCTCTGCAACGCTGGCGGCGTAATCGTTTCTTACTTCGAGTGGGTTCAGGGGTTGCAGGCGTTTCTGTGGTCGGAAATGGAAGTGACCGACAAGCTTTTCC
>Ga0209474_10001562_pt1 | contig 22045 bp, 19 predicted proteins | sample GraSoiAngelo_145_FD_185902 | JGI IMG/M metagenome (GOLD analysis project Ga0209474, IMG submission 185902) | Grasslands soil microbial communities from the Angelo Coastal Reserve, California, USA - 14_1009_05_20cm (SPAdes) (version 2) | ecosystem: Environmental > Terrestrial > Soil > Grasslands... | reverse complement strand
CCGTCGGGTCGGGATGGTGATTCGGGAACGTACCGTCGAGCTCGCAGAACAGCTCGATCACCTCGTGTCCGAGCGCGCGCAGCAGCCTCGGCGCGACGATCGCCGCCGTGCCGTTGCCGGGATCGACGACCACTTTCAACCGGCGCGCCGCTTTGCCGAGGCTCTGCGTGACGAAGTGCAGGTACGGCGTCACGATGTCGAATTCGCTCTCGGCGCCCGGGTGCGCCGCAGGCCGCGCTTTGGAATCGAGCACCCGCGCCTTCAGCTCCTGGATCTCGGTCCCCGCGAGCGTGGTCTTCCCGACGCCCACCTTGAAGCCGTTGTACTCGGGCGGATTGTGGGACCCGGTGATCATGCACAGCCCGTCGACGGGCAACGTATTCGCGGCAAAGTAGGTGAGCGGCGTGGGAACGATCCCGATCGACACGACGTCGACGCCCATCGCGCGCACGCCGCGCGAGAAGCCGCGCGCCAATTCCGGGCTGGAGGTGCGATGGTCGCGGCCCAGCACCACGCTCTGCGCTCCAGGCGATTTCATGAGCAGATAGCCGGCGAGTCCACGGCCGAGCGCCTCGGCGAAGTCAGGCGTCAGCTCCGTGCGCGTCAGGCCGCGGATGTCGTATTCGCGAAAGACGTGTGTCGGGACGCTCATGCCGCCCTCCTACAGTTTGTCCGTGCGCCCGCGCTGCTGGAGCGCTTCGACGATGGCGCGCACGTCCTGGGCGCGATCGCGCGGGACGACGAGCAGCGCGTCGCCGGAGTCGATCACGCATGTCCCTTTCAGTCCCACAACCGCGACGAGCCTTCCCGCGTCGGCCAGGACGACGCAATCGGCGCAGTCGATCGTGAGCGCGTCTCCGCTCACCGCGTTGCCTTGCGCATCGACCTGGCGCACTTCGGGCAGCGTGGCGAACGACCCGACGTCGCTCCAGCCCAGTTCGTCCGCGGCAACGAGCGCGATGCGGCGTGTGGTCGCGGACTCAGGCTCCATCACGCCGTAGTCGATGCTGATCGACGGGAGCCGCGGAAATACGTCGGCCGCTCGTGCTGCGTCGCGTGCGATCTGCTGCAGGCCTTCGTGCACGGCTGGCAAATGCCGGCGCAAGGCATCGAGCAGCGCGTCGGCGCGGAGCACGAAGATGCCCGCGTTCCATGAATAGCGCTTGTCGGCGAGGTACTGCTGGGCGGTCCGCGCGTCGGGCTTCTCCACGAACGCCTCGACGGCGAACACGCCCGGCTCGCGTTCGGCCCCGCGCCGCATGTAGCCGTACCCGGTCTCGGGACGCGTCGGGTGGATGCCCAGCGTAACGAGGTCGCCCTGCTGCGCGATGCGCGCGGCGGCGCGCAGCGCGTCGAGAAACCGCTCGGGATTGGCGACGTGGTGATCGCTGGGGAGCACGATCAGCACGGCCTCGGGATCTTCGCGGAGCACGTTGACGGCGGCGAGACCAATCGCGGGCGCGGTGTTGCGCGCGGCGGGCTCCACCACGACGTGCTCGATCGGGAGTTGCGGCAGCGCCTCGCGAACGCCGTCGACGTGCGCACGCCCGCAGACCACCCACGTGCGCGGTGCCGGGCAGAGCGGCTCGATGCGCGCGAACGTCTCGGCAAGCAGCGTACGATCCGTCACCAGCTTGAGGAACTGCTTCGGCAGGCGCGCGCGCGACAGCGGCCAGAACCGCGTGCCGCTTCCGCCCGCGAGCAGGACAGCGTGCAGGCTCACGGCGCCTCCACCGGTGCTTCGGCGACCTCGAGCAGCTGGCGCAGGATTCGCGCGGTCGCGCCCCACACCGTCGTGCCCCCGATGGTGTACCACGTCAGCTCGTAAGGCTCGCCGTTGCGCAGCCGCTGCTCGACGCGGCGGTTCGCGGGATTGAGGAACGCGTCGAGAGGCAACTCGTGGATGGACGCGATCTCGGCCGCGCTGGGTGTCCACGGGTATCGGCCCGCCGCCGTGAACGCGAGCGGATCGACGACACCGACCACCGGGACGATGACGTACCCGGTGACGAACGTTGGACAGTCGTCGAGCTGTCCGATGATCTCGACGTGACGCGGTTCGAGCCCTACCTCCTCGCGTGCCTCGCGCAGCGCCGCCGTGCGGGCGTCCGGGTCGTCGGCGTCGATACCGCCGCCCGGAAAGCTGATCTGTCCCGCATGCGAGCGGAGATCCTTGCTCCGCTCGGTGAGCAGGACGTGCAGGCCTTCGGGACGCGGCAACAGCGGGACGAGCACCGCCGCGGGACGGAAGATCTCGCTGGATTTGCGTGGGACGTGCCGGGCCAGCGCGCGGCGGATCTGCGGCAGCGTCGGCGCCGCCGCGTTCATCGCTTTCCCGCTAACCACGCGACCACGATGAGCACAGCGACGAGCAGGCGGTAGACGACGAAGACGTCGTATGTCCGCGTTCGCAACCACGCGAGCAGCCACCGGATGACGACCACGCCGACGACCGCGGATGCGACGAGGCCCGCCAGCAGCGCTGGCACTCCCACCGGGCTCGTTCCCGCGCGCATCTCGCGCAGCATTCCGGGAAACTCGAGCACGCCGGCACCGAAGATGATGGGCGTCGACATGAGGAAGCTGAAGCGCGCGATCGCCTCGCGGGTCACGCCGAAGACGAGACCAACGCTGATCGTCGACCCGGAGCGTGACACTCCGGGGACGAGGGCGAACGCCTGGGCCACACCGATGCCGAAGGCTTCTGGCAACTCGACGTCGCCCTCGTTCTTCCGCTTCGCCCCATACCGGTCCGCGAGGCCGAGCGCGAGACCCATCACGGCCATCATTGCCGCGATGAGGAGAGGGGCGCGCAGCGCATCCTTTGCCCATTCGTTGAGCAGCTTTCCAGCGAGCGCCGCCGGGATCGAGGAGACCACCAATGCCCAGAACAGCCTGCGATCGCGGTCGTCACCGATCCGACGGTCGAGGATGCTGAACGCGCCGGCGCGGATGAGCCGGATCCAGTCCTTCCAGAACACCACCAGGACGGCGACGAGCGTGCCCCAGTGCAGCGCCACGTCGAAGGCGAGCCCGGGATCCTCCCAGCCGAAGAACCACGGGACGAGGATGAGGTGCGCGCTCGATGAAATCGGCAGGAACTCGGCGAGCCCCTGGACGATGCCGAGGACGATGGCCTGCGCGACGGACATGTCGCGGACGCTCTAAGTCCCCTCCTGCCAGGACGCCAGATACTTCTCCTGCTCGGGCGTCAGCTTGTCGATCTTCACGCCCATCGCGCGCAGCTTGAGGCGGGCGATCTCGCGATCGATCTCCGGCGGGACCGGGTGGACCTTCTTCTCGAGCCTCTTCCCGTTGCGTGCCATGTACTCGGCGGAGAGCGCCTGGTTCGCGAAGCTCATGTCCATCACGCTGGAAGGATGTCCCTCGGCGCTCGCGAGGTTGATGAGCCGGCCTTCTCCGAGCACCGCGATGCGGTGGCCGTTCTTGAGCGTGTACTCGTCGACGAACTCCCGCACGGTGCGCTTCTTCGCGTTCTTCTCCAGCCACGCGATGTCGATCTCGATGTTGAAGTGTCCGCTGTTCGCCACGATGGCGCCGTCCTTCATGCGCTCGAAGTGCTCGCTGGCGAGCACGCTCGTGTTACCCGTCACGGTGCAGAAGAAGTCGCCGATCTTCGCGGCCTCCGCGGCAGGCAGCACCCGGTAGCCGTCCATCGTCGCTTCCAGCGCTTTGAGCGGATCGATCTCGGTGACGACGACGTCCGCGCCCATCCCCTTCGCGCGCAACGCCAAACCGCGCCCGCACCAGCCGTACCCGAGTACGACGAAGACCGATCCCGCGAGCAGCCGGTTCGTCGCGCGCACGATGCCGTCGATGGTCGACTGTCCGGTCCCGTAGCGGTTGTCGAACATGTGCTTCGTCAGCGCGTCGTTGACGCTGATCACCGGGAACGCGAGCGTGCCGCTCTTCTCCATCGCGCGCAGCCGGATGACGCCCGTCGTCGTTTCTTCGGTCCCGCCGATCACGTTCGCGAGCAGCTCGCGCCGATCCGAGTGGAGCGCGCTCACCAGGTCGCAGCCATCGTCCATCGTCATCTGCGGGCGGTGGTCCAGCGCGGCCTTGATGTGAGCGAAGTACGTTTCCCGGTTCTCGCCCTTGATCGCGAATGTCGAGATGCCTTCGTCGACGAGCGCCGCGGCGACGTCGTCCTGCGTGCTGAGCGGGTTGGACGCACACAGCGTGACGTCCGCTCCTCCCGCCTGGAGCGTCTGCATGAGGTGCGCGGTCTCCGTCGTGACGTGCAAGCACGCGGAGACGCGAATGCCCTCGAGCGGTTTCTGCTTGCGGAACCTCTCCTGGATGGAGGCGAGCACCGGCATCGATCGCGACGCCCATTCGATGCGGCCGCGGCCCTTTTCCGCGAGCTTCAGGTCCTTGACGTCGTGCGGCTTCTTGATTTTGGCGACGGCCACTTTGACAGCCTCCGAGGGGCTTTCGTTTCGTTTGGTTCTCTTCGGCCTGACCTCAGGCGGCACTCGTGGCCGTGCCCTTCAGTCCCGCCGCCGCGCGCAGAGCGTCGGCGCGATCCGTGCGCTCCCACGTGAACTCCGGCTCGCTCCGGCCGAAGTGGCCGTAGGCGGCGGTCTTCTCGTAGATGGGCCGGAGCAGATCCAGCTCCTTGATGATCGCCGCCGGCTTCAAGCTGAACGTCTCGCGGACGGCGTGCTCGATCCGCTCCTCCGACACGGCGTTCGTACCGAACGTCTCGACCATGATGCTGACGGGCTCGGCAATGCCGATCGCGTACGCGACCTGCAGCTCGCAGCGGCGCGCGAGCCCGGCCGCGACGACCGTCTTCGCCACCCAGCGCGCGGCGTAAGCCGCCGACCGATCGACCTTGCTCGGATCCTTCCCGCTGAACGCGCCGCCACCGTGGTGCCCCATGCCGCCATAGGTATCGACGATGATCTTGCGCCCGGTGACGCCGGAATCGCCCTGCGGGCCACCGATGACGAAGCGCCCGGTAGCGTTCACCCATCGCTTCATGTCCGGTGCGCGCAGCTCTGGCGGGACGACTTTGTCGATCACTTCACTGTTCACGGCCTGGCGCAGATGCTCGGTCGAGACGCTGTCCTCGTGCTGTGCCGCGATCACCACCGCGCGCACCTTGTAGGGACGGCCGTTGCGGTACTCGACGGAGACCTGGCTCTTTCCGTCAGGCCTCAGGAACGGCATCCCCGATCGGCGGCATTCCGCCAGGCGACGCGTCAGCCGGTGCGCCAGCGCGATGGGCAGCGGCATCAGCTCCGGGGTCTCGTCGCAGGCGTAGCCGAACATCATGCCCTGGTCGCCCGCGCCCTGCTCCTTGTTCGTTCCCGCGTCGACACCCATGGCGATCTCGGGCGACTGCTGCTCGATCGCGACCAGCACGGCGCAGCTCTTGGCGTCGAATCCCATCGACCCGTCGGTGTACCCGATGCGCTCGACCGTCCGCCGTACGAGGCGCGGATAATCGAGCGTCGCGCGGGTGGTGATCTCGCCGACGAGAACGACGAGACCGGTTTTCACCGCCGTCTCGAGGGCGACGCGGCTCGTGCGGTCCTGGCGGATGCACTCGTCGAGCACCGCGTCGGAAATCTGATCGCACACCTTATCCGGATGCCCTTCGGTGACCGACTCGGAGCTGAACAGGGCGTCGCGTAGTTGCATATGTAGATACCTCGATGCGGCTGGTCGACGGCGCCCGGAATGTGTCGCCGGACGAGCCCAAAGTCAACGCGGAGAATCAGCTCCCCGCTTCCAATTTGACTTCGCGGACCGCGTCCCGGACGGTCTGACGCGGTTCCGGCTGATCGCGCGGTTCGGAGACGAGCTGTGGAAATCGTTTCCGCATCTGTTCGAGGACGAACCGTTCGATCTCGTCGACCGAGCTGAACGACATCGCCGCCTCCAGCAGCTCGCGCGCGTCACGCAGCTCGGCCGAGCGCAGGACCCGCTTGACGGGCGGGATATCGGAAGGGTTCATCGAGAGGACGTCGAGCCCCAGGGCGAGCAGCACGAGCGAATAGGCCGGGTCGCCGGCCATCTCGCCACACATCGACACCTCGATGCCGGCGTTGCGCGCTCCGTCGACGGCGCTCTGGATGAGCCGCAGGACGCCGAGGTGGAGCGGCCGGTACAGGTACGCGACGTCGCGATTCCCGCGGTCGATGGCCAGCGAGTACTGGATGAGGTCGTTCGTACCGATGGAGAAGAAGTCGCACTCGCGCGCCAGCCGATCCGCGGCCAGCGCGGCGGCGGGTGTCTCCAGCATGATTCCGACGGGCACGCGATCGGCGACGCGCACCCCTTCGCGCACCAGCTCCTGCCGGATGGCCTGGATCTGCGCCTTGGCTTCCCGCAGCTCGCCCACCGCGGCGATCATCGGCAACATGATCCGCAGACGCCCGAGCGTCGAGGCGCGCCACATGGCGCGGACCTGCGTGCGGAAGAGTTGCGGATGCCGCAGCGTGAACCGGATCGCCCGCAAGCCGAGCGCCGGGTTCGGCTCGTGCGAGCGGTGTCCGATGGGCAGCTTGTCTCCGCCTAGGTCGAGCGTGCGGATGATGACGGGCCGGTCGCCCATCTGCCGCAGGATCGTGGCGTATGCCTTGAAGTGCTCGTCTTCGGTGGGGAGCTCTTCGCGGTTCAGATAGAGGAACTCGGTGCGATAGAGGCCGACTCCCTCGCCCCCGTGGGCGATGACCGACGGCACCTCCTCGGGGAATTCGATGTTCGCCCACAGCCCGGTGCGGCGGCCGTCGAGCGTGACTGCGGGCAGATCGCGCTCCTCGAGCAGCGCCGCGTCGCGCAACTTCGCCTCGGCGCGCGCGGTCTCGAACCGGAGCACTTCCTCCGGGTCCGGCGAGATCAACACCTCGCCCGTGTTGCCGTCGAGCGCGATGAGATCGCCGGCCCGGCAGACTTCGCTCGCCTGTCCGGCGCCGACGACGGCAGGCACTTCGAGCGCACGCGCCAGGATGGCGGTGTGGCTCGTCTTCGATCCGAAGTCGGTGACGAGCCCCTTGACGCGCCCGCCGGAGAGGAGGACGGCCGCGTCGGCCGTGGGAAGATCGTACGCCACTAGAATCGAGTCCTGCGGCGGCTCCTCGAGCTGAGTCGTCGGTGCTTCGCCGACGAGGTTGTGGATGATCCGATCCGAGACCTCATCGAGGTCGGCGCGACGCTCCGCGAGATACCCGTCGTTGCCGAGCTTCTCGCTGATCTCGCGGAACGTGCGGCGGACGGCCCATTCTGCGTTCAGCAACTCGTCGCGAACCAGCGAGCGCGACGCTTCGAGAATGGCCGGGTCGTCGGCCATGAGGCGGTGCGCGTCGAGGATGTCGCCCTGCTCGCCCTCGCCCAGGCTCTCCCGGATGGCGCGGAGCTGCTCGACGCTGTCGCGCACCGCGTGGTCGAGCCGCTCCAGCTCGGCGGGAACCTGGTCCGGCGTGATGTGGTAGCGCGGAACACGTGCGCGCCGCCGATCGATGGCATGCACCTTCCCGATGGCGACACCGGGCGATGCAGGAATGCCGATGAGCTTGGGCAAGCGCCTGAAGCTTATCAGGTTCGGCGGCTGGCTGGCGGTACGGCAGCGCCGGTGCCGGCGCGGCGCCGAACCGTGTCACGCTGCTCCCAGCCAGCGCGCTACAGATGGGCAAGCCGCGCCTGAAGCCGCCTTAACTCCTCGTTTACTTTGACGAATTGATCGCGGCCCTGCTCGGCGGCGAGCTGCGCCGAGAGCTTCTCCGCCGCCGCCTTGAGCTGGGGCTGAGCCGCGGGCACTCCGATGAGCCACTCGAGGGCTCGGATGGCGGCTACCCGGGTGACCAGATCCTGGTCAGCCGCTGCCTGGACCAAGGGAGGCACCGCTTGCCCGGTACCCTGCCGACCGAGCTCGTATGCGGCGCGCGCACGGATCAGCGGCTCGGGATCCTTCAGCTTGTCCAGCCAGCACGGCGCCGAATCCTTGCAGGTCCGGAATGCGAAGAGCGGCTGCGCGACGCCCTCGAACTGCGTCGCGATGGCGTCGCACGCCTTGTCGCCGGCATCGCCCATCTGCAGCGCCTCGACTTCGCGCGTGCACTGCGCGGCCGGCGCCTTGCGCGCACGCGTGGAAATCGCCTCGAATTGGCGTAGCACCGACTCGTCGCCGAGCAGCGCGGCGGCCTGCGCGACGACCGCGCGCAGTCGGATGTCGCCGGTCTCGGCGCGCTTCATCATCTCTTTCGCGACGGAGCGGTCGCCGGTCCAGATGAGCGCCTCCGCGCAGAACGTGACGAGGTCGATGTCCTGCGGATCTTTCGTCTGCACGAGCGCAAGGATCGGCGCCGCGGCCTCTTTCGCGCGCAGCCGCCCGAGCGCGTTCGCCGCGAACTGACGCACCAGGTTCGTGAGAATGCGCGCCGTTCCGGGGTTCGGGTCAGAGTCCCGGTACCGAAGCTTGTCGATGAGGACGGGGACCGCGCGCGCATCGCCGAAGTCGCCCAAGACGAGCGCCGCCTTCGCGTACGTACCGGCGGGCGGCCGGTTGTTGTCGCGAGCCCACTTGAGGTACGCGGCGTCCTCGTCCTTGGCGAGGCGGATCATCGGTTCCACCGCCGCGCGGCCGAGTTGGAACAGCGCGTACGACGCCTCGGGCAAGAAGCTCACGCCTTGCCGCTCCAGCACCAGCGCGTGCTGCAGCGCCGGGATGGCGGCCGGGTCGCCGATCTGCCCGAGCGCGACGATCGCCTTCTTCAGGAGGAGCGGCGGCGCGGCCTGATCATCGACGAGCAGCGACAACTCGGGAATCGCTTCCTTGAACTTCACCTCGCCCAGCGCCTGCACTGCTTCGATCCGGACGAGGTCGTCCTTGCTGCGCGCCAGCCGGAGCAGCGCGGGACCCGCGCGCGGATCGCCGATCTCGCCCAAGGCTTCTGCGACGCGGGAGTTGGTCCGATTCGCGGCGCGCGTCGCGGTGTCGCTGCCGGCGCCGACGGTGGTGTCGACGGCATCGAGGAGCGCGGGAACCTCGGCGGGACCTCCGATGTCCCGCAGCGCCATCGCTGCTTCTTCGCGGACGCCGATGTCCTTGAGGAGCTCCGCGACCTGCGGCGCAGCCTCCTTCGCCTTGAGCTTGCGGAGCTGCTGCACCGCCTTCTGGCGCACCTGCGGATCGGAGTCCGACAGGCGCTTCACCCACGTCTTCGGATCCTTCGGGTCCGCGGGCTTGCAGGCGCAGAGGAGGAGAAGGACGAGAGTGAAACCGCGAAGACGCATCGGCGCATTGTAAGGCAGTCCTCGCGATCGCCTCGCGTTCTTGCCCACCGGACGCTCCGACTCGGGTGGTACCCTGCTGCCGATGCGCATCGTCTTCCTCGGAACGCCGGAGTTCACGCTGCCCATCCTGGAGACGTGTGCGCGTGTAGGACATTTGACAGCGGTCGTCGCGCAACCGGATCGCCCCGTCGGCAGATCCGGCAAGCCGCAGCCGCCGCCCGCGAAGGTGTGGGCCATGGAGCACGGGATCGCGGTCGAGCAGCCCGAGAAGCTGAAGCAGGGTCGCCTCGCGGCGGTGTTGCAGCGCCACGCGCCCGATGTCGCCGTGGTCGCCGCCTACGGCCGCATCGTGCCCGCCGATGCACTTGCGGTTCCGCGGCACGGATGCCTGAACGTCCACGCGTCACTGTTGCCCGAGCTTCGCGGGGCGGCGCCGGCGCAATGGGCGATCGCGCGCGGGTACTCGCGGACGGGCGTGACGATCATGCAGATGGATGAAGGGCTCGACACCGGCGACATCCGACTGCAGCGCGCCTGCGACATCGCTCCCGACGACACGGGCGAGTCGCTGCTGCAGAAATTGTCGCGCCTCGGCGCCGATGCTCTCGAGGACGCGCTGCGGCGGCTCGAGCGCCGAGACCTGCCGCGCGTGCCGCAGGACCATTCGCGGGCGACGAACGCACCGCCGCTCAGCCGCGAGGACGGCCGCGCGGACTTCTCCCGGACGGCGGACGAGCTGGACCGGCGGCGCAGGGCCTTCACTCCGTGGCCCGGCGCGTGGACGACCTCACATGGCGAGGTGCTGAAGATCCACCAGGCAATTCCCCTTCCTGAGGGTGGTCGCGCGCCGGGCGAAATCGTCGCGGCCGCCGCCGCAGGGATCGACGTGTCGTGCGGCGGCGGGACGGTCTGGCGCCTCCTGGAGGTGCAGCCCGAGGGAAAGAAGAGGATGCCCACCTCTGCCTATCTCGCAGGGCACCGACTGCACCCCGGTGACCGCCTCGGCGATTGAACCATCTGCCTCAGGCGCCGAGCCGGTAGCCGGGGTCCGGCCGGCGCCGTCCATACGGGAATCGCGGGCGGATCTGCGGTATCTGTCCTACATGCTGATCGTCCTGCACACGGACATCACGCCGGAGGCGCAGGCGGCCATCGAGGCGCGCGTGCGCGAGCTGGGCTTCACCCCGCATGCGATCGAGGGCGCCGGCCGGACGGCGATCGGAATCACAGGCAACAAGGGGCCCATCGACCCGGGTCACTTCCGCCTGATGAAGGGAGTGGCGGAGTGCATTCCGGTCACCGCGCCGTACAAGCTCGTTTCACGTGAGGTGAAGCACGACGACACGGTCGTGGACGTCTCGGGCGTCCCGGTCGGTGGACGGGCGCTCGTGGTGATGGCCGGTCCATGTGCCGTGGAGAGTGAACAGCAGATCCTGACCGCCGCTCGCGGAGTGGTCCAGGCCGGCGCCAGCATCTTGCGCGGCGGCGCGTTCAAGCCGCGCACGAGCCCGTACGACTTCCAGGGGCTCAAGAGCGACGGGCTCGAGCTCCTGTCGAAGGCGCGCGCGGAGACCGGCCTCAAGGTGGTCACCGAGGTGAAGGACACGGAGACGCTGCCGCTCGTCGCGGAGGCCGCCGACCTGTTGCAGATCGGCGCGCGCAACATGCAGAACTTTTCGCTGCTCGAGGCGGTCGGCGACCTGCGCAAACCCGTGCTGCTCAAGCGCGGGATGAGCAGCACGATCAAGGAGCTGCTGATGGCCGCCGAGTACATCGTGTCGCGCGGCAACAAGCAGGTGATTCTGTGCGAGCGCGGCATCCGCACCTTCGAAACCATGACGCGGAACACGCTCGATCTGAACGCGGTTCCGATGCTGAAGGCGCAGTCGCATCTGCCCGTCGTCGTCGATCCGTCGCACGGCATCGGCATCCGCTCCGCCGTGCTCCCGATGGCCCGCGCGGCGGTGGCGGCGGGCGCCGACGGGCTCATCGTCGAAGTGCATCCGGATCCAGATCGGGCGCTGTCGGACGGAATGCAGTCCCTCGACCTGCCGCTGTTCGGGCAACTGATGCGCGAGGTGGAGGCCATCGCGCACGCTATCGGCCGGCCCGTCCACCGGATCCGCGCATGAAGGCGCGCGTCCATCCTCTGCGCAAGCCGCTGCGCGGAGACGGCGTGAGCGTCCCTGGAGACAAGAGCATCTCGCACCGGGCGCTGCTCTTCGCGGCGGTGGCCGAGGGAGAGAGCCGCCTCGCCGGATTGGCACCAGGCGGGGACGTGCGATCCACTGCGCGATGCCTCGCCCAGCTCGGCGTCCCGCTGCTGCGCGGCGACGGCACGCCTTGGTCTGCGCCGGTTGATCACGCGCCGCGCGCGGTGATTCCGCCTGAGCGTCCAGCCGGAGCGCTGCCGCTGCCGGACCCCGATTCCGACATGGGGCCCGACGATGCGATCGTTCTCGGCGTCGGTCTTCGAGGGCTGCTTCCGCCGATCGCGCACCTCGATTGCGGAAACTCCGGAACGACGCTGCGCCTCCTGAGTGGAATCCTGGCGGGCTCCGGCGTTCCCGCCACGCTGGTGGGGGACGCGTCGCTTTCGCGGAGACCGATGGAGCGCGTGGCCGCGCCGCTCCGGCAACTCGGAGCGCGCGTCCGCACGTCGGAAGGCGGGCGGCCGCCCGTCGTGGTGGAAGCTGGCGGCACGATTCGCGCTGGGAACGTCCAGTCGGAGGTTGCGAGCGCGCAAGTGAAGAGCGCAGTGCTGCTCGCCGGCCTCTTCGCGGAAGGTGAAACGACCTTCACTGAGCCGGCGCGGAGCCGCGATCACACGGAACGACTGTTGCGCCAGATGGGCGCCGCCGTGTCGACGCGCGGCACGACCGTGGCGCTGCGCGGACCGGCTCGCCTGTCACCGATTGCGCTCGACGTTCCCGCCGATCTCTCGTCGGCAGCGTTCCTGCTGGCCGCGGCGATCGTCGCGCCGCACGGCAGCTCCATCTCGCTGCCGCACGTGGGACTCAATCCGACGCGGGCGGGTTTCCTCGATGCGCTGACGCATCTCGGTGCGCGCATCGAACTGGACCTGAAACGGCCGGAGGATTCGGTTGCCGGGGGAGAGCCAGCCGGCGATTTGTCCGCCTCGGCGCAGGCGCTCCGAGGCGCCGAGCTCGACGCCCAGCTCGTGTTGCGCGCGATCGACGAGGTGCCCATCCTGGCCGTCCTCGGTGCTCTGGCGAAAGGGACCACGATCATCCGCGGCGCCGCGGAATTGCGCGTGAAGGAATCGGATCGGCTGTCGCAGATGGCTCGCGGCCTGCGCGCGATGGGAGCACAGGTCGAAGAGCTGCCTGACGGACTGCGTATCGACGGAGGGCGTCCGCTCCACGGCGCCGAGATCGACTCCGCGCACGACCATCGCATCGCGCTGGCGTTCTCGGTCGCCGCGCTGGCGGCGAGCTCAGCGACGACGATCTCCGGCGCCGAGTGGGCGGATGTCTCCTTCCCGGGATTCTTCGACCTGTTGCGCTCGCTGGGCGCTGACGTGGAGCTCCTCTCCTGATGCGCAAGCTCTACCTTCTCCTCGGCGATCCGGTGGCGCATTCGCGCTCGCCGGCGATCCAAGCGCGCGCGTTCGCGCTGCTCGGCATCGACGCCGTTTATGCGCCGTGCATCGTGTCACCGCGCGACCTCGAGCAAGCGATCGATGGGCTGCGGGCGCTCGGAGTGGACGGGTTCAACGTCACGGTGCCGCACAAGACCGCCGTCGCGCAGCTCGTCGATCGGCTCCACGAGGGAGCGGCCCGCATCGGCGCGGTGAGCTGCGTCGTGCGCGACGGCGAGGCGCTCGTGGGGCACAACACGGACGCGCCGGGGCTCCTCCGCGCGCTTGCGGCGAAGCGCATCGACGTCGCGGGTGAAGGCGTGATCGTGGGCGCCGGTGGCTCGGCTCGTGCCGCGGCGTTCGCGATCGCCCGGCAGTCGCGCAGCGTGACGATCGTCAATCGCACGGTCGATGCGGCGCGTTCGCTCGCGCGAGTCGTCGAATCGACGGGTGCACGGGTGCACGCCGCGCAGCTGCAGAGCGACGAGGCGCGGCGCGCCCTGCGGGAAGCAGCCCTCGTCGTGCACTGTACGACGGTCGGGTTGCACGACGACGCACAGCCGTTCGACGTGAATCTGCTGCCGGCTCGAGCCGCTCTGGCGGATCTGGTCTACGCCGGCTCGACCGGTGAGACGCCGCTGGTGCGCGCGGCGCGCCAGCGCGGTCTCGTCGCGATCGACGGAATCGACGTCCTCGTCCAGCAGGCAATCTCCTCGCTGGAGATCTGGCTGTCGACGCCAACGCTCGGACATCTCGCGCCTGCTTTGCGGGAGGCCGCGCTCGCATGACGCGGCTTCGTTTTCTCACCGCCGGCGAGTCGCACGGCCCGGCGCTGGTCGGGATTCTCGACGGAATGCCCGCCGGCGTCCGCCTCCTCGCGGAGCACCTCGCGCGCGATCTGCAGCGCCGCAAGCTGGGATACGGCCGCGGCGGCCGCATGAAGATCGAGCCTGAAGTGCCGCGCATCCTCGCGGGCGTTCGGCACGGATTCACGCTGGGCAGTCCGCTAGCGGTCCTGATCGAGAACGCCGATCACGCAAAAGCGTGGGCTGATCGCATGGCGGTGGAGCCCGTCCGCGACCCTGGCCGCGAAGTTTCCTTGCCGCGCCCCGGGCACGCGGACCTCACGGGCGCCATCAAGTTCGGCCATCGCGACCTGCGCAATTCGCTCGAGCGCGCCAGCGCCCGGGAGACCGCGATGCGCGTCGCCCTCGCTGCGGCGGTGCGGCGGATGCTCGACGAGCTGGACGTGCGCGTCGGGTCGTTCGTGACGTCGATCGGCGCGGCGCATGCGAATCCGGAGCTGCCTGCCGACGTGCGGGAGCTCGCGGTCGAGGACGCGGACGCACTGGCGCTCAGGGCTGACCAGTCCAGCGTGCGCGCTCTCGACGCGGCCGCCGACGAAGCATTCCGCGTCCAGATCGAGGAGGCGCAGACGGGCCGCGATACGGTGGGCGGCACGTTCGAGGTGCGCGTCACCGGCGTTCCGCCGGGGATCGGCAGCTATACCCAGCACGACCTGCGCCTGGACGGGCTGCTCGCGCGGGCGCTCGGTTCCATTCCGGCGATCAAGGCGGTGGAACTGGGCGACGGGTGGCGCAATGCCGAATTGTTCGGATCCGTCGTGCACGATCCCATGGAGCGCGCCGGCGGCGGCATCGTGCGCGAAACGAATCACGCCGGGGGTCTGGAGGGTGGCGTCACGAATGGCGAGCCGCTCGTGGCGCGAGCCGCGATGAAGCCGATCGCCACCGTGCCAGCGGCGCTCCGCAGCATCGATCTCGCCACCGGTGGTGCAGACGCCGCTCACGTCGAACGGAGCGACACTTGCGCCGTGCCGGCGGCGGCGGTGGTCGGCGAGGCTGTCGTCGCGCTCGCCGTAGCCGATGCGCTTCTGACGAAGCTTGGTGGCGATTCTCTCGAGGAGCTCCACGCCGCGTTGCGCACTACGTGGCGACGCGCGAGGCTGCTCGAAGGACATGTGTTTCTCTGTGGGTTGCCGGGGAGCGGCAAGAGCACCGTCGCGCCGCTACTGGCCGCGAAGCTCGGGATCGCGTGCGTCGACCTCGATCAGGACATCGAGCGCGGAGCCGGGCGAACCGTCCCCGAGATCTTCGCTGCGGAGCAGGAGGCGGGTTTTCGGGCGCGAGAAGCGGCCGCCGTGCGGCGCGCTGTAAGTGGCCCGAGGGCGGTGATCGCTCTCGGAGGTGGCGCGGTGACGACGCGCGCAGTGCGCCACTGGGTACGGCGAACCGGTCATTTGATCTGGTTGCGCGCGCCTGCGGACCTGTGCGCCTCGCGGGCTCCCTCCGGCCGGCCATTGCTCGGCGCGGATCCCGCTCGTCGCATGGTGGAGCTCGCGGCAGCGCGTGATCCGCTCTACGTGCGCCTCGCCGATCTCAGCGTTGAGGTTGCCGGAGTGACCGCGGGGCAGGTTGCCGAACAATGCGCGGCTGGTGTCCGCTCGTTGGAGATGCAGCGTGCCTGGCGCTGAGCTGGAAATCGCGTTCCGTTCGGGCGCCCGCACGAGATGCGTGTTCGAAGCGGGCGCACTCGCGCGACTCGACGAATTGTGCGCCGAAGTCGGGCTGAACGGGACTGGCGCGATCCTGTGCGATGCGCGATTGCTCTCGACGCAGTGGCGCGAGCCGCTGCTCGGGTACGCGTCGACACGGCTCGGACCTCCCGTCGCGCGACCGGTGAGCGAAGCCAGCAAGACGCTCGGCGAAGTGGAGGAGATGTGCGACGCGCTGGCCGCGCGCGGGCTGCAGCGCGACGGCTTCGTGGTCGCCATCGGGGGCGGAGTGCTGACCGATCTCGGTGGGTTCGCCGCGGCGCTGTACTCGCGAGGCGTCCCGTGGGTGTCCGTGCCGACCACACTGCTTGCGCAGGTCGACGCGGGGCTCGGCGGAAAAACAGGAGCGAACCTGCGCGCCGGCAAAAACCTGATCGGCGCCTTCCACCAGCCGCGCCTCGTCGTGTGCGACACGGCGCTCCTCGCGACGCTGCCGCAGCGCGAGCGCTGGAGCGGCCTCGCGGAAGTCGTCAAGTGCGCGCTGCTCGATCCCGCGCGCGATGCACGCGGAATGCCGCTTCTCGACCGTTGCGAGCGCGACCTGGAGCGCGCGGCCGCTGGCGAGGTGGACGCGCTGGAACCGTTGATCGAGGCCTGCGTCCGCTACAAGGCGCGCATCGTCGCGGAAGACGAGCGCGAAGGAGGCGCGCGCGCGTTCCTCAACCTGGGCCACACCGTCGCCCATGCGCTCGAGGCCGCCACCGGGTACGCGCGATTCACCCATGGCGAAGCGGTCGCGCTCGGGCTCCGGGGGACACTGTCGCTGTCTCGCGTCCGCGGCATGCTCGACGAGGCAGCGTTCCAGCGCGCGACGCGTCTGGTGGGCCGGCTCAAAATCGCAGCCGATAGGCGCCTCGATGCTGCGGAACGAAGCGCGGCGCTGCCGGCGATGGCACGCGACAAGAAGGCACGCGCCGGCAAGGTTCGCTTCGTGCTTCTCGACGGACTCGGCGCTCCACGCCTGCTGGAGGTCGACGCGCAGGAGTGCGTGCGCGCGCTGGAGGCGAGCCTCGCATGAACGTGCTGCTGCTCAACGGGCCGAACCTCAATCTCCTGGGAGAGCGGGAGCCGGAGATCTACGGGACGACGACGCTGGCGCAGCTCGAGTCGCTCGTCGCTGACCGCGCGCGCGAGCTGGGCATCGCGCTGCGCACCTTCCAGTCGAATCACGAAGGCGCGCTGGTCGACCGGCTGCAGGAGGTACGCAAGTGGGCGGACGGCGTGATTTTCAACCCGGGCGCGCTGACGCACTACGCGTATTCGCTGCGCGACGCGATCTCCGCCACGCGGCTACGCGTGGTCGAGGTGCATCTGTCGGACCTGGAGAAACGGGAGCCGTGGCGTCGCCTCAGCGTCATCGCCGAAGTGGCAGCTCATCGAATCGTCGGGAAGGGCGTTGCTGGCTACCTCGAAGCGCTGGAGTGGCTCGCCACGCACGCGAAATAACCGCCGGCAGCGCGGCTTAGTCGAGGGCCGCGCGCAACCCACGCACCAGCTCAGCCGCGGCCCGCACTCCGCCTTCGTGGTGCGCCGCGACCAGCGCGCTCCCTACGACGATGCCGTCCACGACGCCGCGCAGCGCGCGCGCCTGCTCCGGCCGCGAGATGCCGAATCCGACCGCCAGCGGAACGGGCGATAGGGCGCGCAGCTCGCGCAGTCTCGCCGTCAGATCGGCGGGGAGCTCGCTCCGCGCGCCCGTTACTCCAGTCACGCTGACGTAGTAGAGGAACCCGCGCGCTTCCCGCGCGATCGCCGCCGCCCGCTCGGCGCCCGTCGTCGGCGCGACCAGCGGCACCAGATCGACGCCGGCTGCCGCCAGCTCGCCGCGGAGCGGTGCGGCTTCCTCGAGCGGAAGATCGGGGATGATGGCGCCGGAAATGCCGGCCTGCGCGAGCGCACGCGCGAATGCGTTCGCGCCCATCCGCTCGACGGGATTCATGTATCCCATCGCGACGAGCGGAGCGCGCAGCCGCAGCCCGCGAACGGTCTCGAGGATCCCGGGCAGCGTCGTTCCCGCGCGCAAGGCGCGAGTCGCGGCCGCCTGGAGCGTCCGCCCGTCGGCGATCGGATCCGAGAACGGCAGACCAATCTCGATGACGTCAGCGCCGTGGTCGTCGATGGCGCGCAGCAGCTCCTCGGTGGCGGCGAGCTTCGGGTCTCCCGCCATGGCGTAGCAGACGAGCGCGGTGCGTCCGCGAGGAAAAGCGTCGGAGAGGCGGCTCATCGTCCGCTCCCGATCGCCTTCAGGATCGTCGCGAGGTCCTTGTCGCCGCGGCCGCTCAGGTTGACGACGATGGCGGCGCTGGCCGCCGCGATGAGCTGCGCGGGGAGGCGCGGAACGGCGGCGATGGCGTGCGCGGACTCGAGAGCGCAGAGGATGCCCTCGCTGCGCGCGAGGGCCCGGAAGCCTTGCAGCGCTTCGTCGTCCGTGGCCGTGAGCACATCGATGCGCCCCGAATCGCGCAGATACGACAACTCTGGCCCGACGCCCGGATAGTCGAGACCGGCGCTGATCGAATGCGCTTCCGCGACCTGGCCATCTTCCGTCTGCAGCAAGTACGAGCGCGATCCGTGCAAGACGCCGGGCCGGCCACGTGAAAGCGACGCTCCGTGCTTTGCGGTGTCGAGACCGAGGCCGGCCGCCTCGACTCCGAAGAGTCGCACCGCGCGCTCGCCGACGAACCGGTAAAAGGCGCCGATGGCGTTCGATCCGCCGCCAACGCATGCGACCACCGCGTCCGGCATGCGCCCGAGCTTCTCGGCGCATTCTTCGGCGATCTCCTCCCCGATGATCGACTGAAGCTCGCGCACGAGCAGAGGATACGGATGCGGACCGGCGGCGCTGCCGATGCAGTAGTAGGTGGTGCGGACGTTCGTCACCCAGTCGCGAATCGCCTCGTTCATCGCGTCCTTGAGCGTGCGCGAGCCCGCCTCGACCGAGCGGACTTCCGCGCCCAACAGGCCCATCCGCGAGACGTTCGGCGCCTGCCGCTCGATGTCCTCCGCACCCATGTAGACGACGCACTCGAGGCCGAGCAGCGCGCAAACAGTGGCAGTCGCAACGCCGTGTTGCCCCGCTCCCGTCTCCGCGATGACGCGCCGCTTGCCCATCCGCCGCGCGAGCAGCGCCTGACCGAGCGTGTTGTTGAGCTTGTGCGCGCCTGTATGGAGGAGATCTTCGCGCTTCAAGAAAAGGCGTGCGCGCACGCCGAACATCTCCGCGAGCCGCTTGGCTTCGGTGAGCGGCGTCGGGCGGCCGCCGTAATCGCGCAGCAGCGTCGAGAGCTCCTCGCGATAAACGGGATCCGCGCGCGCCGCGCGCCAGGCGGACTCGAGCTCGTCGAGTGCGGGGATGAGCGTCTCCGGAACGAACCTTCCGCCGTACGCCCCGAAGCGCCCGCGTGCGTCAGGGACATCGCCTGCGGGAGACGTGAAGAGCGGCAGGACAAGCTTCATGGAATCTCCGCCGCGGCGGATCGGGCTGCTTGCACGAATGCGCGGACGCGATCCGCATCCTTGAAGCCGTCCCTTCCTTCGATCCCCGTCGATACGTCAACTCCGTCGGGGCGTGCGGCGCGAATCGCGTCGGCGACGTTGTCCGACGTGAGGCCGCCAGCGACAAACAATTCTCCGTCGAACGCGCCGTGCGCGTTCCGCGCGACAGACCAGGCGAACGAAACGCCGCCGCCGCCACCCGCGGGCCCGTCGAGCAACAGCCGCCTGAAGCCGCGCAGCGCCGGAAGGCGCGCCAACGCCGTCTCGCCTTCGACGCGGACCGCGGCGTAGAGCGGCAGCTTGCCGGCAGGCGTAGGCAGTGTCCCGTGCAGTTGCACCGCTGCCAGGCCGACCTCGTCCGCGATGCGCATGGCCTCCGCTAGATCGGCATCCTCGAACACGCCCACCAGCGGGACGTGTTGCGGCAACGCCGAACGGATCTCGCGCGCCGTTTGCAGGGACACGCAGCGGCGGCTTCGGGGCGCGAAGACGACGCCGATCTCGTCCGCGCCGGCCTCGGCGCACATCACCGCGTCGCGCGCGTTCCGAACTCCGCAGAGCTTGATTCGGACACTGCTCATCCCTGCACCAGGGCGCGCACGGCCGCTTCCGGATCGCTCGATCCGGAAAGAGCCTCGCCGACGAGCAGCGCATCGGCGCCGCGCTCGACGTAACGCCGCGCATCGGCCGCGGTCCGAATGCCGCTCTCGGCCACCAGCGGCGCGATGCCGCGAGCGCGCGGAGCGAGCTGCTCGAACGTCTCAGGCCGCACGACGAGCGTCTTCAAGTTTCGCGCATTGATGCCGAGCAGGTCGGGTTGCGCGGAGCGCGCGGCGTCCAGCTCTTCCTCTGCGTGGACCTCGAGCAGCACCGCGACGTGGAGCTCGCGAGCGAGCCCGCGCAGCTCCGCGAGCACCGGCGGCTGAAGCGCGGCGGCGATGAGGAGCACCGCGTCGGCGCCGTGGGCGCGGGCCTCGTAGAGCTGATAAGGCGTGACGAGGAAATCCTTGCGCAGGACGGGCAGCGCGCAGGCGCCGCGGGCGGCGGAGAGATCCTCGAGCGTGCCGCCGAAATTCACACGATCGGTGAGGATCGAGACGCATGCGGCGCCGCCGCGCTCGTAGGCGGCGGCAAGGCGACCCGGATGCAGATCGCGTGCGATGGCGCCGCGGCTGGGCGACGATCGCTTCACCTCCGCGATCACTGCTCGCGCGCGCTCCTTTGCATTTCTCAGGGCAGCGACGAAGTCGCGCGGCGATGGCGCATCGGCTGCGCGCGCGCGAATCTCCCGCATCGGAACGCGTGCGGCGCGCTCCGCCATCTGCTCGAGGGCGGACGCGACCAGCCGATCGAGATGCGTGGCGCTCACGCGGCGCTCCCCGTCGTCTTGTGCGCGGCGGAGGTGCGAACGAACTGCTCCAGCCGATCGAGCGCCGCACCCGAGTCGATCGATTGCTCCGCCAGACGAATGCCGTCGCGAATCGACTCGCACACCTCGGCCGCGGCGATCGCCGCGCCTGCGTTGAGCAACACCGCGCTCCGCCTCGCGCCGCGCTCGCCGCGCAGCACTTCCCGGAGCAGCACCGCGTTGCGCTCGGCATCTCCGCCGCGGAGATCCTCGATGGCGCCGCGCGGCACGCCCAGCTCCTCGGGCGTCACTTCGAACTCGCGGACGCGGCCGCCGCGCACCTCGGCGACCCGCGTCGGCCCGGCGGGCGAGATTTCGTCCAGCCCAGGGTGGCCGTGCACCACGAACGCGCGCTCCGCGCCGAGCTCGACCAGCGTACGCGCCAGAACGTCGACGAGGTGGGGCGCTGGAACACCGAGGAGCTGCCGGCGCGCGCCGGCCGGATTCGCGAGCGGCCCGAGAAGGTTGAAGAGCGTCCGCACCCCGAGCTCCTTGCGCACCGGCGCGACGTGGCGCATCGCCGCGTGGTGCCGCGGCGCGAACAGGAAGCCGATGCCGCATTGCCGGATGCACGCGGCCACCGATTCGGGCGGCAACTCGACCTCCGCCCCGAGCGCGGCGAGCACGTCGGCGCTGCCGCATTTCGACGACGCAGCGCGGTTGCCGTGCTTGGCGACGCGCGCTCCCGCCCCCGCGGCGACGAAAGCGGCAGCGGTCGAGATGTTGAACGTGTGCGCTCCGTCGCCGCCGGTCCCGCACGTGTCGACCAGTCGATCGAGCGGCACCTCGACGCGGGCCGCTCGCGCGCGCAGTGCCTGCGCGGCGCCGGCAATCTCGTCTGGAGTTTCGCCCTTCACCCGCAACGCGATGAGGAGCGCGGCGATGAGCGTCGGCGGCGCCGTTCCGTCGAGCATGGCATCGACCGCGGCGGCGGCCTCCGCGCGCGACAGATGCCGGCCTTCGATCGCCGCCTGGATGGCTTCGCGCAGCGGCATCAGGCCTTTACCTCGAGGAAGTTGCGCAGCAGCGTCTGCCCCGCCGGCGTCAGGATCGACTCCGGGTGGAACTGGACGCCGAACACCGGAAGAGTGCGGTGCCGCAGTGCCATGACGATCCCGCTCCGCGTCCGTGCGCTCACCACCAGGTCGGAAGGCAGGCCGCGCTCGGCGACCACGAGCGAATGATAACGCCCCGCGACGAGCGGCCGCGGGACGCCGCGGAACAGCGCGCTGCGATCGTGGACGATCTCCTCCGCCTTCCCGTGCACCGGCTCGGGCGCACGCACGACACGCGCGCCGAACGCCTGGCCGATGGACTGATGGCCGAGGCATACGCCCAGGAGGGGAACGCGGCGAGGCGCCGTCCCTTCGAGACCGCAAATGCGGCGCACCAGCTCGACCGAAATGCCCGCTTCGTCCGGTGTGCACGGCCCCGGCGACAGGACGATGCGCTCCGGGGCGCGCTCGAGCAGCGCGACTGCCGTCACGGCATCGTTGCGCACGACGTCGATCTCGGCGCCTAGCTCTCCGAGCCGCTGCACGAGATTGTAGGTGAACGAGTCGTAGTTATCGACGACCAGAACGCGACCCACACGCGGGCTGGCGTCGGTCGTGGTGCGCCCTTCTGCGGCCTGTTGCGACCTGCCGTTCCTGCGCCGCGCCGCGGGCGCGAACGCGAAGCCGTCGACGCCGTTCCGCGC
>Ga0209474_10001561_pt1 | contig 22054 bp, 22 predicted proteins | sample GraSoiAngelo_145_FD_185902 | JGI IMG/M metagenome (GOLD analysis project Ga0209474, IMG submission 185902) | Grasslands soil microbial communities from the Angelo Coastal Reserve, California, USA - 14_1009_05_20cm (SPAdes) (version 2) | ecosystem: Environmental > Terrestrial > Soil > Grasslands... | reverse complement strand
ATGAGGTCGGAAATCTCCCCCGACCTCATCCTGCTCGACGTCTCGATGCCGGGGATGGACGGCCGTCAGTTCCTCGCGCGGCTGCGCGAGGCTCCGCAGTGGAAGGCGGTCCCGGTCATCCTCACGACCGGCCGGTTGATCGACGACTTCGCGCCCGAGACCGACTGCGACATCCTGGCCAAGCCGTTCACCGAGAGTGCCCTGCTCGACCACGTTCGCCGCTTCATCGGCGAGGCTTGAGGCTGACCGCTTAGCGGCCCGGCTCCACCAGCGCGTCCAGCGCGGCGGTGAAGCAGCCGAGGGGCGCGCGCGCGATGCCGGCGCCGACCTGGCCGACGCCCGCCCGCCGCCCAGCGATGCCGGTGTTGATCAGCGGCGTGATGCCGGTCTCCACGACGCGGCGCACGTCGATGCCGACCGGCACGCCCCGCTCGTCGAGCGCCGGGATGCGGAAGATCGGGTGCTCGCCGGCGCAGATCTCCCGCATCTCCGCCGTCACCGCCATCGCCTCCGCCACGCCGCCGGCGCCGAGGAAGCGCGCCACCGCCGGCGAGGCCGCCATCGCCATGCCGCCCAGGCCGATCGTCTCCACGATCGCGCTGTCGCCCATGTCCGGATTGGCGTCGGCCGGCCCGAAGCCGGGGAAGTAGAGGCCGACCGGCATCGCGACCGGCGCCGTGAACCAGCGATCGCCGAGCGCGGCCACGCGGATGCCGAAGTCCGTGCCGTTGCGCGAGAGGGTCGTGACGACGGTGGCGTCGGCCACGCCGGCCGCGGGGTCGGCCATCGCCTTGCCGGCGGCCATCGCGAGGTTGAGGAAGAACTGGTCGTGATCGGCCAGGAACTCGCCCAAGCGCGCCACGGCATGATGCCGGCCGCCGGCGCGCGCCACGTGCGGCAGCAGGGCGCGGACGAGCAGCGCCGAGGCGGCCACGTTGCGCTGGTGCATCTCGTCGCCCATGCGCAGCGCCTGGGCCATCAGCGCGCGCAGGTCGAGGCCGCGGCCGGCGCGCAGCGCGGCGCCCAGCAGGGGGCCGGCGTCGGTCGCGAGCCAGCGCAGCCGCGCCACCACGCTGTCGTCGTTGGCGCCGTAGCGCAGGACCTTGCCGAGGCCCTCGTTGATCGTCACGTGGGCACGGTTGCCGAACGCGCGGTTCTCGACGACGAACACGGGCATGGAGCGGGTGATGACGCCGGCCATGGGGCCGACCGCGCGCCAGTGATGGCAGGGCTCGAGCTTCACGCGGGCGCTCTCGACGAGGCGGCGGGCGGCGTCGTCGTTGGCCGCCCACTCCTCGTAGCGGATCGCGCACAGCACCGCCGCCTGCATCGGCTCGCACATCCGGTCCCAGGCGATCGGCGGCCCCGCGTGCAGCACGGTCCGCTCCGGCAGCTCGAGCGCCTCCCAGGCCGGGCGGCAGTCGACGACGAACGGCTCGCCGCCGGTCAAGCGCGCGAGCGCCTCGATGTTGGCGCGCTCGATCGTCGCGGCGCGCACCTCGAGGCGGGCCAGCTGCTCGGCGACGCGGACGTCGCCGCCCGCGGTCGGCGACCACGCGACGTGCACGACCGGCACGTCGAGAGCCTCCAGCGCGAGCGCGAAGAGTTCGAGCCCGAGGCTGACGACGCGGGGCGGCGCCTCGAGCAGGGCGCCACTCACGGCCGGCCCGCCACGAGCGCCCTCACCGGGCCGCCGCGCGGGCGGCGATGAGCGCGGCGAGCCGCGCGGCCTGGGCGTTGGACGGCATCACGACCACGCCGGCGCGTCGCAGCGCGGCGACCTGGACCGAGCGCACCTGCGGATCCCGCTCGGTGCCGGTGACGCTGACGACGATCGCCAGACCGCGCCCGCCGCCGGCCGCCGCCCGGCGCGCGCCGGCAAGCGCGGGCACCAGCTCGCCCGCCGGATCGAGATGGGTGCCGTAGCCCAGCACGACGTCCAGCAGCAGCACCGCCGTGGCCGGCTCGGCCGCCTCGCTCAGGATCCGCTCCCGCCGGACGGTGCCATCGATCATCGGGTGCGGCCGGCCGACCGTGAAGACGTCTTCGCCGAGATCGACCACGCGATGGGCCTTGCCCTCGGCGCCGAGCACGTCCGGCGCGACGTCGTCGAGGCGTTCCCTCAGCAGCGTCACGGCTTCCCAGGCGAGCGTGCCGCCGGAGTAGACGCCGCGCACGAAGCGCTGGCCCGGGGAGAGCGTGCGCGCCTGCTCGTCGACGAGGCGTGCGATGTCGGACGCCGGCAGCGAGAACTCCACCCGGCGTGGCCCCTCGCCTCGCGCGAGCGCGACGGCGGCCAGTGCCGCATCCTCCAGCGTCGCGGCGATGCCGGGGACGCCCGGGAAATACGCGACGCTCGGCTTGGCCAGGCCGCCCAGCGCCTCGGCCAGTCGGGCGGCGACCGCCGGCCCCGGCGGCTTGCCGAGCAGCACGATCACCTCGGTGGCCGCGTCGGCGGCGAGCGCGGCGAGCGCCCGGAGCGCAGTGGACCCGCCCACGGCGTCCGAGAGATCCCGGCCGCCGACGCCGATCGCGTGCGAGACGCCTTCGCCCTCGGCGGCGATGCGGCAGCTGACCTCCTGCAGGCCGGTGCCGGATGCCGCCACCAGGCCGATGCGTCCGCGCGGGACGGCATTGGCGAAGCCCAGCGGCACACCGCCGAGCAGGGCGGAGCCGCAGTCGGGCCCCATCAGGAAGAGACCGCGCGTCGCCGCCTCGCGCTTGAGCGCGACCTCGGTGGCGACCGGCACGTTGTCGCTGAAGAGCATCACGTGCAGGCCGGCGGCGAGCGCGCGCCGAGCCTCGGCCCCGGCGTAGATGCCGGGCACCGAGATCAGCGCGAGCGACGCGTCGGGCAGCGCGGCGAGCGCGCCGGCCAGCGTGCGCGGGCGGGCGCGGCCCGCCGGCGCCGGCCTGCGCGAGCCGGCGAGCGCGGCGTCGACGGCGTCGCGGGCGGCCCGGCCGGCCGCCTCGTCCTCCGCGCGCACGGCGATGACGAGATCGGCGGGTGCGGCGCTCTCACCATCGGTGGCGAGCAGGCCCGCCTGGGCCAGCACCGCCCGGTTCGGCGGTGTGCCCATCATCACGGCGGCCCGGTGGATGCCGGGCACGGCTTCGAGGTCACGGGTGAGCCGCATCAGCGTGACGGAGTCCTGATAGAAGCTGCGCCGGACGAAGTTCCAGACGGGCACGCCGGTTACCGAGGCGCAGCCCGGCTACGCCGGGGCGCGACGAGCGCCGGGGGGCCTGGGGGCCATTCCGGGGCCCCCATCTGCTGGCGCCCTACAGAAGACCGCCACGGCTCCGCCGGGGCGGTCGGAACAGTGGGGGGCTTGGGGGCCATTCCGGGGCCCCCATCACTTGGGAATCGTAATGCCGTACGCGCGGATCTTCCGGTAGAGGTGGCTGCGCTCGATGCCGAGGCGCTCGGCGGTGCGCGTCATGTTCCAGTCCTGCGCGCGCAGCTCGGCCAGGATGTACGCGCGCTCGAAGTTGTCGCGCGCTTCCTTGAGCGGCTTGCCGTCGGCCAGCGCCGGCGCCTCGTCCTTCGCCCGCAGCGGCGGCGGCAGCTCGTCGGGCCCGATGGCCTCGCCGGGGACCATGATGACCAGCCGCTCCACCATGTTGCGGAGCTCGCGCACGTTGCCGGGCCAGTCGTAGGTCATGAAGTAGGTCAGGGCGGCCGGCGCGACCGTCTTCAGCCGCTTGCCGTTGCCCGCGCAGAAGACGCGGATGAAGTGCTCGACCAGCGCCGGCACGTCCTCCTTGCGCGCGCGCAGCGAGGGCACCTCGATCGGGATGACGTTGAGCCGGTAGTAGAGGTCCTCGCGGAAGGCGCCGGCCGTGATCATCGCCGGCAGGTCCCGGTTGGAAGCGGCGATCACGCGGACGTCGACCTTGAGGGTCTCGCGGCCGCCGACGCGCTCGAACGCCTGCTCCTCCAGCGCGCGGAGGACCTTGGCCTGGGTCTTCACGGACATGTCGCCGATCTCGTCGAGAAACAGCGTGCCGCCGTCGGCGGCCTCGAACTTGCCTCGCCGGCGGGCGAGCGCGCCGGTGAAGGCGCCCCGCTCGTGGCCGAACAGCTCCGACTCGATCAGGTCCTCGGGGATGGCCGCGCAGTTGACCTCGACGAACGGCCGCTCGCGGCGGGCCGACATGATGTGGATCGCGCGGGCCACCAGCTCCTTGCCGCTGCCGTTCTCGCCGTGGATCAGCACGCGCCCGCTGGTCGGCGCCGCGGTGGCGATCTGCTCGCGCAGCGCGCGCATCGGCTCGCTCTCGCCGATGATCTCCGTGCGCTCGTCCAGGCGCTCGCGCAGGGAGGCGTTCTCGCGCTCCAGCCGTCCGTGCTCCAGCGCGCGCGTCACCGTGATCAGCGTCTTCTCGAGCGAGAGCGGCTTCTCGATGAAATCGTAGGCGCCGAGGCGGGTGGCCTTCACGGCGGTCTCGATCGTGCCGTGGCCGGAGATCATGACCACGGTGGCCTCCGGGCGCAGCCGCTTGAGCTCGGCCAGCGTTTCGAGACCGTCCATGTGCGGCATCCAGATGTCGAGGAACACGACGTCGGGCGTCTCGTCGGCCATGCTCTTGAGGGCGTCGGCGCCGTTGCCGACGGCGCTCACCCGGTAGCCTTCGTCCTCGAGCACGCCCCGCAGCGCCTTCTGGATCGCCTTCTCGTCGTCGACGATCAGGATGTGCTCCCCGGCCATGCCCTTACGCCTCCACGGTGGCGGGCGTGCGGGCCACCGGCAGCTCGATGGTGAAGCGGCTGCCGTGAGGCTCGTGATCCTCGACGAAGACGGCGCCGCCGTGCTCGGTGGCGATCTCGCTCACGATCGGCAGGCCCAGGCCCATGCCGGTGACCTTCGTCGAGAAGTGCGGCAGGAAGAGCTTGTCGCGGTCCTCCAGCGGCACGCCGGGGCCCGTGTCGCTCACCACGATGCGGACGCGCGCGGTCTCCGGCACGTACACGGTCTCGAGGCCGACCTCGCCGGTGCCGCCGACGGCCTCCACCGCGTTGTCGACGAGGTTGAGCACCGCGCGCTTGATGTGGTCGGGATCGACCTCCAGCAGCGGCAGGTCGTCGGCCTGGTGCGTGAGGACCGTCAGGCCCGGATGCGACTCGCGGTACAGCGCGGCCACCGTCTCGAGCAGCGGCCGCACGTCGGTCGGCTTCGGCACGAAGGCCGGCATCCGGGCGAAGCGCGAGAACTCGTCGACCAGCCGGCGCAGCCCGTCGACCTCCTGGATGATCGTCTCCGTGCACTCGTGCAGGAGGCGACGCTCGTCGGGGTCGTCGCCGGCCAGCCGACGACGCAGCCGCTGGGCCGACAGCTGGATGGGCGTCAGCGGGTTCTTGATCTCGTGGGCGATGCGCTGGGCGACCTCGCGCCAGGCGGCCAGGCGCTGGGCCTTGAGCAGCTCGGTGAGGTCGTCGAAGACCACGACGGCGCCGGCGTACTCGCCGCCCTCGCCGCGCAGCGTGGTGGCCGCCGCCAGCAGCGAGAGGTTGGCCGAGCCGCGCCGCAGGTGCAGCTCGATCGCTGCGCTGCCGGCGCGCGGGCGGCGCGTGCGCTGCACGAGGTTGACGATGTCGCGCACGTCGGGCCCGGCGAAGATCTCCTCCAGCAGGCGGCCGACGCTGGCCGCCTCGGCCACGCCGAACATGCGAGCGGCCGCGCGGTTGATCGTGGTCACGCGCCCGAGCGGGTCGAACGACATCACGCCGGTGGTGATCGCCTCCAGCACGGTCTCGATGTACCGTCGGCGATCCTCGAGCTCGGTGTGCTTGTCCTGGAGGTCGATGTAGGCCTCTTCGAGCTGGCGCTTGGACTGCGCCAGGTCGTCGGTCATGCGGTTGAAGGACTCCACCAGCGCGCCAATCTCGTCGTCGCCGCGGGCCTGCACCTTGTAGGCGAGGTTGCCGGCCGCCACCTCGCGGGTGCCCTCGGCGAGCTGCTCGATGGGCACGGTGATGCCGCGGGCCAGGTAGAGCGCGAACCACGTGAACGAGAAGACGACGATGAGGGTCATCAGCAGGAAGAGGAGGATGTAGATGCCCTTGATCGGGTTCTTGAGCAGCTTGAGCTGCTTGTACTCGCGGAACGCCTGGGAGATCCCGCGGACCTTCTGCTCCAGCCGCTCGGTGACGTGGCTGCCCACGACCACCGCCCCCGCGACCTGCCGCTCGCCGCCGCGCGACGACCAGATGGGCGTGACCGCCTCGATGAGATCGCCGGTGGCCAGCTCGCGCACCGTCGTGACCTCCTGGCCGCCGAGCCCGCGCTTGAGCTCTGTCTCGCCGGGATCGCGCGTGGAGAGGTCGCCGAGCACGGGGTCCCGCAGATGGACCAGCTCGTGGCCCCCCGCTGCGTAGACGGTGATCGTGCTGAGCGACAGCAGGTCCTGCTGCTCGGTCAGCAAGGCGATCAGCGCCTCGCGCCGGTCCTCGGCCAGCAGGCCGTCGCGATCGATGACGCGGGCCAGGTGCTGACCGTCGCGCAGGGCGGTGCGCTCGAGATTGTTGTAGTACGTCTGGGCGACGGCCAGCGCCTGATCGAGCGGCCGCTCGACCTGCGGCTTGAACCACCCCTCGATCGACTTGTTGATGAAATTCGACGCGATCACGAAGATCAGCGCGGCCGGCGTCACCGACAGCAGCAGGAACGCCAGCACGAGCTTGGCGCGGAAGCGGGCGCCGATCACCTTCTGCCGCCGCTCGAACCACACCTTGACCAGGTTGCGGAACAGCAGGAGCAGCAGCAGCAGGAAGACGATCAGGTTGAGGTTGAACAGCGCGAAGATGACGATGTTGGAGGCGACCGGGATCTCCGGCGCGAAGATGCCGAGGTCGAAGGCGGTCGCCCCCCCGATGACCAGCAGGAAGGCCGCGATGATGACCAGGTTGCGCTTGCGACGGCTCTGGTCGCTGAGCAGCGGCATCGCTACTGCACCCGCGTGATGGTGCGGAACTCCGACTGGCGCATCGTTTCCTCGGCGGTGCCGGCCATGCGCGTGACGAACGAGTTGTCGCCGTTGAGCGCCGCCTCGGCGTGCACGCGCACGTAGATGACGTCGGTCGGGTTCATCGTCCCGGCCGGGGTGAGCTTGAGCCCGCGCAGCTCGGACAGCACCCGCTGGGCATCGCGGGAGTCGCGCGTCACGTGCGGAGCCCGCGTCTCGCCCTTGAGCGACGTCACCTTGTACTCCTTGGTGACGACGTTGTAGGCGAGCTGGCGCTCGACGATGCGAGCCAGCAGCCGGACATCACGCCAGTACCGGTTGTACTGCCACAGCTCCACCGTGTAGCGCACGTGGGTGGGGATGCCGCTCTGGATGCCCTCCTGGAAGGTCTCGGGGATGGCGCCGAGCAGCGACACGTTGACGGTGAGCTCGTGGTCGTTGAGGAAGACGTCCAGGTCGCTGATGCGAAGGTCCGCGCTCGCCGGGACGGCGAGCGCCAGGACCACCGCCGCCAGCGCCACCGTCCCCAGCGACCGCACGGAAATGACGGCACCCATTTGAACACCGCATTATAGCCCCGACGATCACCACGCCACGCCGACCGCCCCCGTGACCCGCGAACCGCCCCCCGCCTAGCCCGGCGTGTGACCAGCGCCTGGGGATGTCGGGGGTCTTGGGGTGTCGGGGCCGCCGGGGACCTGCGCGCGTTCCCGAGGAGCGCGCCGGCTCCGCCCGGGCATGACGAGCGTTGGGGGTATGGGGGCCATTTCGTGGCCCCCGCTCTCCGCGCGCGCTACCGAGGAGCGCGCCGGCTCCGCCCGGGCATGACGAGCGTTGGGGGTATGGGGGCCATTTCGTGGCCCCCGCTCTCCGGGCGCGCTACCGAGGAGCGCGCCGGCTCCGCCGGGGCGTGACGAGGGTTGGGGGGTATGGGGGCCATTTCGTGGCCCCCATGTTAAGCAGTCGCGGGGGCGAAGCCGTCGACGGCGTCGCGCGTGGCGGCGACGCGGATGGCGGCGCCGGCCGGGCGGTGCTCGAGGCCGAGCGCCCGCTGGATCGCCACCACGAGCTCGAAGTTGAGCGCGTGGCCGGCGTTGCGCGCGATGACGTGTCCCTGGATCGGCCGGCCCAGCAGGGCGAGGTCGCCGATGAGATCGAGCACCTTGTGGCGCACGAACTCGTCACGGTAGCGCAGGCCGTTCAGCGTGCCGCGCTTTCCAACGACGATCGCGTTGTCGAGCGAGCCGCCGAGCGCCAGGCCGTGCTTGCGCATGGCGCCGAGATCCTTCAGGAAGCCGTAGGTCCGAGCCGGCGCGTAGTCCTCGACGAACGAGTCCTCGGTCGGGACGCACGACAGCGCCTGCGTGCCGATCGCCGGGTGATCGTTGTCGAGCGTGTAGCTGATGCGGAACTCCGGCCCCGGCAGGATCTGGATCCAGCGGTTGCCGTCGCCCGCGCGCAGCGACTCACGGATGGCCACGGGCCGACGCCGCGCCCCCTGGGTCGTGCGGCCGGCCGCCGTGAGCACCGCGACGAAGGGCTTGGCGCTGCCATCCATCGCCGGCACCTCGCAGCCGTCGACGACGACCTCCAGGTTGTCGATGCCGAGTCCGGCCGCCGCCGCCATCAGGTGCTCGACGGTCTGAACGCGGGTGCCGTTACGACCGAGCGTCGTCGCGTAGTGCGAATCGACGACGCTGTCGGGGGAGGCCGGGATCGGCTCGCCATGGGCGCCGACGCGGAAGACGATGCCCGAATCTGCGGGGCCCGGGGAGAGCGTGACCTTCACCGGCTTGCCCGAATGCAACCCGACGCCCTCGAGCGCGACCGACCTCCGGATCGTCTGCTGTCGCATGCCGGGACCAGTGGTAGAGCAACGTCAATGCCACACCCTCGACGTGGTTGTAAGTATAGAAAAACAAGGCCGGGTCTCTTTAGGGTCGCGGCGCGACTGGCCGAAACGTCGCTGGGATGACACGCCGTTTCGCTGCCTGAGTCTCGTTTATGAGACAGCGTGGCCGTCACACGTCGACGATGATCTTGACCTCGTGGACGCCGTTGCGGACGGCGACCTCCACGCCGTGATACGTCGCCCCCTTCACGACCGTGCCGACGCGATGGTGGGCCGGGTCGAGCGGCTCGCCGTGGAGCACACCATGGGCGAGCGTGTCCGTGCAGACGGAGAGCTCCACGTCATGCACCACGAAGCCCTCGATGTCGTGGACGTAGAGGCATTCGTCGATCCACGCCACCAGCAGCGCCTCGGGGCCGTCGGCCTGGGCGCGCACCTCGCGTCGTTCGCGGGGCTCGACCTCCGCGGGCACCACGATCAGCGCGAAGACGCCGAGCGTCGCCTGCGCGATGGCCTGCGCCCGCGTCGCCCCCCACGCGCGCACGCCGACGTCGGCCTCGACCTCGAAGTGCTCCCAGCCGGCCGCGCTCATCGAAGATCGCCGAAGCGGGACTGTAGAATGGCCACCATCGCCGGCCCCGCGGTCTCGGTCCGCACGATCCGCGGCCCGATCGACGTGACGACGAACTGGTGGGCGCGGGCGGCGTCGACCTCGCGCGCGGCGAGCCCGCCCTCGGGGCCGACGATCACCGCGACCGAGCGCGGCGACCCGGCGGCGCTCAGCGCCTCGCCTAGCGGCGCGCCGCCGCCTTCCCACAGGCAGAGCGCCAGGTCGACGGGCTCGGGAACGGCCAGCCACTCGGCGAGCGGGCGCGGGGGCTCCACCTCCGGAATGACCGCGCGCCCGCACTGCTTGGCCGCCTCGCGAGCGACGCGCTGCCAGCGCCGGGCCCGCTCGCGCCACCGGCTCGGCTCCAGCCGCACGACCGTGCGCTCGCACAGCGCCGGCCTCACGCGCGTCACTCCCAGCTCGGTCGCCGCGCGCACGATGGTCTCCAGCTTGTCGCCCTTGGGTACGCCCTGGATGAGCGTGATCGCCAGCGGCGACTCGCGGGCGCCGGCCTGGGCGGCCAGCACGGTGCCGGTGACCGCGTCGCCGAGGCTGACCAGGCGCACCGTGTAGTCGCGGCCCGCCCCGTCGGTGGCGACGACGGTGTCGCCGGCGCGCAGCCGGAGCACGCGCGTGAGGTGACGCGATTCCTCCGCGTCGAACGTCACGCGGCCGTCGACGAGACGCTCAGGCCGAAGCGTGAAGCGGCGCATGACGCAGGGCGAGGCTCGTCCAGCCCTCGAGCCGGCACGTCGTCTCGCGGCGGAATCCGTGGTCGGCCAGCGCGCCGGCGACGTCGTCGCCCTCCGCGTCGAGGAGGCCGCCGGCGACGAGCATCCCGTTCGGCGCCACCAGGCGCGCGTAGCGCTCGGCCAGCGCGCGGTGGGCGGCGGCGAGAAGGTTCGCCAGCACGAGCGGGGCCGGCTCGGCGGCGAGGGTGGCGGCGTCGCCCACGATCGGCCGCACGCGGTCGGCGACGCCGTTGAGCGCGGCGTTCGTCTGCGTGGCGGCGACGGCGTCGGGATCGCTGTCGCACGCCAGCACGCGGCCGACGCCGAGCCGGGCGGCGGCGATGGCCAGGATGCCGGAGCCGGTGCCGAGGTCGATCGCGCGCGAGGGTCGCTCGGCGGCGACGAGGGCTTCGAGGAGGGTGAGGCAGCCGGCCGTGGTGCCGTGGTGGCCGGTGCCGAACGCGCGCCCGGGCTCGATGACCAGGACCAGGCGGCCGCTCGACGCCGGGATCTCCCAGGGCGGCGCCACGAGCAGCGCCTGGCCGACCGCCACCGGACGAAAGTGCTCGCGCCACGCCGCCGTCCAGTCGGCGTCGGCGACCGGCGCCAGTCGCGCGCGGGGCCCGACGCGGAAGCCGAGGGCGCGCAGCGCCTCGAGATAGGCGTCGATGCGCGCGGTGAGGACGTCGGTGCCGGCGGTGACGGGAAAGAACGCGCGGAGCCGGGACGGCCGGTCGGCCGTCGCTTCTTCGACCACGCCGACGGCGCCCTGCTCCCAGAGGAAGTTCGTCAGTCCCTCGAGGGCCTCTTCGCCGGCGTCCACCACGACCTCGACGTAGGCGGAGTGGCCGGCGACCGCGGTCACCCGAGCAATTTCTTCATGCGTTCGAAGAACGACGTCGCCAGCGGGCCGCGCTCCTTGGAGGCCGCCTCGAACGCCTCCAGCGCCTCGCGCTGCCTTGTGTTCAGCTTGGCCGGCACCTCGAGCACGAGGCGATAGCAGGTATCGCCGTGGCCGCGGTCGCGCAGGTGCGGCATCCCCTTGCCGCGCAGCTTGAGGATCTGATCGGGCTGGCTGCCGGCCGGCACCTTCAGCGTGGCGCTGCCGCCGAGCACCGGCACCTCCAGCTCGGCGCCGAGCGCCAGCTGCGGGAAGGACACCGGCAGGTCGCAGTAGAGATCGCTGCCGTTGCGCGCGAACATCGCGTGCTCGCGCAGCCGCACGAGCACGTAGAAGTCCCCGGGCGGACCGCCGTTGACGCCGCCCGAGCCCTCGCCGGTGAGGCGAAGCTGCATTCCGTCGTCGATGCCGGCCGGGATCTTCACCGACAGCAGCCGCTCGGCGCGCTGGCGGCCCTCGCCGCGGCACGTCTTGCACGGGCTCCGGTTGATCTGGCCCTCGCCCAGGCACTTGGGACAGGGCCGGGCGACGGTGAGGAAGCCGTGGCTCATGCGCACCTCGCCGCGGCCGCCGCACGCGTCGCAGGCGACCTTGCGGGTGCCGGCCTCGGCGCCGCTGCCGTTGCAGGTGCCGCACGTCTCCAGCCTCGGGATCTGGACCTTCGTCTCGAGCCCGGCCGCCGCCTCCTCGAGCGTGATCTTCAACTCATATTGTAGATCTTCGCCGCGCGCGGCCCGAGTGCGCCGCCCGCGGCCGCCGCCGCCGAGGAAATTCTCGAAGATGTCCTCGAAGAGCGACCCGAAGCCGGCATCGACCCCGCCGCTGCCGCTGGCGCCGGGGGCGGTGCCGAAGCGGTCGTAGTGCGCGCGCTTGTCGGGATCCGACAGCACGGCATAGGCCTCGTTGATCTCCTTGAAGCGGTCTTCGGCGGTCTTGTCGCCCTGGTTGCGATCGGGGTGGTACTGCATGGCGAGCGAGCGGAAGGCCTTCTTGAGCTCTGCCTCGCCCGCCTCCGGCGAGACGCCGAGGATCTCGTAAAAGTCGCGCGCCACCTAGGCCGCGTCCTCGTCGGGCGCGGCGGCCACCGCCACGAGCGCCGGGCGCAGCAAGCGGCCGTGGAGCAGGTATCCGGGGGCCGTCTCGCTGACCACGGTGTCGGGCCTCTGCTCGGTGCTCACCACACGCGCGATGGCCTCGTGCCGGGAGGGATCGAACGGCTGGCCGACCGCGGAGTAGCGGGTGACGCCGTGCCGCTCGAGCACGCGAAGGAGCTCGCGCTGGATCAGCTCGATGCCCTCGACGACGGTGCCGGCGGCGCCGCCCGCGCGCGCGGCCGCCACCGCGCGGTCGAAGTTGTCGAGCACAGGGACGAGGTCGCGCAGCAGCGACTCGTTGGCGTACTTGACGTACTCCTCGCGGTCGCGCTGGCTGCGGCGGCGGAGATTCTCGATGTCGGCGAGCGCGCGCAGGAGGCGGTCCTGCTTCTCGTCGAGCTGACGCTTCAGCTCCTCGAGGCTCGGCTGCTCGGCGACGTCACGCGGGCTGGACTCTTCCATCGCTCGAATTATAGCAGCGGGGTCGACCGCGGCCGCCGTCACGAGGGCAGGTAGAGGTCCTGACGCACGCGCGAGAGCGCCTCGGTGACCTGGCGGGCGGTCTCGTTCACGACGGAGATCACCTCGGGATAGGGCAGCCGGCGGGGGCCGACCACGCCGAGGATGCCCAGGACCTGGTCCCGGTACATGTAGGTGGACGTGATGAGGGTGCACTCACGCATCTCGCCCACCGGGTTCTCGTCCCCGATCATCACGCGCACGCCCTCGTCGGCGGCCAGCGTGGTCATCAGCTCGGCCAGCTGCTCCTTTCGCTCGAACGTGCGCAGCAGCTCGCGCGTGGTCTCCAGGTCCCAGAACTCCGGGTGGTCGAGCATGTTGATGGCGCCGCTGACGTAGAGCGTGCGACCGCGCAGCATCGCGACGATCTGCTCGGTGACGGCCCGGGCCCGCGTGTGCAGCGCGTCGAGGGGGTCGTCGGGCGCCCGCTCCATGTCCACGATCTGCTGCACGGTGCGATCGTGGAAGCGCCGCGTGAGCTCGCGCCCGATCGCCCGCACCTCTTCGGCCCGCAGCGGCGGGTCGAGCGTGATCTCGCGCACGGTCACCCAGCCGGCGTCGGTGGCCACCACCGCCAGCGCGCGGTCGTCCTCGAGCGGCATCAGGTCCACGCGCGAGATCGTGGTGTGCTTGAGCGGCGGCGCCAGCAGCAGGCCGGTGAGCTTCGTCGCCGTCGACAGGTGCGAGGAGGCCTGCTCCATGAAGCCGTCGACACCGGCCCGTCGCGCGGCCAGGGAGAAGGGGCCGCGAGCAGCCGGGGCCCCCGGTCCGGCGCCGCCGCGCTGGGGCGGGGGAAACGACTCGACGTAGAACCGGTAGGCCTTGTCGGTCGGCACGCGGCCGGCGCTGGTGTGCGGCTGGGCCAGGTAGCCCATGTCCTCGAGGTCGGCCATGGCGTTGCGGATCGTCGCCGGCGACAGGTGCGGGAAGTGCCGCTTGACCAGCGCCCGCGAGCCGACCGGCTCGGCCGAGTCGATGTACTCGCGAATCGTCGCGATCAGAACGTCCCGGTGGCGCGCGTCCATCTGGCTCATTGTAACGACCGGGCCCGGCCAAGTCGAGGTAACCGACGCTACAATGCGCCGGTATGTCCGTGCCCGCGGCGGCGGTCGACCCCGGGGTGGCGGCGCTCCTCGGCCGCGTGTGGCCGGCGCTCCCGCCGGCGATCGAGCGGGCCGGCGCGCTCGGCTTCCACTGGACGGCGGTCTCCACGCCGTTCGTCCGCCGGGAGGCCGGCCGCGCCGTCGCCCACGTCGGCGTGATCGAGCAGCCGCTGATCGTGGCGGGCGAGCGCCGGCGGGTCGGCTTCATCCACGGGGTGTGCACCGATCCCGCGCATCGCCGGCGCGGCCACGCGCATGCGCTGATGGAGGCGGCGCTGGCCCATTGCCGCGGGCGCAGCGCGACGCAGGTGCTGACGACACAGATCCCGGACTTCTATGCAGCGTTCGGCTTCCGCCCCGTGCGCGAGCACGCGTTCTCGCGGCCCGTGCCGGCCGGCCGGCGCGCGCCGGGCCGCGGCGGGCAGGCGCTGTCGGACGGCCCGGACGACGTCCGGCGGCTGCACCGTCTGCTCGAATCGCGCCGCCCGGTCTCGGAGCGCCTCGCGACGTGCGAGGACGGCACGGTCTTCGTCTTCGCTCTGCTGCTGACGTGGGGCGAGCTGTCGCGGGCCCGCTATCACGCCGAGCTGGACGTCATCACCGTGCACGCCGTGCATGGGCGGACGCTGGTGCTCTACGACGTGGTCGGCGCGGCGATCCCGCCGCTCGACGCGCTGGTGGCGGCGATCGGCGAAGACGTCGACCGCGTGGTGACGCTCTTCGTGCCGGACCGGCTCGGCGACGGCTTCACCGCCGAGCCCTGGGACGCCGCCCGCGCCGCGGCGCTCGGCGACCACGATTTCGTCGACGTGATGGTCCGCGGGCCGCTCGACGTTCCCGAGCCCTTCATGCTCCCAGCGCTGGCGCGGACGTGACCGGCGGGCTCAGGCGTACTGGACGCTGATGATCTCGGCGACGAGGGCCGGCTTGTCCTGGCCCTCGATCTCGACGGTCATCTGCGAGGTGATGCGGATGCCGTCGGGGAGCGGCTCGACGTTGGCGATGCGCTGCCGCAGCCGGATGCGGGCGCCGGCCGGCACCGGATTGATGAAGCGCACCTTGTTCGACCCGTAGTTCAGGCCGCGACTGCGCTTCTTGACGCGCATGAGCGTGGCCGCTAGCCGCGGCACCAGCGACAGCGTGAGGTAGCCGTGGGCGATCGTCCTGCCGCCGGGCATCTCCCGCTGGGCCCGCTCGACGTCGACGTGGATCCACTGGTGATCTCCGGTGGCGTCGGCGAACTTGTCGATCATCGGCTGATCGACGGTCATCCACTCCGACGGACCCAGCTCACGGCCGAGGTGCTGCGCGACGTCGTTCGGGGTCTCGAGCTCCAGCATCGATCCTCCTCGCTCACCAGGCGTTGGTCGGGGTCAGGAAGTTGTCGCCGCTCTTCACGCGGGCGACGCGGCCGTCGCTGCCGATCTCGAAGACGACGAGCTCGCCGTTGACGCCAAAGCCGTCCTTCGTCTCGACGCGGAACGCGTGCTCGCCGACCGGCTGCAGCCAGGCGACCTGGAGCATCGGGTCGGGCTGCGATGGGTCCAGGTAGGCCAGCCGGCCGTCCACGACGAGGACCTGGACGTCGCGCCAGGCGTTGCGGTACTTGCCGGTGTAGCGCTCCCAGCCCGTCGGCGCGGGGCCGCGAGGCGCCGGCGCCACCACCTTGCGGATCGCCGGCGCCACCCACTGGTAGGCCTTGTCGACGACGAGCGTGGGGTTGCCATCGTCGGCGTTGGTCAGCACGATCACGGCGACCCGCTCGGCCGGACACAGCTGGAAGAGCGTGCGATAGCCGCGCAGGCTGCCCCCGTGGCCGACCAGCGTCCGGCCGTTGACGCGCGAGACCCGGAATCCCAGACCCCAGCCGGCGGTCCAGTCCGGCTCGAGCCAGTGCACGCGCTGCATCTCGCGCAGCGTGCTGCCGCGCAGGATCTGGGCGTCGCCGCCGTCGCGGAACTGCAGCATGGCGAAGCGAACCAGGTCGCTCACGCACGTCGTCATGTTGGCGGCGGCGGTGATGCCCCGGCCGTCGGTGAACGGCGCCGGCCCGCGCGGCTTCGACGGCAGCCGTCGCGTGTAGCCCGTCGCGAGGTCGGGATGGTCGGCCGGCGGCGTCGTGACGAACGTGCGCTTCATGCCGAGCGGCGAGAGGATGTGCTCGCCGACGTAGTCGGCGTATGCTTTTCCGGAGACGGCGGTGACGATCTCCCCGGCCAGGGCGAGGCCGAGGTTCGAGTATTTCCACTCCGTCTCGGTCGGCAGGGCGGCCGTGAGGCGGGGCAGCCGCGCGCGAATCTCCTCGACGGTCGGAAAATCCTGATCCGTCCAGTACGGCGTGCCCGCCTCGCGCGGCAGGCCGGCGGTGTGCGTCAGGAGCTGACGGATCGTGATGGCCGGCGCGTCGGCGCGCGTGCCCCCGATGCGGAACCAGGGCAGGTGGGCGTCGAGGGGATCGTCGAGCCGAAGCTTGCCCGCGTCCCGCAGCTGCAGGATCGCCGTGCTCGTGAAGAGCTTGGTGATCGAGGCGATCCGGTACAGCGTGTCCGGCGTGGCCGGTCGGCCACGCTCGACGTCGGCGCGGCCGAAGCCGCTGGCCCACACCAGCTCCTGGTCGTGGACGATGCCCACCGAGACACCCGGGAAGTCGGCGTAGGCCATCTGGGCCTCGAGCCACGCCGAGAGCAGATCGATCGCGGAGCGGACGCCGGCGTCAGCGAGCAGCGTCATCCTGGACCGTGGCGCGGGCGCTCGCGATCTCGTCCTGGACGGCGTCGGCGCCGCGGAAGACGCGATCGGCCTTGCGATACCAGTAGCGCGCGTTGTCGAGGTCGCCCTCGAGCGTGTGGACGATGCCGTGCAGCCAGGCGGCGAGCGCCGACTTGTGCTCCTGCACGATCGTGTGGGCGGCCTGCCAGTCGCCGACGGCGAGCAGGTCGACCGCGCGCTTCGGTCGTGGTCCTCGCGGCTCACTCATCACCTCCCACACCACGATCCTCCACGAAGTGCACGCCTCTCGTCCAGATACCGCGCGTCGGTGGAAGGCAAGCCGATCGAGCCGTCATCTCGGGCCGCTAATTCTATCAGGACCAGCCCAGCCAAAACGAGCGGCGTCACCTCCCGCCCGTCGAGGCCGTGGCACCCGCGAAATCGAGCGGCCTCACGGCTCCGCCGGGACGCCCGGAGCCGCCATGGGGGGCATGGGGGGCCCTTCGAGGCCCCCCATCTATCCAGTCACCTCAGACGGTCTTGCGGATGCTCCCGAGGTGCTCGTCGATGTGGGCCGAGAGCACGCCGCCGAGATCGGCCGCGCTCATCGGCGGCACGCCGGCCAGGACCGACCCACGGTGCTCCAGCGCGGCGTCGTCCAGGCCGCGCAGCATCCCCGCCGCGGCCGCGGCGTTCTTCTTGTGCAGCGCGATCGTCTCGGCCTTCGTGCAGCCGGCGTGCTCCCGGGCATGCGTGGCGTTCATCGCGTCCAGCGCTTCCTTGGGGATGTTGGGGCCGGGCTTGCCGTCGGCCAGGGCCTTGAGGATTCCGCCGATGCCCTCGTGGCTGGTCGCGATGTGATGGGCGACGACACCGACCGGCCATTTCTCGGCCGCCGTCAGCTTTTTCCAGTCGGCATCGCTCAGTTGCTCGAACACCGCCGTGGCCTCCTGCACCTTGGACTCGAACTGCCTGGCGAGCGTCTCTCCACGAGCTGCCATCAGGGCCTCCTTCAACGGGTGGGCGTGGGCGACGGGACCGCCGTCACCTCCACGCGGTTGTCGTGAAACACGGCGCCACCGCCCATGTCGGCATCGCGCTCGGCGACGGTGACGTTGACGTTGGCGGCGCCGGCCACGCGCTTGGGCCAGAAGCCCTTGCTGGCGGCCGCCACGCCAGGACGGACGGAGTCGCTGATCCGCACACGCGCGCGGAACTCGCCGCGGTCGTTGTGGACGCAGACCTCGACGTTGTCGGCGAGCCCGCGCGCGGCGGCATCGGCCGGATGCAGGATGATCGTGGGCGGCCCCTGCCGCCGCTCGAGGTCCGGCACGTTGGCGAACATCGAGTTGAGCTGGTAGTGCGAGGCGGGCGCGACGAGCGCCAGGGGGAGGCGGCGCGCCAGCGCGCCGTCGTCGGCCGCCTCGGCCGGCGGCGTGTACGTCGGCACCGGGTCGAGACCCACCTCGGCCATCCGCGGCGACACGAACTCGCACCGTCCCGATGCGGTCGGGAACCCGTTGGCGAACGGTACGAAGGGCGTCGGCACGTTCAGCCGGGCCCAGCCGTCGCGGCGCAGTCGCTCGAGCGTGAGGCCGGCCAGCGCGGGATCGTCGGAGTCGAGCACGGTGCGGGCCAGATCCTCGTCGCTCGCGTACACGCTCGGCTCGGTGACCCCGAGCCGTCCGGCCAGGCGACGGAAGATCTCCGTGTGCGGCAGGCACTCGCCGGGCGGCGCCACCGCCGGCTCGTTCCACGCGAGATAGATGTGGCCGTAGGCATAGTGCAGGTCGGCGTGCTCCGTCTGCATCGTCGACGGCAGCAGCAGATCCGCGTAGTCGGCGGTGTCGGTCGGGAAATTCTCGATCACCACGGTGAAGAGGTCCTCGCGGGCGAGGCCGCGGCGCACCTTCGTCTGGTCCGGCACGGAGGCCACCGGGTTGCTCGCGTAGATCAGCAGCGACTCCACCGGCGGGTCCTTCACCTCCAGGAGCCCCTCGCCCAGGCGTGTCATGCTCAGCCGGCGCGTGCCGGGCGGCCGCAGGTCGTCGCGCCAGAGCCCGGGCCAGTTGGCGCGCACGAAGCCGCGCACGTCGTAGACCGCGCCGCCGCCGGGGTACTGCCAGTCGCCGGTGACGCCCGGGATGCAGGTGATGGCGCGCACCGCCATGCCGCCGCCGGCGTGGCGCTGCAGGCCCATCGTCACGCGGATGCCGGTCGGGCGCGTGGTCGCCAGGCGCTCGCCGAGCGCGACGATGCACTCGCGTGGCAGCCTGGTGATCGTGCTCACGCGCTCCGGGGGGAACTCGAGAATCCGGCGGCGGAACGCCTCCCAGCCGGTCGTGTGCGCCTCGATGAACGCCCGGTCCTCCTTGCCGAGCGTGACGACGACGTGGAGCAGGCCGAGGGCCAGGGCGGCGTCGGTGCCGGGATGAATCGCCAGATGCTCGTCGGCCGCCGCGGCCGTCCGCGTGCGGACCGGATCGATGACGACCACCCGGGCGCCGTCGCGGCGCGCCGCCTCGATGTATTTCCACAGGTGGTGGTTCGTGGTGAGCGTGTTCGTACCCCACAGCAGAATCAGCTTCGAGGCGCCGAGCGTCTCCGGGTCCATCCCGACGCGGTTGTCGCCCAGCGTGTAGCCGGTGCCGTAGGCCCCGGCGATCGTGCAGATCGTCATCACGTGCTGTGATGTGCCGAGCACGTTCCAGAGCCGGCGGCCGGCGCCGGCCAGGCCCTGCAGCATGCCCATCGCGCCGGTGCCGTAGTACGGCCAGATCGCCTGCGGTCCGTGGCGGCGGATGATCGCCTGCCAGCGGGCGGCGATCTCGTCGAGGGCCTCGTCCCACGAGATCCGCGCGAAGCGCCCCTCGCCCTTGGCGCCGACGCGACGCTGCGGATGTAGCAGCCGGTCGGGCGCCCGCGAGTAGTCGAGATAGCGATGCACCTTCGCGCACAGCGCGCCGCGCGTGAAGGGATGGCGCCGGTCGCCGCGCAGGGCCACGGCCTCGCCGTCGCGCACGGTCACGATCCAGCTGCAGGTGTCGGGACAGTCGAGCGGACAGGCGCCGGGAACGGCGCGCTCCGCGGCCGGGCTCACGTCAGCACCATCTGCGTCTGCGTCGTGAGCGACAGCAGGCGCCCGCTGGCGTCGGTCACCCGCGTCTGCCACACCATCGTGCGCTTGCCGCGATGCAGCGGCGTCGACTCCGCGCGCACGATGCCGGCGCGCCCGGCGGCGAAGAAGTTCGTCTTCGACTCCAGCGTGGTGGTGGAGGCGCCCGCCGGGAGGTTGAGGACGGTGGCGGCGGCGCCGACGGTGTCGGCGAATGCCATCAGCGTGCCGCCGTGCAGGCTGCCGCCGACGGTGGTGAGGTCGGGGCGGTAGGTCAGCTCGGCGACCACCCGCTCGGGCGTCGCCTCGACGAACCGGATGCCCAGCACCTCGGCCAGCGTGCCCTTGAAGCGTTGCGTGATCTCCGCGGCGTCCATGGTCATCGCTCCTCCCCGCGATCCGCGCATCCCACTTATACGCGCAATCCTGACCCGGCGGAGCGAGCGCGGCAATTACCTGCCAGGTAATTTCGGGGACGCGGAGGGCGGTGTAGAGTCGCCGGCATGGACGCCGTGGTCCCGCTTGGCGAGGTTGGCTTCGGGCCGCTCCTGCGCGGGCGTGTCGACGCGGCACCTGAGCTTCATCGAAACGGGCCGGGCGCAGCCCAGCCGCGAGATGGTGCTGCTGCTGGCGCGGGCGCTCGACGTGCCGCTGCGTGACCGCAACGACCTGCTCACGACGGCGGGCTACGCGCCCATCTACCGGGCGACCAGCCTGGAGGCGCCGGCCATGGCCCAGGTGCGCCGCGCGCTCGACTTCATCCTGCGCCAGCAGGAGCCATATCCGGCGCTGGTGCTCGACCGTCACTGGAACGTGGTGCGCGTCAACGACGGCAGCGCGCGGGTGCAGGCCGTCTTCCTCGATCCCAAGGCGGTGGCCGGGCTGGGCCCGCCCAACGCCATGCGTCTCATGTTCCATCCGAGCGGGTTCCGGCCGTTCATCGTCAACTGGGAGGCGGCGGCGGCATCGCTGATCCAGTGGCTGCATCGCGACGCCGCCAGCGGCCGCGGTGACGACGAGACGCGCCGTCTGCTCGACGAGCTGCTGGCGTACCCCGGCGTTCCCCGCCAGTGGCGGAGCCTCGATCTCGACGCCTCCCCGGCGCCGTTCCTGCCGATCGAGTTCGCGCGCGACGGGCTGCGGCTGCGCTACTTCACGACCCTCACCAGCCTCGGCACGCCGCACGACATCACGCTGCAGGAGCTGCGCATCGAGTCGTTCTTCCCCGCCGACGACGCCACCGAGGAGGCCTCGCGGCGCTTGCTGGCCGGCGCCTGAGCGTCGCCGGATCGCCGCGGCAACTTCGCGTTGCCGCCATGATGGCCCTCGGCGTCACCGGCGCCGGCGCCCAGAGCCTCACCCCGGTCCCGAGCGCAAATCCCAAGGCGCCCGGCGTCATCGCACCCAACGTGCTGTCCGTGGAGCTGGAGCAGATCTTGCGCGCGACCGGCTCGATGCTGCTGGAGAACGCCTTCGGCGGCTTCGGCGCGCTCTTCAAGGTCTCGCAGCGCCGGCCCGCGGACGACAACGGCACGCGGCGGCTCTTCTATCTCAGCGACATCGCGCACAGCGGGTTCGACAACATTCCTGACCAAGGATCACCCGGTCGCCGTGGAGGACGCCGGTGATACGCTGCACCCGCAGCGCAACGCCCTGGACTCGGCCTACCTCTTCGACGTCCGCACCGACTATTCGAATCCGGCGAACCCGCCGATCCGGATCCTGGCGCAGGGACGTGATCCGTCAGCGACGATGGATGCCCATACGCCCGGCCTCGGCAACGACGGAGACCACGAGATCGCCGGCTTCCACGTGTCCGACGGCGATCCGACGTCCACCGGCATCCTGGGGGCCGAGAACCCGCGTCCGTTCGACGGCAGCTGGCGGGTCTTCTACACGCAGCAACACGGCGACAACAAACACGTGGGGAATCATCCCCAACCCGCACGTGGCTTTTGGCGTCAAGGGCGATGAGCGCGACGACGGCGACGAAGACTAGAAGACCAGCCGACGCCGACCGGAGGGGGCCATCGGCGGCTCCCTCCGGCCGTCACACCAGTTCGACGAAGAGGGTGTCGGAGACCAGGAAGCCGGTCTCGGTCAGCGCAACGCGCCCGGCGCGCTCGGTGAGAAGGCCGCGCTCGCACCAAACGGCGACGCGTCGGGCGAGGGCGACGTCGCCGGCAAGGCGCTCGTCGAGCCACGCGCGGGGCACGCCGTCGACCAGCCGCAGCCCGAGGATCAGGCGCTCGCCGACGCGCTGGCGCTCGGTCAGGCGCTCGGCGGTGTCGATCGGCAGGGCCCCGCTCTCCAGCGTGGCGCAGTAGCGCGTCACCGGCTTGACGTTGCCGTAGCGCACGTCGCCGACGAAGCCGCAGGCGCCGGGTCCGCAGGCAAGATATTCGGCGGCGTGCCAGTAGATCTGGTTGTGGCGCGAGCGGAAGCCCGGCCGCG
>Ga0209474_10001560_pt1 | contig 22056 bp, 17 predicted proteins | sample GraSoiAngelo_145_FD_185902 | JGI IMG/M metagenome (GOLD analysis project Ga0209474, IMG submission 185902) | Grasslands soil microbial communities from the Angelo Coastal Reserve, California, USA - 14_1009_05_20cm (SPAdes) (version 2) | ecosystem: Environmental > Terrestrial > Soil > Grasslands... | reverse complement strand
ATTGTTGGCGTCCCCAACCGGATTCGAACCGGTGTTGCCGCCGTGAAAGGGCGGTGTCCTAGGCCTCTAGACGATGGGGACGTGAGTGCCGCGGCGCGATGCATCTAGCGACAGCTTCGCCGGAAATCAATGATTGCTTCGTTTTGCACACGGGACTGCCGGCCCGGCATCAGCGCGCCAAAGGCCAGGCAAAGCTCAGCTCGTGGCCGTCCGGGTCGGTGATGTGGAAGAAGCGCTCGCCCCATTCGGCGTCGCGCGGCGGCGCTTCCGGCCGGCAGCCGGCAGCGATAATGCGTCGATACAGCCCATCCACATCGTCGTCGTAGAAGATCAGCCGGCCCCACCACGACCATTTCTTTTCTGGTGGTTGCAGGATCAGGTTGAGGAAATTGCCGCCGATGCGAAAGCTCGTGAAGCTCGCCGTCTCGCCGCCATGGATGGTTTCGAACCCCAGCATGCGGTAGAACCGCACGGCCCGCGCCATGTCGTGCGTCGCCAGGGTGACCGCGCTGATGCCCGTGATCATCGCCCTACTCCGTTCTGCCGGACCGATCCTGCCCGATGGCTGTGCCTGAGCCCATAACAGGCGAACGCCCGGAAGATAACCGTCCCCTGGCCGGCCGGCGGATCGCGCTGGTCGAGCATCGCGAGCTCGACCGCCTCGGGCATATGCTCGAAGAGCTCGGTGCCGAGACCTTGCGCTGTCCGTTGGTGGCGATCGCCGATACGCCCGATCCGGCGCCGGTGCGGGCCTGGATCGAGCGCGCGATCGCGAAGCCATTCGACGATCTGGTGCTGATGACCGGCGAGGGGCTGCGGCGGCTGCGCGGCGCGGCCGAACGGGCGGGGCTCGAAACAGGGTTCCGCGATGCGCTGGGGCGTATGCGCACGATCACCCGCGGGCCGAAGCCGGCGCGGGCATTGCGCGAGATCGGGCTCAGCCCCGGGCTGCGCGCCGCGACGCCGACGACTGATGGCGTGATCGCCGCGCTGTCACAAGAGGTTTTGTCGAGGCGCCGGATCGGCGTGCAGCTGCCGCCAGACGCGCCGTCGCGGCTCATCGATTTTCTGAGAGAGGCCGGCGCGCTGCCCGACCCCGTCGAGCCCTATGCCTATGTGCCGCGCGCCGACAACCAGCAGATCGCCGGCCTGATCGACGAAATGAGTCGGGGCCGGCTCGATGCGATCGCCTTCACCAGCGCGCCGCAGATCGCGCGGCTGTTCGAGGCGGCGGCGGTCAGCGGCGGCGAGGACCGGCTGTTGGCCGCGTTGCGCGCGACCCCGATTGCCGCGATCGGCCCGGTCGTCGGCGGCGAGTTGCAGCGGCATGGGCTCGCCGCCGCGATCATGCCGCAGGGCAGCTTCTTCATGAAGCCGCTGGTCTCGGCGATTGTCGCCGCCCTGTCGCGCTGACGCCCGATCCCCTCTCCCGCACTGCGGGAGAGGGTGGCGAGCCCGGAGGACGAGCCGGGTGAGGGTGTTCGCGACGCAAGGACCCTCACCCTCCCAGCCCTGACGGGCCGGGTCCCTCCCTCTCCCGCGGTGCGGGAGAGGGGCTTTCCGCTCATCCGCGGCATGGGTAGACTCAACAACAAGCCGCGTCGATGGCGGGAATGACAGTCGAGGGAGGAACGGTCGATGCGCGGCATCTTCGCGAACCGCTGGTGGATTGTGTTTGCGACGGTCTGCGGCTTGATCGTCGGCGGTGGCGCGATCAACGTCTTCGCCTTTGGCGTCTTCTTGAAGCCGATCACCGCCGAACTCGGGGTCGGGCGCGCGATGTTCTCCTCGGCGCTGACGATGCATGCCGCCCTCGCCGCGCTGTCCTGTCCAGCGATCGGCTGGCTGGTCGACCGCTGGGGGGCGCGGCGGGTCATGATCCCTGGCCTTTTGATCTACGCTCTCGCCACCGCCTGCTACGCGCTGATCCAAGCCTCGCCGTTCGCCATAACATTCCTGATCTTCGCGGTGACCGGCATCGTCGGGGGGGTCGGCACGCCGATCCCCTATGCGACCGTCATCACCCAATGGTTCGACCGCCAGCGCGGCCTCGCCCTGGGTGTCGGCATCGCCGGCGTCGGCCTCGGTGTTGCACTGGTGCCGCAGCTCGCCGCGGCACTGATCGCCGCGTTTGGCTGGCGCACGGCTTATGTCGGGTTGGGTATCGCAATCCTTGTGGTCGCCTTTGTGCCGGTCGCGATCTTCCTGCGCGAGCCGCCCGAAGCGGTCCACGCCCCCGATGGCGCCGCCGCAGCAATGTTGCCCGGGGTCGACGCGGCCCAAGCGTTCCGCTCCGGACTCTTCTGGGGGCTCGCGATCGCCTTCTTTCTCGATGTCATCGCGATAAACGGCACGCTAACCCATATCGTCGCGCTGCTGACCGACCGCGGCATTGCCCTGCAGACCGCGACCGCGACATTGTCCGGGGTCGGAATTGCGCTGATCCTCGGGCGGATCCTGTCGGGCTGGTGCCTCGACCGGATGTGGGGCCCGTACGTCGCGGTGGCGTTTTTTGTGTTGCCGATGATCGGCATCGCCCTGCTCGCGAGCGGCGCGACCGGGATCGTGCCCTATGCCGGCGCCGTAACCCTGGGGCTGGGGATCGGCGCCGAGGTCGATCTGATGGCGTTCTTCACCGGCCGCTATTTCGGCGCCCGGCATTACGCGAAGATCTACGGCACGATCTTTGGCATTTTTGCGTTCGGTGTCGGCATCGGCCCGGCCTTGAGCGGCGGGAGCTTCGACCTGTTCCATTCCTATACGCCGGTCTTCATGATCTATGAGGTCATGCTGGCGATCAGCTGCGCCATCTTCCTGCGGCTCGGTCCCTACCCCTATCCGGCGCGGGAGCCCGTACGGTCCGATGCGGTGGTCAAGGTGCCGGCGTGAACCCGACCGTCATTGCGAGCGCAGCGAAGCAATCTCCCGCGAATAGTGGCTCTGCGTATGGGGATTGCTTCGTCGCTCCGCTCCTCGCAATGACAGCAAAGGGAGGGAGGTTCTGATGGGCGTGATCGAACGCGAGGGGCGCGTCACACTCGATCTCGCGCGCACCGGGCCGGGAACACCGATGGGCCGCTTCATGCGGCGCTTCTGGATGCCGGTTCATCGCGCCGAGGATCTGCCGCCGGGCCACGCCAAACCGATCCGCGTGATGAGCGAGGATTTCGCACTGTACCGCGGCGAGTCCGGGCACGCGCAGGTCATCGATTACCGCTGCCCGCATCGCGGGGCGCAGATGCATCTGGGCTGGGTGGAGGGCGACGATATCCGCTGCGTCTATCACGGCTGGAAATTCGAGTGCGGCGGGCAATGCATCGAACAGCCGGCCGAAGAGGCAGGGTTTGCCCGCAAGGTGCGGATCGGGAGCTATCCGACCCGGGAATATCTCGGGCTCATCTACGCCTATTTCGGCGAGGGCGAGCCGCCGCCCTTCCCGCCCTACCCGGCACCGACCGCCGAAGGGCTGATCGAGAACCAGACGCAGCTCGTGCCGTGCAACTGGCTGCAGTGCTTCGAGAACTCGATGGACGAGGTGCATGTCGCCTTTGTCCACCGCGTCGGCGGCTCGCATTCCGGCATCTACGATCTGCCGGAGATCGGCGCGGAGGAAACCGATTGGGGCATGCTGCGCACCGGCACGCGCGCGAGCGAAACCGGGCAGAACGATGTACGGCTCAGCCTGCATTACATGCCGAACTGCACCCGGGTCATCGTGCCGCCGATGGCCGGGCTCGAAGGCGCCGGCGGCTGGCGCGAGCTCTATCTCGCCTTTATGCCGATTGATGACGAGACCAACCGCTGGTTCATCACCAACCTGGTCGGCGTCAGCGGCGAGGCGAAGGAGAGTTATCTCGAAAAGCGCGACCAATACCGCCGCAAGCAGGCGGCGACGGGTCCGGCAGAGGATCTGGCGCGCGAGGTCATGGCCGGGCGGGTGCGGTTCGCCGAGATCGATCACCCCGACCGGGTGCGGGTGCAGGACATCGCGGTCCAGGCCGGGCAAGGCCCGATCGCCGACCGCTCGAACGAGCGGCTCGGCCGCTCCGATCTCGCGATCATCCTGTGGCGCAAGATTTTGGAGCGCGAATTACGCGCGATGGATGAGGGCCGGCCGCTGAAGCAATGGAATCCGGCGCCGGCCGATGTGGTGCCGACACTGGGGTTTTAGAAAGCGATCGCGGTTAATTGAGCAAACCTTACATCGTCATGGCCGGGCTTGGCCCGGCCATCCACGGCCTCACGTCCTCGATCTAGAAGAAAGACGCGGATCTCCGGGACAAGCCCGGGGATGACGGAAAGTGCAATAAGCCGGGAGTGCCAAATCAGACTAGGCACCCTCAGCTGGCCCGCCCTTCAGGCGAGCCCTCTCCCGCGATGCGGGAGAGGGGCCTAGTCACATGTCGCAAGCTGAATTACCGGCCGGCTCCGAGTTTGCCGCCATGCACCGGCGAAGCGGTGCTGCCGGCGCCGGTATTCCGGTTCTCGAGCCGGTAGTTCGCCATCTGCTGCAACTGCTCCTTGGTACGATCCAAGGTGATGCGGTTGTTGTCGGTCTTCAGATCGCTCAGCTTGACGCCGACGCTCTTGCCGCCCATGCCAAGGAAGGTCCCGACATCGACGACGACCGCCGCGATCTTGCCGTCCTTATCGAGGACGAGGTCGCGGACCTTACCGATGTTGCGGTTCTGAACGTCGTAAACCGTGCTCCCGATCATCTTGCTGGCGCGGATCTGATCGGCCTGGATCGTTTCCACGGCCTGGTTCGCGGTCGCGTTGCGGTTCATCGTCGCGTCTTTATTCGCGGCCGCGGGAGCCGGGTTCGCGGTCGTCGGATGCGACGTCTGGGCAAAGGCAGCCGGCGCTGCTCCCAACAGAAGGGCGAGCGCAATGGCAGACATGGTCTTGTTCATTGTGTACCTCTCGATTGTGGTCCCCCGGGCATGGGGCTCGTCTAGGTAAACGCCGGCTTGCGCGCGGCCCTCCCATGTTCAACGCGAGCGCGACCAAAAATGACCCGGCCCGTTTGCGCCGCTCATCCAACTCGCTGGAAGGTCTAAACCGTGAACATCGCGCCGCATGCCGGGGAATGGCCAATTTGCCCCTTGCCGGGCGCGGCCAATTTGGCGGCCAATTTGATTGTCGGGGCGATTTTCGGCGCGGTACAATTCGCCGAAATCGCGGGCCCCGCCCGATGCCGGGGCCATAAGGACCTGTTCGGATGAATACTGCCGCGGTCCGGCGCCTCGCCATCCCCTCGCCCGACGAGCTGGTCGAGCGCGCACGCGCAATGGTGCCGGCGATCCGCGCCTTGGCCGAAGAAACCGAACGCAACCGCACGCTGCTGCCGCAAATCGTCGAGCAGATCCGCGCCAGCGAGCTGCTGCGCACCTGCCGTCCGCGGATGTTCGGCGGCTTCGAATATGATGGCGAGGTGGCGCTGAAGATCGCGCTGACGATCTCGGCCGCTTGCGCCTCGACCGGCTGGACCGTCAACGGCGCGGTGTCGAACGGCTATTCGCTGGCGCATTGGCCGATCGAGGCGCAACGCGAATTGTGGGAGGGCGACGCCGACCCCTTCACCTTCGCCTGCTTTGCGCCGACCGGCACCGCGATCCCGGTCGAGGGCGGATATCGGCTTTCCGGGACCTGGTCCTTCGCCAGCGGCTGCGACATCGCGCAATGGGGCAAGCTCGGCGCGATGATCACCCCGCCGGGTAAGGAGCCCCCGTTCGATGGCGCGTTCTTTCTGGTGCCGATCGAGGATCTGGAGATCGTCGATAATTGGTTTGTCTGCGGGCTCGCCGGGACTGGCAGCAAGGACATCGTCGTCAAGGACGCGTTCGTGCCGGCGCACCGGGTATTGCTGTTCTCCGAGACCCGGGCCGGCACGTCGCCCGGCGCCCGGCATCACGATAACCCGATCTACCGTTTGCCGCTGTTGATGGTCGGCGCCTCGATGCTGGCCTCGACGGCGATCGGCGCCGCCAAGGGGGCGCTCGAGGCGTTTGTCGAGGCGACGACCGGGCGCAAGACGCGCGGCGCGCTGGCCGGCGGCAATCTGCGCATGGCGGAGTTCGCAACCGTCCAGCTGCGCGTCGCCGAGGCGGCGGCCTCCGTCGAAGCCGCGGAGCTGATCCTCCTAACCGACATGCGCACGGCCATCGAGAAACTGCGCGCCGGGCAGGACATCACGGTCGCCGACCGCATTCGCAGCCGGCGCAACCAGGCTTACGTCACAAAGCTGGCATTGCAGGCGGCCGAGGCGCTGAACGCGGCGACCGGCGGCTGGGGCCTGCATCTGAGCAATCCGGTGCAGCGCGCCTGGCGCGACGCCAATGCGGTCGCGCGCCACGTCAGTTTGAATTGGGATGCGGTCGGCACGATGTACGGCCAGCATGTGTTCGGCCTCGAACCGAAGGGGCAATATTGAGGAACGAAACGTTCCAACGAGAGGGGCCGGAGCGATGAAGCTGCCCCTGACCGGCGGCTGCCTCTGCGGCGCGCTGCGCTATGAGATCAGCGAGGCGCCGTCGACGACGTACACCTGTCACTGCACTGATTGTCAGCACCTCACCAGCAGTGCCTTCTCGTTCGCCATCACGGTCCCGGACGGAGCGTTCCGGCTGACGAAAGGCGAGCCGCGGCTGGTGCAGAAAATCGCGGATAGCGGGCGTGTCGTCACACGATGGGTTTGCAGCGAGTGCGGCTGCTGGCTCACCAGCAGCCCGCAGCCGGGCGCGAGACCCGGAGCCATGATCCGGCGCGTCCGCGGCGGCACGCTCGACGATAACTCGTGGCTCAAGCCAACGGCGCATTTCTGGACGCGCAGCAAACAGCCCTGGGTCGTACTGCCCGAAGGCGCCGAGGTGTTCGCGACCCAACCGGATTTTTCGAATCAAACCGATCGCGATAACGGAGGAACGGAGATGGCGGAAATTCTGGGATTGGGATGCACCCATTGGCCGACCTTGTGTCTGCCGAATGAAGGTCTGACCGGCGTCTTCAAACGCGTACTCGACGCGCCGAACGTCGATCCTGCGGTAAAGGATCCGGCCAATTGGCCATCTGAGCTTTTAGCCGAGCTCGGCAATGATGACGGCCTTTCCGCCGCCAACCGCTGCGGCGAGCGCTTCGGCAACGACTTCCGGGCGATCCGCAAGATCCTCGACGATTTCAACCCGGATTTCGTGCTGGTGTGGGGCGACGACCAGTACGAGAACTTCAAGGAGGACATCGTCCCGCCGTTCTGCGTCCTCGGCTACGATTCCGAATTCGAACTGCAGCCGTGGCAAACCAACAATGGCAGCAACGGCAAGGGCAAGGCCAACCGCTGGGGCGAGCCGGGCGATTGGAGCCTGAAACTCAAAGGCCATCGCGAGGCGGCCAAATTCCTTGCCACGGGGCTGATCGAGCGCGGCATCGATTTGGCCTACGCCTACAAGCCATTGCACCACCCGATGGCGCACGCCTTTACCAACACGTTCCTGTATCTCGATTGGGACCGGAAGGGGTTCCCCTATCCGGTCGTGCCGTTCGCGATCAACTGCTACGGCCGCAATTTGATCCATGCCAAGGGCGGCTTTGGCCATCTCTACGGGCCACCGCGGCCGGCGGATGAATCCGGCGATCCGCCATCGCCGCAGCCCTGGCGCTGCATGGATGTCGGCGGCGCGATCGCCGAGGTGCTGGCCGCCTCGCCCTACCGGGTGGCGCTGATCGCCTCGTCGAGCTGGTCGCACTGCTTCCTGTCGCCGAAGAACGGCTATCTGTGGCCGGACCATGAAGGCGACCGCATCCTGTTCGACTCGATCGAGCGCGCTGATTGGGGTACCTGGCGCAAGCGGACGCTCGAAGAGATGGAGTATTCCGGGCAGCACGAGATGCTGAACTGGATGGCGCTGGCCGGCGCGATGGAGGCGCTCGACCGGAAGCCGCCAATCGTCCAGGATTACATGGAGACGTATATCCTGGCCTCGGACAAGTGCTTCCTGTCCTTCCCGGCTTAGCTACTCCGATGTCATTGCGAGCAAAGCGAAGCAATCTCCATCCGATTGCGGCTCGTCCGACGGGGATTGCTTCGTCGCTTCGCTCCTCGCAATGACAACTTGATTTGGAGGCGTGGTGGACGGTTCGGCGACAGGGACAGGCATTGGGCAGCCGGTACGGCGGCGGGAAGATCCGCGCCTCTTAACCGGCAAGGGCCGCTATAGCGACGACGTCAACCTGCCCGGCCAAGCCTATGCGGTGATGGTGCGGTCGCCGCATGCGCATGCGTTGATCCGCTCGATCGACGCTGCCGCGGCGCGCGCGATGCCCGGAGTGCTGGCCGTGCTGACCGCCGAGGATGTGACGGCTGACGGGCTGCGGCCCTTGCCGCATATCAGCAACAGCCATCCCGCCGACATCCAGATCAAAAACCGCGACGGATCGCCGACGATCGTGCCGCAGCACCAGGCGATCGGCAGCCCGGAGATCTGTCATGTCGGCGAGATCGTCGCGGCGGAAGCCAGGGATGCGGCCGAGCAAGTTGTGGTCGAGTACGAGACATTGCCTGCGGTGGTGCGGGCCCTCGCCGCGGCCGAGCCGGGCGCGCCAACGGTGCGGCGGAATTTCCCGAACGTCATTCTCGACGGCGATGTCGGCGACCCCGTCGCGACCGAAGCGGCGTTCGCCCGCGCCGCGCATGTCGTGCAGCTCGATACGTGGGTGCCGCGCGTCACCGGCGTGCCGATGGAGCCGCGCGCCGCAGTCGGCGAATACGACCCGCAAAGCGACCGCTATACGCTGCATGCGGGCGCCGGCGGCGCGGTCAGCCCGCGCCGCGATCTGGCGATGGTGCTCGGTGTCCCGCCCGAGCAGGCGCGCGTCGTGATGCAGGATGTCGGCGGCAATTTCGGCACGCGCGGCTCGTTCAGCGCCGAGTTCGCGCTGGTCGTCTGGGCGGCGAAACGGCTCGGCCGGCCGGTCAAATGGACCAGCGACCGGCAGGAGTATTTCGTCGCCGATTATCAGGCGCGCGATCTCACCGTGACGGCCGAGCTGGCGCTCGATGCCGAGGGCAAGTTCCTGGCGATGCGCGGCTCGAATCTGGTCAATCAGGGCGCCTATGCGCTGGCTTTCGGCCCCTTGAACAAGGGCGTCGAGATCATGTCGAGCATCTACCACGTGCCCGCGGTGCATTTCCGCGGGCGGGCGGCGCTGACCAACACGATCCCGACGCGGCCCTATCGCAGCTCCGGCCGGCCCGAGGTCATGTTCGTCATGGAACGGCTGATCGATCTGGCGGCGCGGCAGACCGGCATCGACCGCATCGAACTCAGGCGGCGTAACCTCGTGCCGGAATCGATGATGCCGTACACAAACCCGTTCGGCATGGTCTATGACAGCGGGGCCTATCACCGGGTCATGGAACGGGTGCTGTGGCTCGCCGATTGGAACGAGTTCCCGGCGCGCCGCCAGGAGTCCCGCCGGCATGGCAAGTGCCGCGGCATCGGCGTCGCCAATTACGTTGATACCGCGACCGGCGCGCCGCGCGAGAAAGCCGAAGTGACGGTCAAGCCGGAGGGCCCAGTCGGCGGCACCGTCGAGGTCGTGATCGGCACGACGTCGCAAGGCCAGGGCCACGAGACCAGCTTCGCACAGCTGATGACCGAATGGCTCGGTGTGCCGATCGACAGCGTCAAGCTCGTGACCGGCGACACCGATCGCGTCTCGGTCGGCGGCGGCGCCCATTCCGGCCGCGCCTTGCGGCTCGGTAGCATCGTCATGTTCAACTCGTCGAACCAGATCATCGAGAAGGGGTTGAAGATCGCCAGCCATGTGCTGGAGGCGGCGATCGAGGACATCGCGTTCGCCGGCGGACGGTTCGAGGTGAAGGGCACCGACCGCGCGATTGGCATCTTCGAGGCCGCCCGCGCGGCGCTGGAGCGCCCCGATCTGCCGGAGGAATTGCGCGGGCCGTTGCAGGGGGTCAGTGACGAGACCGTCAATCTCGCCGCCTTCCCCTATGGCTGCCATGTCTGCGAGGTGGAGGTCGATCCGGAGACCGGCGAGATCGCGATCGTGCGCTACACGGCGGTCGATGATTGCGGCCGCGCGGTCAACCCGATGATTGTGCATGGCCAGGTGCATGGCGGCATCGTGCAAGGGGTTGGCCAGGCATTGTGGGAACAATGCGTCTACGAGGCGGGCACCGGTCAGGTGCTGTCCGGCTCGTTTATGGATTACGCGATGCCGAAGGCCGACATGGTGCCGTTTTTCGACACCGAGCTCAGCGAGGTGCCAAGCCCGACGCATCCGCTCGGCATCCGCCCGGCCGGCGAAGGCGGTACGACCCCGGCGCTCGGCGTAGTGATCAACGCCGTTGTCGATGCGCTCGCCGAGTTCGGCGTCACACATATCGAAATGCCGGCAACCCCCGAGCGGGTCTGGCGCGCGATCAACGGCAACGGCAATGGCCGATCAGTTTGACGCTGCATTGACGCATCGCGTCCTTCGAGACGCCGTGCTGCACACGGCTCCTCAGGATGAGGTACTATTTTGATGGCATCCAAAACTTGCTCATCCTGAGCGCGAGTGAAGCGAGCAGTCGAAGGACGCACGACCTTTAACCAGTCGGAGTTTAGGGAGGAGATCATGGCACGCATCAAACACATCGCACTGACGACCAAGGAGCCGGCGAAGGTCGCTGAGTTCTACAAATCGGCGTTCGGCCTCAAGGAATTGCGGCGCAGCCCGAATGGCGCGGTGTTCCTGACCGACGGCCACATCAATGTCGCGATCCTGAATTACAAGACCGAGAAATCGCCGGATGTCGGCGCGCACGGCCCGAACTTCGACGGCATCCACCATTTCGGCTTCGAGGTCGACGATCTCGACGAGGCCTGCCAGAAGCTCGAAAGCGCCCATGCCCAGCGGCTGACCGGAAAAGACCACATCGATGCGACGATGGCGGCCGGCGGTCACGCCAATTTCGAGATGAAATGGTCCGGTCCCGACGGCGTCGTCATCGATATTTCGCATACCGGCTGGGAAGGCACGGACTAAGCCGCCGAGCAGAGCCCCTCACCCTGTCCCTCTCCCCGTAAACGAGGCGAGGGAACGCGGCTCTAATGCCCAACAAAACAGGGCGAGGATTTTACACGGTGGCACCGGCGGGCTCCCTCTCCCTGCCTGCGGGGAGAGGGTCGGGGTGAGGGGCCGTACGGGATCGAACCGAGGGAGGAACTATGGCACGGATCAAACACATCGCATTGACGACGGCGAACCCATCCGCGGCGGCGGAGTTCTACAAATCGGCGTTCGGCCTGAAGGAATTGCGCCGCAGCCCGAACGGCTCGGTGTTCCTGACCGACGGCTACATCCATGTCGCTGTCTTGAAGCACAAGACCGACAAGGACGCCGATGTCGGCGCGCACGGACCGAACTTCGACGGCATCCACCATTTCGGCTTCGAGGTGGATGATCTCGACGAAGCCTCCCAGAAGCTGGAGGGGGCGCACGCGCAGCGCCTCACCGCGAAGGAGGACAGCGACGCCGCGATGCGAGACGGCGTACACACCAATTTCGAGATGAAATGGGCCGGCCCGGATGGCGTCGTCATCGACATCTCGCATACCGGCTGGGAAGGCACGCACTGACAATTCCGCCGCAGTCCCGGCGTAAGCCGGGACCGATCCATCAAGCGGCATAACGGCTGAACCGTGGGTCCCGGCTTTCGCCGGGACGACGGAGTTCCTAGGGAGGAAAGCATGGCAGGCAAATACACCATTTGCGCCGGCACGATCGGCAGCGGCCTGTGGCTCAGCGCCGATGGCGGCGAGAGCTGGCGGCGCGTCATGAAGGGGTTGTGGAGCGAGAGCCGCGTCTTCGGTCTGACGGTGCATCCGCACGAGCCGCGCACCGTGTTCGCCGGCGCCGATGACGGCATCTACAAGAGCACCGACGGCGGGCAGAGCTTCGAGCGGCTCGACTCGCCGATGAACCGGCTCGATGTCTGGAAGATCGCAATCGACCCGGCCGATCCCGACACCATCTTTGCCGGGACGCGACCGGCGGCGCTGTTTCGCTCCAAGGATGGCGGCCGCAGCTGGCAGAAATTGCCGGCGGCGATCGCCGAGGAATGCCCGAACGTGCGCATTCCGCGCGTCACGGCGCTAACCGTCGATCCCTCCGACCGCCGCAATGTGTGGGCCGGCATCGAGGTCGACGGGGTGTTGCACAGCACCGATGGCGGCGATAGCTGGCGGCGCATCACGAAGGGCATCAACGACCCCGACATCCATGACATCGGGGTCGTCGTCAATGGCGGCACGACCGTCCTGACCACGACACCGCGCGAGATCTTCGCCAGCCACGACCGCGGCGAAAGCTGGAAGGGGCTGGGGGTTCACGAGCAGTTCCCACTGCCCTATTGCCGCAGCCTGACGCAGAAAGCGGACGACCCGGAGACGCTGTTCGTCGCGACCGGCGACGGCGCGGTCGGCACCACCGGGGCGATCCAGCGCTCGACCAATGGCGGCAAGAGCTGGCAGATGGCAAATTTGCCGGTGAAGCCGAATTCGCCGATCTGGGCGTTCGCGACCCATCCCGCCGATCCCGGGCTGATTGTCGCGTGCAGCCATTACGGCGAATTGTACAAGAGCGAGAACGCCGGCGATTCCTGGATCAAGCTGCCGCGTGAGTTCACCGAAATCCGCTCGCTGAGCTGGACCCCGAACTGAGCCTGATGAACCCTCTCCTGCACCGCAGGAGAGGGTCTTGCGTGATTTCAGTCGTCGGCCGGCTAACCGGGGCGGCGATGCTCGCCGCGCTTGCCGCTGGCTTGTCCGCCAGCGCATGGAGCGCCGACACGTCTCTGATACTTCCGGAGGTGACCGTCACGGCGCCGCCGGTCACCCCGGAGTGGAAGAAGTGGAACCCCTATGGCGGCAGCATTCGGGTCGAGGAGGATAAATGGCCCGACATCCCGTGCAGCGCGTCGCGAATAGCGGCCGGCGCTGCGACCGGGTGCAAGACCGGCCCGCTGTTGAGCTACGCCGGGGTCGGGCTGCCGATGAACGACCGATCGCCCGATCTGTCGAATTGCAAAATGGCCCACGACCTGGTCATGACGACTCTCGGGGTGCTGGCGGTCGAAGCCGATGTCGTCGTCGTCGATCCTTATCTGATCACCGCCATCGGCCCGCAGCACAAGGGCTGCGCCGCGCAGGCCGGCTATAGCGACTTGCGCGACGATTTTCCGGACATGAACCAGATGACGCGGAACGGCGGCGGTTGGCGCAATTTCGCCGAGAGCGGCGATCTGACCAGCATCGGGTTCACGTTCGGCCGGGACAATTGCGTTGCCTTCGAAAAGCGCGGCCCGCCGTGGAAATTCGGGCATATTTATGTGATCCATGCCAGCATTTGCCGGAAGGGCGGCGGCGCGGTCGGGATGCCCGAGATCGACTATGTCGTCGCGACGCTGCTGGTGCGGACATACGATCCACGCGGCAATCTGCGAGGCCCGCCGCAATAGGCCGGACATGAGCGATCGGGACAAGCCGGAACGCGGCCGCTAAAGTCCCTCTCCACAGCAGCGTGGAGGATGCGATGCCCGGCAAAGTGGGGTTCATCGGGCTCGGCAATATGGGCGGGCCGATGGCGCTCAATCTGGCGAAGGCCGGCTTTTCGCTGGTCGTACACGACATCGATGCAAAAAAGCTCGATCCGCTGGTCGCCGCGGGCGCCGCGATCGAGACCTCGCCGGCCGCGGTGGCCGGCGCCGCCGACCGCACGATCTGCATGGTCGAGACGACCGACCAGGCCGAGGCTGTCATCATCGGCGAGCAAGGGATCATCACCCGCGCCCAGGCCGGCCACATCGTCTTGTGCATGAGCACGATCGACCCGTTCGCGGCGCGGCGTTTCGAGCGGCGCCTCGCGGAGCGCGGCATCGCGATGCTCGACGCGCCGGTCAGCGGCGGCACGGTGCGGGCGAAATCGGGCGAGCTCTCGATCATCGTCGGCGGCGCGGCGGAGACCTATGCCGCGTGCGAGGATCTGTTCCGCGCGATGGGCAAGAATCTGTTTCACGTCGGCGCGCTCGGTCACGGCCTCGCGATGAAGCTGCTCAACAACATGCTCGGCCAGATCCAAACCGTCGCGATCGCCGAGGCGCTGGTATACGGGGTCAAGGCCGGGCTCGACCCGCACAAGATCTATGAGGTAATCCGGGTCAGCACCGGCTCCTCGGTGCAGTTCGAGAACCGGGTACCGCGCATGCTGAAGCGCGACTTCACGCCGGGCGGCACGATCGATATTTCGTACAAAGACCAGGAGCTGGAGACGGCGTTTGCCAAACGATTGGGCGTGCCGCTCTTGCTCGCCAATGTCTCGCAGCAGGTCTACCAGATGGCGCGCGCCCAGGGCCTCAACAAAGAGGACGGCTCGGCGATCATCAAGCTATTCGAGAAGCTTGCCCGGGTGACGGTAGGTGCGGCCGAGGAGTAGGAGAAGCGCGATGGATGTCGGGATCCAGATGGTCTTTGCCAGCTATGGCTGGTCTAACATCAGCGACGCGCAGGTGTGGGACGAGGAATTGCGCCTGGCGCAGCTGGCCGACGAGCTCGGCTACGATGTCTTATGGTCGGTCGAGCATCATTTCTACGATTACTCGTTCTGCCCCGACAATTTGCAATTGATGAGTTACTTGGCCGGCATCACCAGCCATGCCGATCTCGGCACCGCGGCGGTGATCCTGCCCTGGCACGACCCGTTGCGCGTCGCCGAGCAGGTCGCGATCCTCGATCATGTGGCGAAGGGCCGTTTTCGTTTTGGTATCGGGCGCGGGCTGTCGCGCCGCGAATTCGGGCATTTCCGCGGGCCGATCGCGATGGACGAATCGCGCGAGCGGTTCGACGAAGCGGCGCCGATGATCATCGAGGCGCTGCGGACGGGGTACATCGAAGGCAACGGCAAGTTCTACAAGCAGCCGCGCACCGCGATCCGGCCGAAACCGGAGCGCAGCTTCGAGTGCCGCACCTATGCCGTCGCGTCCAGCGAGGATTCGGTCGAGGCGGCGGCGCGGCTCAAGGCGCGTATGGTCATGTTCGCCGACCGTCCCTGGCCGATGCGGCTGCCGCAGATCGAGCGCCACCGCGAGCTGTTCCGCAAATTCCATAACGCCGAGGCGCCTCCATTTCTGATCGCGGATTTCTGCATCTGCACGCCAACGATGGACGGCGCGGAGGGGCTGGCGCGCCGGCATATGGGCTCGTTTGTCGACAGCAATCTCGAACATTACGAAATCCTGTCCGGCCATTTCTCGCGGATCAAAGGCTATGACGCCTATGCGAAGAAGGCCGAGCTGGCAAAGGACGCCGGGCGCGACGGCATCGTCGAGGCATTCCTGAAAGCGGCGGTGTGGGGCACGCCGGACCGCATCCTGCGCGAATTGGAGGAGCGCCGGGCCGCGGTTGGCGAATTCGAGCTGTGCACCTCGTTCCGCTATGGCGGCACACCTTACGAATTAGCCGAGCGCTCATTGCGGCTTTACGCCAAGGAGGTGCTGCCGGTGCTGAAATCCTGGGCCGCGCCCTCGGTCGCTGTCGCAGCGAAGTAGACAATTCCGCGTTTCGGCTGATCCGGCCTTCACAGGTCCAACTTTTACGCGAGCGAGGAACGCCGTCACGTCCGGGTCGTTCGGCGGGTGGCTGATCCTTCCCCAAACGTGGAGAGTTCCTGATGAAGCGTACTCTGACAGCCGTTATCGCGTTGGCCGCCGCGGCGGGTTTCGCCGGCATGGCCCAAGCGCAAAGCACGACCGCCAACACCACGGCCTCGCCGGCCGCCCAGGCACCGGCGAGCGCCCCGGCAACGGCACCCGCCCAGGCTCAGGCCAATCCTGCCGGCACGCCCGGCGCCGCACCGGCCAATCCGGCGATGGCACCGCAGGGCGCCGCCCCGCAGGCCAACGCACAACAGCCCGCGGGCAGCAACAATTTCTGGTCGCGCAACATCACGCAGGACGAGGTCCGGCAGGCGCAGCAGCAGCTAAAGGCGCAAGGCCTCTACAATGGGCCGGTCGACGGGATGGTCGGCAGCGAAATGCACCGCGCGCTTGCCCGTTACCAGCAACAGAACGGGCTGCGGCAGACCGCGACCTTGGATGAACCCACGATGGGGCGTCTGGGCGGCGGCATGAGCCCGGCGACCGGGGTTACTGCACCGCCTGCGGGATCGAGTCCAACAGTCGGCGCAGCCACCCCGCCCGCCGGGTCGCGTCCGGCGGCTGGGGCGACCACACCACCGGCAGGATCGACAACAGCAACCGCCGGCACGACCGCGCCGCCGGCCGGCTCGGCGGCACCGGCCGGGGCTGGCGGAACCACCTCCAGTGCTCCGGCGACGACCACCACCACTCAGCCGATGACGCGCTGAGTCATACGCTCGATCGGCCTCGGTCGGCCGATCGAGCGTTCACAGCCGATGACGAGCGGCGTGCCTCGCGCGCCGCTCGTATTCTTTAGCGGTGATCACGGGGCGATGCGCGCCTATCTGCACTGGAGACCGAATTGTCGGGCGAAATCGCCCGTGACGGCCCCCGCCCGCTGCGGCCTGCAAGCGCGCTGAGCCAGAGCTCCTCACAGGCTTGATTATAACGGTTCCAAATACCATTTGAGCATCGGTGCCGGCGGTCGCGCATGGGGCGGACCGTAAGGCGGCGCCTCCCGTGCCTATAAAGGGCGGGAGATATAGACGGAGTGCCACAAGTGGACTTCGCGAATTTGACCGAACGCGCGCGCGGCATCTTGCAAGCCGCGCAGATGGAGGCCCTGGCAGGCCGCCACCAAAATCTTCTCCCCGAGCATCTGCTGAAAGCGCTGATCGACGACCCCGAGGGTCTCGCCGGTCATCTCGTGCGCGATGCCGGGGGCGATCCCGAATTGCTGAAAACCGCCGCCGAGGAGCGCCTCGAAAGGCTGCCAAAGACGGCGGGCAACGGACCGCATCCGATCTTTATGTCGCCTGAGTTGGCCACCGTATTGCAGCACGCCAGCGAGGCGGCGCGCGCCGCGGGCGATCGTTTCGTGACCGCCGAGCGGCTGCTGGCGAGCCTGGCGGCGCAAGGACCGTTGCAGGTGCTGTTCAAGCGCGCCGGGCTCGATCCCTTGGCCCTTGCCGAAGCCGTCGATAGGATGCGCCAGGGCCGCAAGGCCGACGCGCCCTCGGCCGAGCAGAATTGGGAAGCGCTCGCCAAATACGCTCGCGATCTGACCGAGGAGGCGCGGCAGGGCAAGCTCGACCCGGTCATCGGCCGCGACGACGAGATCCGCCGCACGATCCAGGTGCTGGCGCGGCGCACCAAAAACAACCCCGTGCTGATTGGCGAACCCGGCGTCGGTAAAACTGCGGTCGTCGAGGGCCTGGCACAGCGGCTGGCCGCCGGCGATGTGCCGGAGGGTCTGAAGGACCGACGCGTCCTCGCGCTCGACCTGACCTTGATCCTCGCCGGCGCCAAGTTCCGCGGCGAGTTCGAGGAGCGGCTGAAGGCCGTGCTGAGCGAGATCCAGGCCGCCGCCGGCCGTATCATCGTCTTCATTGACGAGTTGCACATGCTGGTCGGCGCCGGCCGCATCGACGGCGGCATTGACGCCTCCAACATGCTGAAACCGGCGCTCGCGCGCGGCGAGTTACGCTGCATCGGCGCGACGACACCCGACGAATACCGGCGCTACATTGAAAAGGACGCGGCGCTCGCCCGGCGCTTCCAGCCGGTGACGATCGATGAACCTTCGGCCGATGATGCGGTGTCGATCCTGCGCGGCCTGAAGAGCCGCTACGAAGTACATCACGGTGTGCGCATCACTGATGCGGCGATCGTCGCGGCGGTGCAGCTCGGCGCCCGCTACATCGGCGACCGCCGCCTGCCCGACAAGGCGATCGATCTGATCGACGAGGCCGCTTCGCGGGTGCGCATCGCGATCGACAGCAAGCCCGAGGCGCTCGATGGGGTCAGCCGCCGCGTTATGCAATTGAAGATCGAGCGCGAGGCGTTGCGCGCCGAACCGGACCGCGCCTCGCAGGAACGGCTGCAGAAGCTCGAAACCGAGCTCGCCGAGGCCGAAAAGGAAGCGGCCTCGATGGAGGAGGCCTGGCGCGCCTCGCAATCGCGGCGCACCGAAGGCCGCCGCCTGAAGGAGGAGCTCGATCAGGCCCGCACCCAGCTCGAACGCGCCCAACGCGACGGCGATTGGAGTCGCGCCGGCGAGTTGACCTATTCGGTGATCCCCGATCTGGAAAAACGCCTCGCCGAGGCCGAGGCCCGCGCCTCGACCGAGCGCGAGGAGGTCGGGATGCGCGATGTCGCGGCGGTCGTGACGCGCTGGACCGGCATTCCGGTCGAGAAGATGCTCGAAGCCGAGCGTCAGCGCCTGAAGGACATGGAGCAGAAGCTCGCCGAGCGCGTTGTCGGCCAGCCCGAGGCGGTGCGTGCCGTGTCGAAAGCCGTGCGACGCTCGCGGGCCGGGCTCAAGGACCCGGCGCGCCCGACCGGCTCGTTCCTGTTCCTGGGCCCGACCGGCGTCGGCAAGACCGAGCTGGCAAAGGCGCTGGCCGAATTTCTGTTCGACGACGAGAACGCGATCACCCGGCTCGACATGTCCGAGTACATGGAGCGCCACACCGTGTCGCGCATGATCGGCTCGCCGCCGGGTTATGTCGGCTACGATGATGGCGGCACGCTGGCCGAGAAAATCCGCCGCAAGCCGTATCAGGTCGTGCTGCTCGACGAGGTCGAGAAGGCGCATCCCGATGTGCTGAACGTGCTGCTGCAGGCGCTGGAGGATGGCCGCCTGACCGATGGCCAGGGCCGCACCGCCGATTTCCGCCATGCGATCCTGATCATGACATCGAACCTCGGCGCCGAGGCCTTGCTGTCGCTCGGCGAGGACGAGCCGGTCGGGCATGCTCGCGCCGAAGTCATGGACGCGGTGCGCCGCGCCTTCCGGCCGGAGTTCCTGAACCGGCTTGATGACGTGCTGATCTTTGGGCGGCTCGGCCGCGAGGAAATGGCGCGCATCGTCGATATCCAACTGATGCGGGTCAACGAGCGGCTCGCCGAGCGCGGTCTGATGCTGGTGGCCGACGAAGCGGCCCGGCATCGCCTGGCCGAGCTGGGCTGGGACCCCGCCTTCGGCGCCCGGCCCTTGAAGCGGGCGATCCAGGGCCTCGTCGAAAACCCGATCGCCGAGCATCTACTCGACCGGGTCGGCGAGGAGAGCGAACGCGGCGTGTTGACCCTATCGGTCGTCGATGGCCGCCTGGCGCTCGACGGCGCGATCGTCGAAGACGACCGGCCGCAGGGCTTCAAGCGTCAGTGCACCGCCGCGCTGCCGGGGCTGTTGCCGCCGGCCGGCGGCAACAGCCCCGGCAGCGCGGCGGTGCACTGACGAAGGACCCTCTCCCGCACAGCGCGGGAGAGGGTTTTTCATCACACCGCGAAAGCAGGTTCTGCGCCGATGATCGAGGTAGGCGTCTCGTCTCGCGGCGGCGCGATCTCCGATGTCGCCCGCGGTTCGAGCGCTTCGCACCGTCTCGCGACATGAAACATGCAATCCGCGCCTGCGGCGGCTTGCGGACGGTGCGCGACACTGATCCGCGTCATCCCGAGCCGTCGCAAATTCGTGCTGATCTCCGCTTCTTTCTCAATGTCGAGATGGGCAGTGCCCTCGTCGAGGAAGAGGAGTTTCGGCTGCCGGTACAGCGCGCGTGCCAGCAACACGCGTTGCTTTTGGCCCCCTGACAGCGAGCTTCCCATATCGCCGATCAGGCTGTTGTAGGTCATCGGCATCACCATGATCTCATCGTGTATCGCAGCGATCTGGGCGCATTCGATCATTCGGTTTTGGTCATAGGCCGAGTCGAAGAAACAGATGTTGTCGGCAATCGAACCGGACAGCAGCTGATCCTCCTGCATGACCGCGCCGGCATTTTCGCGATAGGCGCGCGCGCCCATCGTTGCAAGCGGGATGCCGTCGATCAGAACTTCACCCGCGGTCGGCTCCAGCAATCCGAGCATGATCTTGACCAGCGTCGTCTTGCCGCCGCCCGAGGGCCCGCTGATCGCGACAAAGCGGCCGGACTCGACCACAAGGTTCACATCTTCCAACACGAAGGGCTCCGACTCGGCGTAGCGGAACCAGACATTGCGCAATTCGATCCGCCCGATGATAGGTCTGGCGTAGCCGACCGGCCGGTCATGGCCCGGTTCCGGTGCGCTCAGCGCGATGTCGGACAGACGCTCGACATGCAGTTCGAGGATGCGGAAATCGATCGCCGTCTCGACCAGCGAGACCGCTTTTGACATGAAGCTTTGCTTATAGGCCATGATGGCGAAGATCATGCCGATGGTCAGCTGGCCGCTCAGAGCCATTCGCACAGCGAGATAAACGGTGGCGATGCTTTCGAGCCCGAAGATCGCTTCGTTCAGCGTGGTAAAGAGGATCTTTGTGCGGCCGATACGGACCGCGGCGTTGATGACATTGGCATAGCGGTTCAGCCATTGGCTTTCCCGCTCGCTTTCGCGGTTGAAGAGCTTGAGGCTCTGGATTGCCCGCAGCGTCTCGATCAGCGCCGAATTTTCCTGCGCCTTGCTGCGGATCACCGCTTCGCTGCGCTCGCGGAACTGCCGATATAGCGCCAATCTCAAAATCAGATAAAGGAGGAAGGCGGTGACTATCACGCCACCGAGCACCGGGCTGTACAGGAAGACTACGGTCAAGGTGGCGATGCCCATCAGTCCATCGATGATCGCGGTGATGAGCCCTTCGGCGACGACGTTCCGAATCGGCTCGAGCGAGATGAAGCGGGAGAGAATGTCGCCGATATGGCGCTTCTCGAAATAGGAGAGCGGCAGCCGCACCAGATGGTGAAACAGGCGACTTCCCATTGCAAAGTGCAAGGTGTTCTGCAGATTGAGGCTCGTCAGAGAGCGTATCGCCTTGCCGGCGACGGTAATCGCCGTCACCAGCCCAAAGCCGAATGCCAGCACGACAAGAAGATCGACATCGCCGCTGGCGATTACCTGGTCGATCGCGAGTTGCATATAAAAGGGCGCCGCGATGATGCCGATCTCGAGGATGATCGACAGCGCGAAGATCTGCGCCAGCGCATGCACGGTGCCACGCACCCGCCCGAAGAAGGCCGACAAGGGCAGCCGCGTTCTCTCGTCCTTCGCCTCAAACCCGGCCAGCGGCCATAACTCGACCGCTACTCCCGACAGGTGTTTCGATGCCTCCTCGAAAGACAGGCGCCTTTGCCCGCTTGCCGGGTCATGGATCACCAAACCCCGCCGGCTCGCGGACTTCAGGACCACGAAATGGTTCATGTCCCAGTGCAGGATCGCCGGCGCGCGTATCTGGTTCAAATGGGCAAGCTCGATGCGGAGCGGCCGGCATGTCAGCTGCAAATGGCGCGCTGTCTCGATGAGGCCCCGGAGGGTCATGCCCTTGAGTGACACCGGGTGACGCCGCCGCAGCGTGTCCAAGTCGATGCGGTGGCCGAAATAGGATCCGATCATCGCGAGACAGGCGAGCCCACACTCGGCCGCCTCCGTTTGTAATATGACAGGCAGCCGGGCGCGGCCCCGAAAGTCCAAATATTCCTGCTGCACGATCACATCCTCTTGTGAAGCAGCGGATCGAGGACCCAATTCGCCAGGGAGCGCCGGTCGAGGATGATCTCGGCCTTCAGCAGCATGCCGGTTTGCAGCGGCGCCTTCTCCCCGTTTGCGTCGACGTCGGGCCGATCCAGCACTGCGATCGCCTTGTAGACCGGTTCTTCCGGTACGACCGGGCCAGCGGTATCGGACTTCGTCAGCACGGTGTGCGACACCTCTACGATCCGCCCCGAATGGGCACCGAAATTCTGGTAGGGGAAAGCATCGTAGAGAAACCGCACTTCCTGTCCGACGCGAACAAATCCGGCGGCGCGCGTCGGGATCAGCAATTCGGCCTGAAGCGGGCTGTCATCCGGAACGATCTCGATCTGCAGCCGCTGCGGCTGTACGGT
>Ga0209474_10001559_pt1 | contig 22064 bp, 19 predicted proteins | sample GraSoiAngelo_145_FD_185902 | JGI IMG/M metagenome (GOLD analysis project Ga0209474, IMG submission 185902) | Grasslands soil microbial communities from the Angelo Coastal Reserve, California, USA - 14_1009_05_20cm (SPAdes) (version 2) | ecosystem: Environmental > Terrestrial > Soil > Grasslands... | reverse complement strand
CCTGGTGGCCTCCCGCCTGCTGAATCGGGGCCAGTCCACGGTCTTACCCGTCCTCGCCATCATCGTCGGCTGCACGTTGGTCGCCGCACCACTCCAGACCGTGCTCGCCTTCAATGCCCTCGCCACCGGGTTATATGTGCTGGCTTTTATCTACGGTATCTACCTGGTCCAGCGGTCGCTGGCGCAGCCGGGCATGATCAGGGTCGGCGATGCCCTGGCGCGGGCACTGGCTGACGCCGACCTTCCGATCTGCACCATCCTCGTCCCGGCCTACCGAGAGCCGGAGGTCATCGCTCGCGTGATCCGTTCCCTGGAGTCGCTCGAGTATCCCCGCGACCGCCTTGACATCAAGATTCTCCTCGAGGAAGACGACCACGTGACGATCGAGGCCGCCCGCCGCGCTCGTCCAGAGCCCCACATTGAGCTGCTGGAGATCCCGCTTGGACTGCCGCGGACCAAGCCCAGGGCATGCAACTACGCGCTCCGCTTCGCCCGTGGCCAGCTGGTGACCATTTTCGACGTTGAAGACCGGCCCGACCCGCTGCAGATCCGGCGGGCCGTCGCGGCTTTTCAGCGAGTCGATCGTTCGGTGGTTTGCCTCCAGGCCAAGTTGTCCTATTACAACGCTCGGCAGAACCTGATCACGCGGTGGCTCACGGTCGAATATGCCAGCTGGTTCTCGATGCTGCTGCCGGCGCTGGCGGCTCAGGGGTTGCCCGTCCCGCTGGGCGGAACCTCGATGTATCTCAAGCGAACCGTTCTCGAAGCGATTGGAGGTTGGGACGCCTTCAACGTCACCGAGGACGCCGACCTCGGCATCCGCCTCCACCGAATGGGCTATCGAACCGCCGTGCTCGACTCCACCACCTATGAGGAGGCCACCAGCGATTTCGTCAACTGGATCAAGCAGCGGTCACGCTGGTACAAGGGGTACATGCAGACCTGGCTCGTCCACAGCCGTCATCCACGCCGGCTGTGGCAGGAGCTGGGTCCGACCGGTTTTCTCTCGTTCCATCTGACTATCGGCGCGACGCCGCTGGTTCCGCTGATCAATCCCATCTTCTGGCTGCTGACGCTGCTGTGGACGGTGGGGCATTTTCCGTTCATCGAGATCCTGTTTCCACCATGGCTGTATTACCCGGGCCTGCTGTGCATGGTTTTCGGCAACTTCATGATCATCTACGCCAACATCCTGGGCGCCCGAATGGGCGGCTATCCCGATCTCCTCGGCGCCGTGCTACTGGCACCCATCTACTGGATCATGATGTCGATCGCGGCGCTCAAAGCCCTCTTCCAATTGATCCGCGTCCCGAACTTCTGGGAGAAGACCACGCATGGGCTTGACGGCCAGCCGAGTCCGGAGGTAAGCCTTGCAGTCGACTAGCGCCCTGCCCGGCCGTGTCGCGGTGGCGACGCCCCGGTTCACCCTGCCGGCCGTCACTGAAGGCGCCGCTATCTTTTGGCTGGCATTGACCGGCTATCTCGCGGTCGCGGTTCTCCTGGTTTTTGGCGCCAACATCGTTCAAGCCGACGCGCTCAGCCGCGTCGGCAATGCCGAGTATGTCCTGTTCAGCCGAGATCCGCATCTCGCGGCGATCGGCTTCGTCTGGAGCCCCTTGCCGTCGCTTCTGATGCTGCCGCTGCTTCCGTTCAAGCTTATTTTCCCGCAACTGGTGCAGCTCGGCTTCGCGGCCAACATCGTTTCGGCTGTTTCCATGGGCGGCGCCGTCTACCTGACCTGGCGCATCTTGAACGATTTGGCGATCGCGCGACCCTGGCGTCTGATTCTGACGCTGCTGTTTGCCATTCATCCCATGATCATTTTTTACGGTGCCAACGGCATGAGCGAAGCCCTCTTCCTCTTCTTCCTGATCCTCTCCGTCCGTTTCCTGATGGCCTGGCTGCGCACCGGTCGACTCGAGTGGCAGGTTTACGCCGGCCTCGCGCTTGGTGGCGCGTACCTGTGCCGGTACGAAGCACTGCCGGCGGGCCTCGGCGCGCTCGCTGTCGTCGCCATCGTCAGCTGGATGCGAGGTCAGGCAAACCGCGAGCAGCGGCTGGTGACGGCTCTCTGCGACGCCGCCATCGTGGGCGCCCCATTCGCGCTGGCGGTGGCGGTATGGGCGGTGGCCAGCTACATCATCGTCGGCCATCCCTTCGAACAGTTCGCGTCGATCTACGGCAACGACTCGCAGATGCGCACGCTCTCCCTCGGACATTCGAGCGCCGATGTCCTGGGGGCGCTGGTCCAGGTGCTTGCCCTGCAACCCTTGCTCATCGCCGCGATCGCCTTCGGCGGCCTCCGTGCGGCACGGCGTCGGGATCTTCGCGTCCTGGCCATCATCGCGGTGTTGGTCCCGGTCCTCCTCTTCGCCGGCTGGGCTCGCAGCAACGGCACCATCGCTCCCTGGTTGCGGTATTTCATCGCCGTGATCCCGTTAGCCGTCCTGATGGCCGGATTCGCCGTTGGCGAGGCAGGCGAAACGATCGGCCGGCTGGGACTTCGAGGGCGATTGAAGACGTCACTCAAGGTTGCCGCGGTGATGAGCGTGGCTGTGGCGGTGGCCGCCAGCGCGGCGGCCATGACCGATCCATCGGTTGCCCCGGAGGAAGGGCACGAACTGTCGTATCTGACCACGGGGGGCCACGTGAGCGCTGATCAGGAGCGGGCGGCGAGGCGCTTCGTCACCGAACGCGCCATTGCGGACTATCTTGACGGCTTGCACCTGCCGCGTGGATCGGTGCTGGTAGACAGTTTCATCGGCTACGCCATCGTCCTCAGCTCAACGCGCCCTGAGCAGTTCGTCATCACCTCCGATCGGGATTTCAAGCAGGCAATCGCGGATCCCAGCGGGACCGGTGTCCAGTACATCCTCGTCCCGCGCGAGCGGGGACTGGCAAGCCTGGATGCCATCAATCGGGCCTACCCCACCATGTATGAGTCGGGAGCGGGGATCGGTCATCTGGTTTCGGAATTCCCTAATGTTGGCGACGGTGCCGACTGGCGCCTCTATCGGGGGAGCGCGGGCTAGAAGACCCCGGCGGCGGTGAGAACCTAGGGCCGGGCCGCCTGCCGGGCCCGATACGCTTGCCGGTAGCGGGCCAGCGCCTGGCGTTCGTCGCCGAGTTCCTTCAGGACCTCGGCGTAGTCGAACGCCACCCGGCTGACATCCGTGGCACTGTCAAGCTTCTCGGCCAGCTCGAGGGCGCGTTCGAAATGCTCGCGGGCCTTTTCGGCATCGCCCGCCCTTGGTGGCGTCCAGCGCCTGGCCGATCCGGTTCTCGGCTAACGGCTGATCGCCACGATTCAGCGCCGCCTCGGCGGCGCCGGCGATCAGGTGCGGCAGAAGGTCGCGATCGCCGACCCGCGACAGCTGCTCGGCACCGAACAGGAAGAGAGTCTCCGCCTCATGAGCCCGCCCCTGGCTGAGCAGGATCTCGGCCATGTTATTGCGAAGTTGCGCACTCATGCGAACGTCCTGCAGAGTCTCGAACAGCCGCAGGCTGCGCTGCGCATAATCGAGCGCGCGCGTTAGGTCGCCGGTCTTCCGGAACGACATGGCCAGTCCTTCATAGATTCCGCCCAGCACCTGCACGTCGAGGACATTCTCCGCAGCCGCGATCGCGGCCTGATAGCCGGCGATGGCCTCCCGCGGCTCACCGGCGACATAGTGAAGATTGGCGCGATGCCCGACGATCCGCGCCTTCAGCAGTGGATCGGTGAGCTTGGCATCTTCATAGGCATTGATCGCCTTGTCCCACCAGCGCCCAGCTTCGTGCGGCTGCCGCTGCTGATAGAACGCCGTGCCCATACGGTCGTACAGCTCCACACTGCGCGCCGGCGACCGGGACGCCTCGCTCGCACTGATCCCCGCCTTCAGGATCTCGACCGCGGCCGGGAAATCTCGCAGCTTCAGCAGGGCCTCCGCCAGGATGAGCTGGGCCCGCGCCCGCGTTTCCGGCGCGACCTGAGGCCGTGCCAGCAGTTCGACCATCAGGTCCCGCGCCCGCTCCCCGTCGCCGCGACGCATGCGGGTGGCCGCCTCGGCCAGCTGGAACTCGAGCGCTGCTGTCGAGCTGTTTGGCTCCTGCAGGAAGTACTCGATCGGTCGTTTGAGCCGTTCGGCAATGATCTGTAGCGTTCGGGTCGACGGTCGAGCACGCCCGAGCTCGATTTGGTTGAGGAATGCGCGGCTAAAGTCCTTCTGCACGACCGCCGCGAGACTTAGCCCGAGCTCCATCCGAGCTTTCCTGATCCGCGGCCCCAGCTGGTCGGGGGTCCGAGGACTGAGGTATAGAGTCCCTTTTCGCGTCGCCAACCTCTTGCTTCCTTCCTTCGATTTAGTCGTCACGCTGTCTGGCGGGGACTCAGTTCTGGGCGTCCTCGCTGTCCGCGCTGCCAACGCCATCACCGAGGACGGCGGCGTTCGGCCAGATCTCGCCCATCAGGTCGCTCCCGTCGGCCAACGGCGAGAGGGCGTTTGGCCAGATCTCGGCAACGCGCTGGGCCAGGTCGACCCTGGAGGCCGCCGCCGGAAGGGTGACCGCGACGGCTAAGACGAGTGAAATGACGCCCACGATCAGGCGCCAACGAATCTTCGTTATCCCTTCTCTCATGTTCCCTCCTCCAGATCGCGCCTAGGGATCATACCCTGCCGCGCCCTTCCCGGCAAGTCTTCCGTGACAGGCCGGCCTGGCCACCGGGCGCGTGCGGGCCTCCGCGCCGAGCGGCTCGCCGGCCGTCACATTTCCCCGATCGGGACGTTGTACTTAATGCAACGGCGGAAGGCGGCCGGGCTGCAAGGAAGCAGGACAAGTACACGCCGATGGCTGAGGCACGTCAGCTCAAAACCGGGCGATGGCGGCTTTACAAGACGCCGGATCTTTTCCCCGCGCGCGATCGCGAGACTGGTGCCATCCTGACCTTCAGCTCGCTCACCGAGGCCCGACAGTGGTGGCTGCAGCACAACCCAGGGGAGGCGCCTCCGCATGAAGCGATCAAGTGCTCGAAGTGTGGTGCCTACTTCGGGCGCGACTCGACCCCGACCCTATCCGGCGGCCTGTACTACCACCCTTCGCATTCGCCCGAGTTCCATCGGCCGAGCCGTCGGCGCTAGCCGGGCTATGACCGGCCATCATATTCCATCGACGAACACCCGATAGACCAGCTGCGCTCGGTCCCGAAGCTTGGCCAGGGAAGGTTTTAGCCACTGCTCGCGAAGCGCCGCCTTGGCGCGCTCGCGCTCCTCGGACGGGATCCACTCGTCCCTCGCCTCCAGCGGCCTCGCGCCGGACGCCACCGCCTGGAGTTCGCGCCGCAACTCGTCCCGGCTGACGTCTCCCGACTCGAAGCCCAGCACGTTCTTGGAGAGGGTTCCCCGCAGCTTGATGAACTCGAGGCACTCGCGCAGGTTGGCATCGGTATTCGCGAACTCGATGAAGCTGGTGCCGAACCTTGCGTTGAGCCGCCGGACCACCCGGCCGAAGTCATGGGTGACCTCCTCGAATTCGCCGACGACGAAGGCCTCGCGATAGGCGAGCAGGCAGGTGTGGAACCGTGAGTAGGCGACCAGGGCATCCCGCAGCGCCACGCCGGGCTCGCGGATCAGCTGCGACAGGATGGCGCCCTGCGGTTCGCGGATCACCAACAGTGCGGGGATGCCTCGACGCGCCGCCTCGATGAACTGGGCCGGGGCGTGCACGTGGTGGGCAATCCGCACGGGGGTCTGCTGCGACAGCTGGAGGGCGTAGACGGCGAAGGTGCAGGCCGACCGCGTGTAGCCGTCGATTACCAGTTGGGTCCGAGCGCTGACGACTTGTGGGCTCGGACCGGGATACTTGCGCCGCGCGAACGGAAGATAGATCGCCGGATGCTCCGAAACATGGGTACGGAGCCGGTGCCTGGCCCGACGGATGACGGGGACAGAAGATGCGGCGATCATGGGCTCACACTCTCTCGAGCTGACGGTCGGGCCGCGTCGCGGCCGGGTCCCGGCGGTGTCGACCCCGAATGAGCCGTTGGAAGACTTCCAGGTACGCGGTCTCCTGCCGCTCCCAGGCAATCCCCTGCTCGAACAGCTGGCGCCCAACTCGGCCCATCGCCGCGCGCCGTGCCGGGTCAGCGAGCAGCCGGTCAATCAGGCGGGCGAAGCCGGCGACGTCTCCGGGCCGGGCGTACACGGCCGCCTCCCTGGCCAGCGCCCGGGTCTCTTTCAGGTCGAAGCCCACGAAGGGGACCCCCAAGGCCATGTACTCCATGCCCTTGACCGGTGAAACAATCTCCTCCAGGTTCGGCTCCAGACCGAGATCCGCCGTCGACAGAAACGCGAATGCCTCGTCCTGCTCAGCCCAGCCCGGGAAGCTGGTCCAGTCTCGGAGGCCGAGGTCGGCCGCCAACGCCTCGGACGCCCGTCGCGTCTCACCATCTCCAATGAAGGCAAAGTGGCAGTCCGTTCGTCCAATCACGTGAACCAGGTGATCGATCGCCCGCAAGGCAACGTCCACCCGATCCTGGGGACCCATGAAGCCGAGCCAACAGCAGAGGAACCGTTTTCCATGCTTCAGGCCCATTTGGGGCGGTCTCTTGCGCGCTCGCGCTAGAACCGGACCGTTTCCGACCACCGTGACCTTTCCCGAGGGCAGACGGCCACGCGCGTATACGATCGTCTCGAGGGAACCGTTGACGGTGATGATGTGATCGGCCACTCGGTAGCTCATCCGCTCCAGCCAGCACAGCACCCGGTAGACCATTCCGCCACGCCGCCCGTAGTGGATCGCGTACAGCTCCGGTGACAGATCCCTTTGGTCGAGCACCAGGCGCCTGCCGAGAAGCTTGAACGGTGCCCCGATGATGAAATAGATGTCTGGCGTACCGCTGATCTGGATGGCGTCAAACGGCTCCGCGAGAAAGACCTTGACCGTCAGCCAGCCGGCCATTAGCAACGAGTAGGCGTATTCACGGACAAAGCCCAACTTGCTCGTGGCGTCGGCCGGGGCCGGGTACGCGTGCACCCGAGCTCCGGAGTACGCATGATTCCCAGGGTCGGCGCGACAGATCACGGTGACCCGGTACCCGCTTGCCGACAACGTCCCCACCTGTTTCTGCAAGCGGTGGTCACGGGCCAGCGCAACGTTCTCCACGATGAGCAGGACATGCGCTCCACCCTGCGACCCCGGCCGCGGACGCCTGGCGGCGGCCCGTGTGAGGACGCGCCAGGTCATCCTCTCATCGCGCTACCTTCTGGGAGTCGCGACCCGGCGATAGACGGCAGGGCCGAGCCGTTCTCCTCGGGCAATGCGGCGAGCTGGATCGTGCCGTCGACGTGGAACTCTGTCACCGAGCCACGCCCAATCGGCTGGCGCCAGCTCTCCCCGAGGACCCCATTGAGCGCCACGAGGGTCAGCCTGATCATGACCGCGTGCGTCACCGCCACAACCGATTCTCCCGGGTGTCGGGAACCGATGAGCCGCACCGCCGCGATCATCCGTCGTTGCGCGTCGATCAGCCGCTCTCCCTGGGGGCACAGGGCCTCGTTGGGCGAGGCGCGGTAGACGGCATGCGCCTCCGGGTCGTAGGCCGCCGCTTCGTCGGCCGTCATGCCTTCCCAGGCGCCATAGTCAAGGTTGTTGAGGCCATGGAGGATACGCAGGTCCGGCACCCCTGCCGCATCCGCGATGATCTGGGCGGTCGCGATCGTGCGGCGGAGTGGCCCGGTGTAGACGGCGGTCAGGCCGACGTTCGATAGTCGCCGAGCCGCGTCAACCGCATCCTGGTATCCCTGGGCGTCTAGCGGGATATCACGACGCCCCCGGTATCGATTCTGAACGTTCAGCATTGTCGTGCCGTGCCTGACGAGATAAAGCCGGCAGGCCGGCGCATCGCCGTGGTCGCTTCGTGTCATCAGCGCTTCAATCGCCATCGCTCACACCTCCCCATGAATTGCCGTCGCTTCGGGTTCCCTTTTCAGCTCGGGATGCGGATCTCCAGCGGGCGCCGCCGAGAGGCCGCGTTCCGAGGTCATCGGTTGGTCAAGAATGTCTTGGTCCCAGGCCGCGCCGGAGCCTGGCTGGGACCAGGTCCGCGCCGCATCGACGTCGCTCAGCACGGGCGGCTTGGACGGCTGGCGCAGGCGGTGGGATCGCCCGACGTTGTCGAGCACGCAGCCGATCAGCTGATCGCGCACATGCCCGAGTTGCTGGGTCGCATCGCGCAGCTCGGCACGAGTGGACGCGCGGGCGTCGGCGACCAGCAGGATCATGGCACCAAGCTCGGCAAGGGCCGCGGTATCAGCGCTGGCCAGCACGGGAGGCGCGTCGATCACGACGAAGTCGGCCTCACGCCGCAGCTGAGCCAGCAAGTTCCGAAAGGCGGTCGATTGCAGGACGCTGGACGGGTCCTCAGCCGGCGGCCCACCGGGGAGCACCTGGAGCCTGGGGACCTCGGTCCAGCGCAGCGCATCGTCAAGCGTGGCAGCGCCATTGACCACCTTGGCGAGGCCCGGCCGCGTCGCCAATCCGAACAGGGCATGCGTGCGGCCCCACCGGAGATCGGCGCAGAGCAAGACGACCCTCCGCCCGGACAGCGCCAGCGCCGCTGCAAGGTTGGCCGCGACCGTTGCCTTGTCCTCCCGTCCGGGGCTCGTGATCAGCAGCAGGTTGGTACTGCGCCATCCAGCCACCTGCAGCACGCGCGTTCGCAGATTGCGATACGCCTCCGCGACGGACGAACTCGAGTTGCGCATGATAACCAGCCGCTCGGTGACGCTCCGCCTCTTCCGCTGGAAGCGGGGGATCTGCGCCAGGACCGGGATATCCGTCTGGAGCTGGAGGTCGACTACGCCCCGGAGGCCGTCGTCCATGGCGTCGCGCAGCAGGGCCATCCCGATCCCCAGCGCGAGGCCGAGGAGCAGCGCGGCACCGATGATCAGCAGGCGGTTTGGACTTACCGGCGATGTCGGGAGCGCCGCATACGTGATGACAGCCGCCTGGACCGGTGTGGTCGTGACGGGGGTCGCGGGCGTGTTACCGGTGGCGAGCGGCGAGGCTTTCGAGCTCCGGTATGCGACGTAAGCCTGGGCAACGCCATCTGCCACGCTTTGCGCCACCTGTGGATTTGGGTCGGAGTAGGAGATCACGAGCAGGTCCGTTTCGGCCGGCACCGTGATCGATAGGCCGTGCTGCAAATTGCCTACCGAGATGAGCAACGATTGCGACGCGACCGACAGGACTGCCCCCGACGATGCGACGCGCTTCTCGGTCCCCATGACATAGGACTGCACGGCACTGTTGCCTGCCGACGACGCGGCATAGACGGCGACCTCCGCCTGCGATTTGTAGATCGGCGTCTGCATTTCGGCCAGGGCACCCGCACCCACCGTCACCAGCACGGTGATCAGCAGAATCCACGACCAATACGCGAGGAGAACCCGCGACCATGAGCCGGGCTCGCCCAGCGTGAACCGCGGATGGCCGACGACCGGGTCGCGCACGATTTGATCGCCGGCCCGCTCATCAGCCGGTTGCGAGCCGGCATCGGCAGGTGCCATCTGTCCCCAGGCTCGGGCGATCCCCCGGGTTGTCTCCCTGATTTCGCGATCCCACTTCCTGTTCATCGCACTCGGTCCTCCTCTGTCAGTGCATCGGCCGTCATCGGGCTGCCCGCGATATTGCGACGTTTCTGCCCCAGTGCTGCCAGGGCAATCAGGGCGAACAACAGGTCTGCCGCGCCCCGATACGTCAGGTGCGGGTCAAACGTCATCAGGACCGCGGTCACGATGATGGCCACGAAGGCTGCGATGCCGGCGACCCCGATGGCGCCCGAGTTCTGGTGGGCAGCCTGCCATCCCCGCCTGGCCGTCGCGAGGACAAAGAAGACGAAACTGCCGAGCAGCGGCACGCCACCGCCCCAGAGGAGCCAGGTGTAGCCGCTTTCGATGAAGACGTAGCCGGTCGCCTGGCTGGCGACGTGAATCCGGGCGGCCGGGCGCACCCCGAGCAGCCCGTTCCAGCTCGACAGCAGCTGCGGCCAGAAGTAGGTCTGCAGGTTGTGCAGCCGCCCTATCCAGCTGACCGGCAGGCCGGTCAGCGAGTTGAAACCGCTGAGCCGGGCCGCGAACACCGGCTGGAGCACCTGGGATGCGATCAGCCCCGCGGGGAGAAAAATCCTCAGCAGTCGCGCCGAGTTGGTGACCGTCGCGATGGCCACCACCGCGACCACCAGGCCGATCGCGCTGGAGAACTCGCCGGCGGACAGCGCCGCCAGCACGAGCAGGGCAGCGATCGGGGCCAGCACGGCTCGCCGGCCAGGGAATCGCATCCACAATCCGCTGACGATCGCCAGGTTGTAGAGCATCAGATCAGCGGTCGCCGCGGGCAACCCCAGCGTGGAGCTGCCCCGGGCCGCAAACGCGTTCGTGTATCCGAAGGGTGCGTAATAGGTGGCGAGGATCCGCGGAACTCCGAAGAGGCCCAGCGACTGGAGGATCGCCAGCGCCGCCACGATGCAGGCGGCGGCAACGGAGATCCACAGGCATCGCCGGACCTGCCGATCGGTGCTCACGCTCATCCGGATGAGCGCATAGAGGCCGAGGTACTTCCAGAGGACGAGGGCATACAAAAGGTCGTCGTTGGTGATCGCTTGCTGTTGGACGGTCATCCACCACAGCGGCACCACCGAGCTGCAGACCGCGAGCAGCACCATGGAGGCTTCCACCGCACCCAGCCTGAGCTTGGGCAGCTGTCCCGTTCGCAGCTGCGCGATGCCACGGGTGGCGAGCACAAGGCCGAGGAACAAGGCGAGCGCCTCGTTCGGACGGAGGAGGGGGATGGCGGCGCCCCGGTTGATGCCCGCCGCCAGTGGCGTCAGTCCGATCACCAGGTAAGCCGCCAGCGCAGGCCACTTCCAAACGCAAGCCACAACCACGAGCAGCGGCAATGCGAGGAGTGCTCGCAGCGGGCCAAGGGCACTGCCGGCGGCCACCAGCGCCGCGAGGATAAGGGCCGGCCCCAGCAGCCAGCGATTCGATGGCCGGCGCAGCCGGCCGTCGTCCGCCTGACGAGCCGCCAGTCCCGACGACAACGCCGCCGTGACCCCGAAGGTCGGACGCACCCAGACGCTCCTAACCACTGCTCACCTCGGCGAGCACCCGGTTGTCTTTGCGGTGCCACTGGCTCAGTCCTCCGACGAGCCACCCAAGCTCCGGGGTCCGCCAGAGTGCCTGGACGGTCAGGAACACAACCCCACCGACGAGGACGCCGGCGGCGATCCCAACCCGTGACCCAAGGGACCGGCCGAACCAGTGCGGGACGGCGACCGCGGCGAGCCACGCCGGGCCGGCCATGATGGCCGCGCCGGCGCCAAACCTGGCCAGCGAGGGCACGAGCCGCAGGGTCCCAAAAAAGCTGAGGTTCGGCCAGACGCGAGCGCTCAGATGGAGCGCGGCGGTGCCAACCGACAGGGACAGCGCCATCCCGAGGACGAGAAGCATGGCGGGTCCCTTGACCAGGAGCGCCGTGCTTGCCAGCCCCAGGCAGATGGTGGCCTGCAGCAGCATGGACATCAATGGGGTACGGGTGTCCTTCCTGGCGTAACACGCGTAGGTCAGAATCATGAACACGGTCTGGCCGACGACCGCCAGGGAGAGCGCCGCCAGCGAGACGGCGACCATGGTGACCCCGTCCCCGGATTCCATCCGGCCGAACAAAATCGCCCGGGCCAATGGCACGGCGAGCACGAGGTAACCAACCGCGGCCGGAATGGTAACCAGGAAACCCATCGCCAGGCCCCGTACCAGCGTGTCTCGAAACGCGCTTGTCGCGCCATCGAGGTGCATCCGCGCCAGCCGGGGGAGCAAGGACAACGCGACCGGGGTGACGCCGATCGCAATCGCGAGATAGTAAAAGCTCAAGGCGATCTGGAACGCGATGACTCCGCCGGGCACGCGGTTCGCCAGCGTCAGGAGCGTAAGAATCTGCAGCGAGGCGAGCCCGGCTTGCGCGATCGACGGCAGCGCCCGCCGGATTACGACCCGAACTTCGGGGTCGCGCCATCCGGGACGTGGCGTAAGGACCACGCCGGCGCGGCGCGCCCCCAACCACTGGGTCGCCGCGTGCAGAGCAACCGCGCCGGTCGAGCCCAGCCCGAGCAGCACGATTTCACCCGTCGGGACGTTGGTGAGCGCGGTGTGCGTGCCGTACACAAATGCGGCCGCCCCGAGGACCGCGATCGTCCCAAGGCTTTCAACAGCTGGTGCGCCGGCTGCCAGCGCGAAACGCCGGCGGGCGTTCATGACGGCGGTCGCGGTACCCACCACGCCATAGAAGAAGATCTGCGGAATGAACATCACGATCAGCAGCAGCCCCACGCGCATCTGTGCCGCAGCCTCGCCGGCCTGTGGCCCGCGGCCGAGCGCAGCGAATCCGAGCACCAGCGGACCGAGGATGATCGCCAGCGGAGCGATCACCAGCAGCATCAGCAGCGTGATGCCCAAAAAGCCGCCGGCGATCCTTTCCGACGCGTGCTGGTCATGGCCGTCGATGTGTTTCACCAGCGCCGGGACGAGCAGCGAGGAGAAGAGCGAGCCCGCCAGCAGGCCGTAGTACAGGAGGTTGGGCAGCGAGTTCGTGAACTGGTACGTGTTGCCGAAGAAGGTTGGTCCAAGGACCGCCGCGATCACCGCGAATCTGATCACCCCGGTGACGCGGCTGATGATCGTCCAGGCGGCCACCGTCATGGAGTCGCGCGCGGCCGATACGGCGCGGGACTGCTCCTGGGGATCGATCGCAACTGCGCTTCCGGGGGGCAGCGCTAAGGGCTGCCGCCGTTCATTCCGCCCCATTTGTGGAGAGCACCACCGGCACGGTCTTCAGCAGGATGCCGAAATCGAGGGCGAAGCTTTGCCGCCGGACATACTCAACGTCGAGGTCGAGCGCCTGCCTCATGGTCAGACGGCTCCGGCCACTGACCTGCCACAGGCCGGTGAGACCCGGCGGCACACGAAAGCGCTGCGAATCGGCTGGTGCCATCAATTCCGCCTCCCATGGAAGGGCAGGACGCGGTCCGACCAGCGACATCTCACCGCGAATGACGTTCAACAACTGGGGAAGCTCATCGATGCTCATCCGGCGCAACAGCCGGCCGAGCGGAGTGATCCGCGGGTCGTCCTCGAGCTTGTACAGGCCCCGCCGGCCGCCGGCTGGCGGCTGATCATCCGTCAGAAGCTTGGAGACGTACTCCCGGTGGACATCGCCCGGCGTGCCGTCGACCATGGTGCGGAATTTGTAGAGCAGGAACGGACGCCGCTCGCGGCCGAGCCTTACCTGCCGAAACAGGGCCGGCCCGGGGGTCGTCAGCCGCACCATCAGCGCGACGGCAGCCAGCAGGGGGGAGAGCAGAACCAGGCACAGCACGGCCACGCCAAGATCGAAGAGGCGCTTCCCGCCCCCGGTCCAGGCCGGGGAAAGCCCCATCGATTGGTCCGTCGGCGCGTGGACCGGTTGCGCCAGTGGTTCCCGGCGGATCATCGCGGCCTCGACCCGGCTGCCGACGCGTTCGCATGGGCCCGTCGGTTGAAGCGGTAACGGCTGACGGAGTCGGTCACCGCATCGACGCGAGCCTCGATCGCCCGCAGCTGGCGGACGACGCCCCGGACCGTCGCCGGATTGCCGAATGCGACGGATCCGTCGGGGATATCACGGACGACGACCGCACCGGCGCCGATCAGGCATCCGGCTCCGATGCGCACGAAGGGCAGAATCGTGACGTTGACCCCGAATGCGCACGAAGGGCAGAATCGTGACGTTGACCCCGACCTGCGCGCCGGCCCCGATGACCGGTCCTGACATCACGGCGGCCGAGGCCGCCTGCCCCGGATAGAGGTCGTTGGCGATCGTCACCCCGGGTGCGAGGAACGCCCCATCCTGGATCTCCGTGAATTGCGCGATGTAACAGTTCGAGTGGATCTTGACGTGATCACCGATCAGACAGCCGTAGTCCACCACCGAGTTACTCCACACCGAGACGTCGTCGCCGATGCGGCACTCTTCGCGAACGATCACGTTGTGACCGGTCTGGAAGCGCGCTCCGATGCGCGATCCGAGGTAAATGACCGTGTTGCTCCGGATGCGCGCCTCCGCTCCCAGGACGAGATCGCCTGGCGCGGTTCGCGATGGTGCATAGCCGAGGATGGCGCTCGTGTCCAGTTGCAATCCGTCACCGATCAGGACCTCAGGCAATCTGAACCTCCTTGGCCATCACTGCCTCCTGAACCGCCTCACAGATCCGCACCACCTGGTCGTCGCGCAGGTGCGGGAACATCGGCAGCGAGAGGACTTCATCGGCGGCGACCTCGGTGACGGGCAGCGGACCGGTGGCGAAACGCATGTAGGGCGGCGAAGGCGGCCCGGTATCGTGCGGCGATCGACCGGCGAGCCTCGTTCCAGGCGTCCAGCCTGGCGAGCTTCGCCGTCAGGACCACCGCCTGCAGCGCATCGAGCCGGCTGTTCATGCCGACCAGCTCGTGGCGGTAATGGGATCCCGCTACCCGGCCGTGGTCGCGAAGGCTCCGAAGGCGCTTCGCCAGATCGGCGTCGGCGGTCACGACGGCACCCGCATCGCCGAACGCACCCAGGTTCTTGCCGGGGTAAAAACTGAAGCAGCCCGCCTGCCCGATCGATCCGGCCGGCCTGCCACGCCAGGTCGCCCCGTGGGCTTGTGCCGCATCCTCGAGCAGCAAGATGCCAGCCTTGTCGGCGGTCCGGGACAGGGCATCCATGTCCGGCATCTGGCCGTAAAGGTGCACCACGATCACGGCGCGAGTCCGCGGCGTGATGACGGCCTCGAGATCATCGGCGGTGAGCAGCATGGTGCGCGGGCTTACGTCCGCGAAGCGTGGTGTTGCTCCGGCGAGGACCACCGCTTCCGCCGAGGCCCCACCGCTTCCGCCGAGGCCACGAACGTATTGCTGGGCACGACCACCTCGTCGCCAGGACCAATCCCCAGCGCCATGAGCGTGAGCTGGAGCGCGTCAGTCCCATTGGCCACGCCGACCGCGTGCCTGGTGCCGCAGTATTCGGCCCAGGCCTGCTCGAACTCCTCCACGGCGTCGCCGCCGATGAACCGGCTGCCCTGCAGCAGTCGCTCCCATCCCTGGTCGACGGCCTCGCGGATCTCCCGCGTCATCGCGGCCAGGTCGCTGAAGGGGACGACGGGGCTCATCCGACCTCCGCCAGCACGGTGGCAGGTGGCGATGCGACCCGGTGACCGGTGCCCCAGTCGATCGAAGGGGCAAGGTCGCTATGGGAGCCGACCTCTTCGAGCAACACGGGGCGGCCCAATCGCCGAGACCGTTCTGCGGCTTCCAGCGTTTCCACCACCGCGAGCCCGTTCGCGCCATCGGTCAGGGGTTGCGCACCCCTCTCAATACACTCGATAAAGTGCCGGTCCTGCACCGCCAGCGGCTCGTCGGAGGCGATGAAGGGGACGACGATATCGCCGTAGCGGTAGGACATCGGTGGCTGGGTGAGGTTGCCGCCGTCCTGCGGCACGTTGACACCCTTGTCGAGAATGCGGATCCGCTCCTCGGCATTGAGGTCGTCGTAGACGGCCATCTTCTTGCTGCCGACCGCGGTGACCCGGCGCACCTTGCAGGGATCGAGCCAGCTCACGTGGATGTTCGCCGACATGCCGCGGTCATCGAAAAAGTCGTCGTAAAACAAGCGCAAATACGCGACGTCCTCGAAACGACGGTGAGCGTGACGCGCCGCCCATGCCTGGACCGCGACCGGCTTGCGGCCCAGCACGTTGTTGATGATCGAGACGTCGTGGGGCGCGAGATCGAGGATGACGTTCACGTCCGTTTGATAGAGGCCAAGGTTGAGCCGGGCGCTGTCGATGTAGTACAGCTCGCCCAACTCCTGACTTTGGATCAACTCGCGAAGCTTCCGCACCGCCGGGTTGTACTCGAAGGTATGGCCGACCATGAGGATCACGCCCGCTGCCGAGGCTGCCTCCACGAGCCGCCGTGCGCCGCTGCTGGTCGGCGCGAGCGGCTTCTCCACCAGTACGTGTTTGCCTGCCTCGATCGCCTGGAGCGCGATGCCCACGTGTGTGCTGGGCGGGGTGGCGACCACGACAGCGTCCACGTGTGGCAGAGCGGAACGCAAATCGGCATAAGATGACGCCGTCTTGTAGCTGCGCCCCAGGTTCTGCAGACGGTCTTTGAGGCCGTCGACCAGGGCGACTTCGGCAACGCCCTCGGTTCCATGCAGAACGCGCACGTGCTTCGATCCCCAGTAGCCGCACCCAACCACGGCAACGCGGAGTCCGGTCTCTCCCACCGATTTCATCAACTGATCCACAACCGCCAGCCCGCTGGCAGAGCCACTGTACGGTCCGTGGCGGGCGATGATAATGGGCTGGTCGTCCCAGAGGGTGGGACTTTCACGTCGTAAGGCCGACACCGCCCAGAGCGACTGGCTCCAGGAATCCTTCCCGCTCGAGGTAGCGGAGGATCAGTTCCGCCGCCGGGTCCGGCTCTATGGCCGCGGTGTCGATCGTGAGCTCGGCGTCGGTCGGGATCTCGTACGGATCGGAGATGCCGGTGAAGTCCTTGACGATGCCCGCTCGCGCCCTGGCGTACAAGCCCTTGCGGTCGCGTTGTTCGCAGACCTCGAGCGCCGTCGCCACGTGCACGAGCACAAACCCGCCGTACGGCTCGATCGTGGCGCGGACCTCCCGGCGGGCCGCATCATAGGGGGCGATCGGCGCGCAAATGGCAATCCCGCCGTGCCTTGTGATCTCAGACGCCACAAAGCCGATCCGTTGGATGTTCAGGTCGCGGTGCGCGCGCGAATAGCCGAGCTCGCTGGACAATTTTTTGCGCACGAGGTCGCCATCGAGCACCGTGACGGTGCGCTCCCCCCGTTCCAGGAGCTTGGCCAGCAGAACCTGGACGATGGTCGACTTCCCCGCTCCGGAAAGCCCGGTGAAGAAGATCGTGATGCCCTGCTGCGAGCGCGAACGGTAGGTTCGCCGCAACTCGTTCGCGACCTCAGGGAAGGTGATCCAGTCGGGAGGTGTCTCCCCTGATGCGAGGAGGCGGCGGAGCTCGGTGCCCGAAACCGAGAGGGCCGTCAGCCCATGCGGAACCGCATCCTCAGCGAGGTACGCGTCCAGCTCCCTGACGTAGACCAGCATCGGGAATGGCACCATGGTGATGCCGATCTCCGTTTCGAACTGGCGCAGCAGGTCCTGGGCCTCATAGGGTCCATAGAACGGCTGGTCGTTGCGGTCGTTTCCCGGGCCGGCGTGATCCCGACCGACGATCAAGTGCGTGCAGCCGAAATTCCGCCGAATGATCGCGTGCCAGACCGCTTCGCGCGGTCCCGCCATCCGCATCGCGAGCGGCAGCAAGGCGAGCATCGCGGTATCGGCGGGATACCGGTGCAGCAGGGCCTTGTAGCAGCGCACCCGCGTGTAATGGTCGACATCACCGGGTTTGGTCATGCCAACGACGGGATTGATCAGGATCTTGCCGCCCACGGCACCGGCTGCCCGCACCGTCAACTCCTGGTGGACGCGATGCATGGGGTTGCGGGTTTGAAACGCCACGACTGTTGACCAGCCGCGCGTCTTGAAGGCGGTCCTCACCTGGCTCGGCGTCAGCCGCAGCTCCGGGAAGTCAACGTGCGCAGGCAGGTGTACCCCCTCGACCGTTCCCCCGACATACACGGGATTGGTGCGATCCAGGAGAAAGGCGACGCCCGGGTGATCCCGGCTGCTGGTCTTAAAGACCAGCCTGGCTTCCTCCTCGCGGTCGGGCCGGTAGAGGTCTTCGACGTGGAGAACCGCGAGGACGACGCCTTCAGGGTCGCGAAGGGCCAGGAGCGAGCCGGGGCCGAGCTGCCTGGCGGCCTCCTCGGTGACATCGAGGACGACCGGGATCGGCCAGACCGTGCCGCTCGGCAACCGCATCTGGCGGCAGACCGACTCGTAATCCGCCTGATTCATGAAGCCGCTCAGCGGCCAAAAGCCGCCGTTGAGGAGGAGCTCGAGGTCGCAAAGCTGCCGATCGGTCAGGTCCCAGGAGGGCGCGTGCAGCGTGGCCCCGATGACCTCACGCCGTCGCCCGCGATCGACGATGAGATCGTTGAAGCGGTCCTGACCTGGCAGCTGCTCGACAATCATGGGTTGTTTGTGGCCAGCCGGTTGCACGGCCACCGCCTGACCATCCTCAGGTCTGCGCGCCCATCCCGTCCATAGTCGATCGGCTCGGGCTGTCAGGACTGATGCCGCTCAACTGGGCATCTGTCCCGGGACTTACGAATTCAACAGATGGTTCGCCAGCAGAAATGAGTGAGCAACCGACGCCGGAAGCTGCCCCCCGATCGAAACCGCTCCGTTCATCGTCTGCATCGCGGTGGTCGTGAGCAGGTTGGTGAGCGATGTATAGGTTTGCTGGAAGGCCGGCCCCAGCTGGTTGAGCAACGAGGCCTTGAGGATGAGGGCGACGTGCTGGAAACCGAAGATGTTCTTCGGATCATTGAGGACGGCATAGGCCCCACTTGCCAGCTGCGGGTCGGTTGCCAAGCCGTCCGCCAGCTGCACGCCGTGGCTGTCGAGGGCGGCGTAGGTCGGTGCACCGGCGGCCACGGCGACGAATTGCAGGTTGGTAAGCCCGTAGGCTTGCTCGAGTCCGAGGTAGCCGGCATAACGGGTTTGCGCCGCTGGATAGGCTCCGAACTTGAGCGGGCCCAGCCGGTCGAGCTGTGCAATCGTGGTCAGATTCTTCTGCTGCGCGAAGCTCCGCAGCGCAATGAGCTGATCGCTATTCGAGAAGGGTGTAACCGGCAGCATGAGCGTAGCTCCGTGACTCTGTTCGTACTGCATTGCGATCTGCTCGGTCTGCGCCGCGGAGCTGAACGGCTGCGGGTGGCCCGCATCGGTGGCCGCGACCTCACCAAGGTACTCGGGGTAGGCATTGACCTGCCCGGATTGAAAGAGCGTGTCGAGCTGCTGACTGTCGCCGGCGTTGGGTTTGAGGTCGACGACAAAGCCCTCAGCCCGAAACGCCTGCGCATACAGCTCGCCGAGGAGAACCTGCTCGCTGCTATTTTTGTCCGCGAGCACGATGGTCGGTTTGCCCTGGCCGGGCAAGCTTACGGCGTGGGAACCCGGAGTTCCGCCACCCCCGCACGCCGCCAGTAACACCGTGATCACGGCCAGCAGCGTCCATGGGCGGCTGATATCCGATCGCTTACGCGAGCGCGGAATCATCGCCGTCAGTGTGTCTTAGGCACTTCTCAGCTCGCACATCCGTACTTGAGATCACATTTATAGTTCTGCCTCGCGTCGTCAAATGAGGCCGTGAGCCAGATGGTGGTGTTCTCGTTGTTCTGGACGTGGGCAATGTAGGTGTTGGCAGCGCTGGAGTGCCAGTCACCGGAATACCACGAACCAACGCATCCCCACAAATCGCCCTTGGTGGACGTCAACCAGGACTCCCAGCCTTCGTAGCAGCCGCGGATGTAGGCGCCCCAGTAGTCGGCGGCCGCAGCCGTCGAGTCGCGGGTGAAGGGGAACGTGCCGTTCTGGTTGCCGGCATAGGCGGGATAGGGGGCCTGCCATGCGGGGTTATCCCAGCTCATGATTCCCAGGATCGAGAAGGTCTTTGGACACATTCCGCTGGTCGGTGTCCAGGGGTATCCTCCCGCGCTTGTCACCGGATCTTTCTGATAGTTGTGGATCTCGGACGACAGCAGCCCTTGGCTCGCGATCCCGTTGCAGTAGACGATCGAGTCGGTGGTCGGTGAGGAGAAGGCATCACCACAGCCGTAGAGCCAGTAGCAACTACCACCGCCACCGCCGCCATAGGACGCGTCAGTCGGGTAATGCAGGTACTGGAACCATGTGGATTCTTCGACAGCATCGGCCCGAATCAGGTTATCTGGCAAGCCCCATTTGCAGGCCGCCCACTGGAAGATCTCGTCGGTGGTCCCGGTGAATTGCCCGTCGACCCGGTGCAGCAGCCAGCTGTCCCAGAGCGGGTTGTAGCTTCCGCCCTGATTGCGCGGTCGCGCCGCAAACGCTGCCGCCATGGCGCCCGGAGCGGGCCTGGTGTTGTTCTGTTGCGAATTCTGCGGGCGTGGCTCCCAGGTCGAATAGTGGACCTGGGCGGCACACTGTGCGTCGGAAGGAAGAGAGCTGGTGTTGTTCTGTTGCGAATTCTGCGGGCGTGGCTCCCAGGTCGAATAGTGGACCTGGGCGGCACACTGTGCGTCGGAAGGAAGAGAGGACCAGCTGCCGACCGTCCTGAGCCCGAAATAACCCGGTGCCGGCGGTGGGGAAGTCGAGGTTGGCGGCGGCGGGGCCGGCGTGCGGATTGGCGTGGGCGGCAGAGTCGGGGTTCGGCCGGGAGTGGCTGTGGCCGTCGGGGTGCGGCTCAGGCCCGGCGTCGGCGTCGCGTTGCGGCTGCCACTCGGACCAGTGCTGCCATGTGCCGCGGCGGTCGCAGTCGAACATGCGCCGGCGGGCGTGCAACCCTGGTTGGAGAGCGCGGTTTGGGCAGTCGTCTTCCTCATCGCAAACGGATTGATGAGCAGGACGGCCGAGCCGATCAACAGCAGCCCGCCTGCTAGCACGAGTGCGACGGTGAAACGCCGGCGTGAACGCGGATCTCGTCCGCCGATCATCCCATCCTCCCGCAGCCGCTACCGTTCACGGGGCGGCTCTTCAGCGACCGCTTAACCACGCTATTCAATGGAGTATCACCGATCCTTTGTAACCGATCGACGCGCGCACAGCAACGAAAGCGTCACATCGTGCAAGCGCTTTCGCCATCTAACCCTCCCTCGGCAGCGGCAATAACCACGCTATTCAATGGAGTATCACCGATCCTTTGTAACCGATCGACGCGTGCACAGCAACGAAAGCGTCACATCGTGCAAGCGCTTTCGCTATCTAACCCTCCCTCGGCAGCGGCAACCGCCGGATCCAGACTGGTGGCAGGAGCAGGCGTCCCGGTTAGCGTCGTGGTTGGGTGGACCGGGAGAATGACCGGATGACGCGGTGGCTGGTTGAAGTCGAAGTCGAGGGCGAGATTGCCGAGGATGCTCTGGTTCTCACGAACGTCCACTCGCGGGTCAGGGCGTCCGTCGGTGCGTGGGTCGAGCCGCTGACCATTGAGAAAGTCATCCTCAATGAACTTGTCATAGGCATCGAAGGATAGGGTCTGATGGTCGATAATGCCGGGCCGGGCATAGGGACTGATAACGATCCCGGGAACGCGCAAGCCGTACCCGTTGGCGTCGACGCTCGGTGGCACCACGTGGTCGTAGAACCCACCCCAGTCATCCCAGGCAAGGAAGATCGCCGTGGATGACCAGTCCGGGCTCGCCATCACGGCATTGATGAGGCTGGTGACATAGCTCTGCCCGTAGCTCACCGGAGATGGCGGGTGTTCGCTGACCTCGACGGATGGCTCAACCCAGGAGACGGCCGGTAGCAGCCCCGCCTTGGCGGCGGCATAGAAGCGACCGACCGGCTGAATATTCCCGAGCTGGTCATCGTCCTTGACCGTGTCAAAGTACGGCAGCGGATTGAAGATCCCGGGCGTGGTCGAGCTCTGATGGACCGGTGCGCAGGTCATGGCGGCGTCGTTCTCGCAGTCCGGCTCAGCCCCCTGGACCACGTAGTAGGCCCAGCTGACAGCATGTTTGTGCAGCAAATAGGTGATGTCGGTCCAGGCGTAGATCGGGTCGCCGCCGGCCGACCCCGGGAAATCGGGGGGAAGACCCGGACTCTGTGGAGCGTTCGTACAACTCGACGGCAGGTGGTGGGCGGTGCAGCGTGCGGACCACTGACTGACCTCGTAGAGGTGAGCCGGAAGCGTCCATGAGGCATTGGGTTCGAACATGTGGTCCTGCAGGACGAAGTCCCTCGCGTAGGTCCAGTAGTTCGGGATGTCGGTTGCGGTGTGGTAGCCCATGACGTCGGGCTGCTTGGCTTGGCCTACGAAGCCGTCCATCGTGCCGCCATCGATATCGGCGCGCGCGTTGACCAGATCGTG
>Ga0209474_10001558_pt1 | contig 22065 bp, 17 predicted proteins | sample GraSoiAngelo_145_FD_185902 | JGI IMG/M metagenome (GOLD analysis project Ga0209474, IMG submission 185902) | Grasslands soil microbial communities from the Angelo Coastal Reserve, California, USA - 14_1009_05_20cm (SPAdes) (version 2) | ecosystem: Environmental > Terrestrial > Soil > Grasslands... | reverse complement strand
TGGTCCAGGATCTTGTTGAACATCTCCACGCCGGTCACGACCGTCGAGCTGGTGTCGTGGATGCCAACGATCTCCACCGTCTCGCCCGTTTTGATCACGCCCTGCTCGACCCGGCCGGTGGCCACGGTGCCGCGGCCGGTGATCGAGAAGACGTCCTCGACCGGCATCAGGAATGGCTTGTCGAGCTCGCGCACCGGCTCGGGTATGTAGGTGTCGAGCGCGTCGGCCAGCTCCAGGATCTTCTGCTTGGACGCCTCGTCGCCTTCGAGCGCCTTCAGCGCCGAGCCGGTGATGAACGGGATGTCGTCCCCAGGGAAGTCGTACTCGGACAAGAGCTCCCGGACCTCGACTTCGACCAGCTCCAGCAGCTCCTCGTCATCGACCATGTCGGCCTTGTTGAGGAACACGACGATGTACGGCACGCCCACCTGGCGCGCGAGCAGGATGTGCTCGCGGGTCTGCGGCATCGGCCCGTCGGTGGCGGCCACCACCAGGATGGCCCCGTCCATCTGGGCCGCCCCCGTGATCATGTTCTTGACGTAGTCGGCGTGGCCGGGGCAGTCCACGTGCGCGTAGTGGCGATTGTCGGTCTGATACTCGACATGGGAGGTCGCGATCGTGATCCCGCGCGCCTTCTCCTCAGGGGCGTTGTCGATCGACTCGAAGGTGCGGACCTCGGCATTGCCTTTCTCGGCCAGCACCGACGTGATGGCGGCCGTCAGCGTCGTCTTGCCATGGTCGATGTGACCGATCGTCCCCACGTTGACGTGCGGCTTGTCGCGCTCGAACTTCTGCTTGGCCACTTTTGGTTCGCTCCTGTATCGGCTTGGACGTCCGCCCGGGGAGGACGAAGTCGTAGAAATCTATCTAACTGCAATCACGCGTGACTGGCGAGCTAGGCGGGCACCGGCTCCCCGGTGCGCAGCTCGACGATCTTCTCGGCGATGTTGGGCGGGACCTCCTCGTAGCCCTCGAACTGCATCGTGTAGTTGGCGCGGCCCTGGGTGTTCGAGCGCAGATCGGTGGCGTAGCCGAACATCTCGCTGAGCGGCACACGTGCCGACACGGCGATCGCATTGCCGCGCCGTTCCTGGCCCTCCAGTCTCCCGCGGCGGCGGTTGAGATCGCCGATCACCTCGCCCAGAAACTCCTCCGGCGTGATCACCTCGACCGCGAAGATCGGCTCCAGCAGCACCGGTTTGGCGCGCTTGGCCGCCTCTCTGAACGCCAGCGAGCCGGCGACCTTGAAGGCCACCTCCGATGAGTCCACGTCGTGGTACTTGCCGTCGACCAGGGTGACCCGCAGATCGACCATCGGGTAGCCCGCCTTGACGCCGTTCTCGAGCGCCTCCTGCACGCCCGTCTTGACCGCCGGGATGTACTCCGCGGGCACCGATCCGCCCTTGATCCGGTTGACGAATTCAAAGCCCTCTCCCGGCGCCGGCTCGAGGTCCAGGTAGACGACCCCGAACTGGCCCGAGCCTCCCGTCTGGCGCACGAAACGGCCCTCGACGCCGGAGACCGAGCCGCGAACCGTCTCGCGGTAGGACACCTGCGGGCGCCCCACGTTGGCCTCCACGCCGAACTCGCGCCGCATGCGATCGACCAGCACCTCCAGGTGCAGCTCGCCCATGCCGGAGATCTCGGTCTGTCCGGTTTCTTCGTTGGTGCGCACCTGGAATGTCGGATCCTCCTCGGCCAGGCGCCCCAGCGCGATCGACATCTTCTCCTGGTCTGCCTTGGTCTTGGGCTCGACGGCCACCTTGATCACGGGCTCGGGGAAGATGATCTTCTCCAGGTGGACGGGGGCGTCGGGAGCCGCCAGCGTGTCGCCGGTGATGACCTGCTTGATCCCCACCGCGGCGGCGATGTCGCCGGCGTAGACCTCGGAGACCTCCTCGCGATCGTTGGCGTGCATCATCAGGATGCGCCCGATCCGCTCGGTGCGGCCCGTGCCCACGTTGAGCACGCGCGAGCCGGCCTGCAGACGCCCGGAGTAGACGCGGAAGTAGGTCAGCTTGCCGACGTAGGGGTCAGCGGCAATCTTGAACGCCAGCGCAGCGAACGGCTCGGAGTCGTCGGGCTTGCGCACGACCTGGCGCTCGTTCTCCTCGCCTTTGATCAGTTCAGTGCCGACCACCGGCGGCACGTCCAGCGGCGAGGGGAGGTAATCGATGACGGCGTCGAGCAGCGGCTGCACGCCCTTGTTCTTGAACGAGGAGCCGCACAGCACGGGGGTCAGCTTGGTCGACAACGTCGCCGCTCGGATCGCCTGCTTGAGGCGCTCCGCACCCACCTCGGCCTCTTCGAGGATCAGTTCCAGCAGTCCGTCGTCGTAATGCGAGACCTCCTCGAGCAGCTGCTCGCGCGCGCTCGCGGCGGCGGCGGCGAGCTCGTCGGGGATCTCGGTCTCCTCCTGTTCGGTGCCCAGCTCGTCGCGGTACACGATCGCCTTCATGCGCACCAGATCGACCACGCCGGCAAAGTCCGCCTCGTTACCGATCGGCAGCTGGATCGGCACGGGATGCGCGCCGAGCCGGTCGACCATCGTCCGCACGCCGCGCTCGAAGTCAGCGCCGATGCGGTCCATCTTGTTGATGTAGGCGATGCGCGGGACGTGGTACTTGTCGGCCTGCCGCCACACGGTCTCCGACTGGGGCTCCACCCCCGCTACGGAGTCAAACAGCGCGATCGCGCCGTCGAGCACACGCAGCGAGCGCTCCACCTCGACCGTGAAGTCGACGTGGCCGGGCGTGTCGATGATGTTGATGCGATGACCCTTCCACTCCGCCGTCGTGGCGGCCGAGGTGATCGTGATGCCGCGCTCCTGCTCCTGTTCCATCCAGTCCATCGTGGCCGCGCCCTCGTGGACCTCGCCCATCTTGTAGGTGCGCCCGGTGTAGTAGAGGATGCGCTCGGTCGTGGTCGTCTTGCCGGCGTCGATGTGCGCCATGATCCCGATGTTTCGGGTGTCTTGAAGGGAGTACTTGCGTGGCATCGAGAGACGGTGTTCGTTGGCGGGGGGCTGATTCCTGGCAAAAAAATGGGCCCTTCGGGCCCACGCGCTGCTGATCTGGTGCGGACCGGGTCTGCTGCGTTACGGGCTCGAGGTCTCCATCTTTTTCGGTTTGCACGCGAGCAGACACACCCAAAGCCGCCTGTTCGCGACGCATGTTCGACTATAGCAAAGCGATTCGCGCCCCCCGTGGGCGTGCCGGCCCCGCGGCGCGGCCGGCGGCCGCACACGCCGGCGCCGATGGACGCGTGCCGCGTCGAGCGAGACGCGGCGCTGTGCGCTACCAGCGGTAGTGCGCGAAGGCCTTGTTGGCCTGGGCCATGCGGTAGATGTCGTCCTTGCGCTTGAACGCGCCGCCCTGCTGGGAGGCGGCGTCGCTGAGCTCGTTGGCCAGGCGCTGGGCCATCGTCTTCTCGCGACGCTGGCGCGCGAACTCGACCAGCCAGCGCACCGCGAGCGTGCGCGCGCGCCGGCTCGGCACCTCCACGGGCACCTGATAGGTGGCTCCGCCGACGCGGCGGGAGCGCACCTCGAGCGTCGGCGTGAGGGCCCTGATCGAGTTCTCCAGCATCTCCACGGGGTCCTGCTCGCCGCGCTCTGCGAGCAGCGCCAGCGCTTCGTAGACGATCCGCTCGGCGACCGACTTCTTGCCGTCGAGCATCACCTTGTTGATGACCTGCTGCACGAGCTTGGAGCGATGGATCGGATCCGCCTCGAGCGGGCGGACCTGAGCGGCTGCGCGCCGGGGCATCGAGCTATCTCTTCTTCACGCCGTACTGCGAGCGCGCCTTCTTGCGATCGCTCACGCCGGCGGCGTCGAGCGTGCCGCGCACGACCTTGTAGCGCACGCCCGGGAGGTCCTTGACGCGACCGCCGCGCACCAGCACCACCGAGTGCTCCTGCAGGTTGTGCCCCTCGCCGGGGATGTAGGCGGTCACCTCGATCGAACCCGAGATGCGCACGCGCGCGACCTTGCGCAGGGCGGAGTTCGGCTTCTTCGGCGTCGTCGTGTAGACACGCGTGCAAACGCCGCGTCGCTGCGGCGCGGCGACCTTCTTCTTGCGTCCGCTGCCCGACTTCAGGCCGGGGGTGGCGAGCTTCTTCTTCGGCGCGACCCGCCCCTTGCGGACGAGCTGAGAGGTGGTTGGCATGCGGCGCTGATGCTAGCAGCGACAACGCGGCCCGGCAGGCCACGGCGCGGCGGCGCGGCGGGCCTCAACGGACTGCGACTACGGCGCGAACGCCAGCCTGGGCGTTAGGCGCGCGCGGCCACGGGGGCGGCCCGCAGCGGTGCGGGCATCAGGGCCGAGGCCACGACCACCAGCACGAACGCCAGCGCCTGCACCGTGACGCCGAGCGTGCCCGCGGCCATCGGGTCACCGAACACGATGATCCCGCCGGCGATGCCGGCGATGTTGGCGGCCGCTCCGGTGACCGCGATCACTGGCACCGCTTCGCCATCCTGAAGGCCGCGGGCAGACGCGTAGAAGGCGACCACCGATGCGCACAGCGCCACCGCCAGCCACGGGCTCAGCGCCAGCCCGACCAGTCCGTGGGCGCCGGTGATGCCGGTGAGCGCCTTGATCGCCGTGTCGGAGACGCCAAACAGGATGCCGGAGGCGGCGCCCAGCATGATCCCGTGATGCTCGACCGGGCTGCCAATGCGCGGGCCCATGATCAGCAGCCCACCCAGCCCGAAGAGGCCGGCCTCGAAGGAGATCATCGCGGCCTGCGAGAACTGCGCGTGGGCCCCGTGCATGGCCGGCAGCGTCAGCCCGAGCAGCGCCAGGCCGATCGCGGTCAGCACCAGGCCGGTCCACTGGCGCGGGCCAACCTCAAAGCCGAACATGCGCTCGGCCATCACCGCGATCAGCACCACGCCTCCGGCGAGCGCCACCTGGACGACCGACATGGGCGCCAGCGCCAGGGCGGCCACGTGCAGCCCCCAGCTGGCCGTGGCGATGGCCATGCCAATCGAAAACCAGCGGGAGGAATACAGCGCGAACGCCGAGCGCAGCGGGTGGCGCACGCTCACCTTCGCCACGGCGTTGGCGCCCCGGTGCTTGTAGAAGAAGGCCAGGTTGGCGACGAAAGCGCAGGCGAGCGCGAGAAGGAGTCCGATTGCTGGTGTCATGGTGAGAGGGTCAGGACGGGAGACCATCGGGCGGAGTCGCTCGCTGCTTTACTGCTCCGGGAGCAACCTCGGCGGATCGGCCGTCGTAGCAGCTTCCCGGGCGAACATGAGTGGCTCCTAAATACCGCGTCAATACACCGAATTTCGCCGAGCCCAAGCCGCTTTTGCTGGTCGACATCGACGGCGTCGTGTCTCTGTTCGGCCGTCTGGACGCGTTCGGCCGCCTGGACGCGTTTGGCGCCTCGTCGTCGGAGCCGCCGCCGGGCCCGTCCGGGGCCGGCGCGATCGAGGGCTCGTTGCACGCGATCGACGGCATCCCCCACTTCCTTTCGGCCACCGCGGCCAGTCACCTGCTGCGGCTGGCACGCAGCTTCGAACTGGTCTGGGCCAGCGGCTGGGAGGAGAAGGCCAACGAGCACCTGCCGCACCTGCTGGGGCTACCCGAAACGCTGCCGTTCATCCGCTTCTCACGTGGGACTTCGCCAAACGCGCGCACGACGCACGCGCATTGGAAGCTCGAGTCGGTCACCGCCTACGTCGGACAGCGCGCGCTGGCGTGGGTCGACGACGCGTTTAACCCCGCGTGCCACCGCTGGGCAAGCGCGCGCCGCGCGCCGACGCTGCTGGTGTGCACCGCGCCCGAGCAGGGGCTCACCGCGCGGGAGGCGCAGACGCTGCTTCGCTGGGCGCGGCAGCTTCGAGCGAGGCGATGAGCGAGGCGGGCACCCGCAGCGGGTCGGAGACGGCTGCCCCCGCCCCTGAGGGCTGCCCGACGGCGCCTGCGTAGAGCGCCCTCAGCCACACCTCGCGGCCGGCGCTGCTGGCGGGCCCCAGGGGCAGCGACCAGCCGCCCGCGGCATCGGTGCGGGCTTCGGCGAGCGTGCGCTCGTTCACCGCTTCGCCATGCCTGGCCACGCTGCGCAGCTGCAGCCTGATCGGCGCGCCGGCGATCGCGGTGCCGTCCAGCAGCGCCAGGCGCCCGCTCAGGCTGAAGGCGGCTCCGGCGGAGGGCTGGGCAGGCGCCCCGGGCGCCGGCGCCGGCGGGGCCGCCGCGCCGAGCACCAACGTGGCCCGCGTCGGGGACGGCGCCAGCCGTCGCGTACGCCGGCGGATCGCCGGCAGCTGGTGGTACAGGGCATCGCCCGGACAGTCGGTGGCGTCGCCGTCGCGGTGCCCGGCGATGTGCGGCAGCCACACGTGCGCGCCGGCGGGAAAGCGGCTGTAGACAGCACCGGCTGGGTTGACTCGGACGCGCGCCCGTCCCTGCGCGGAGACGCCGTGCAGCGCGAGCTTCCAGGCGAGCAGCCGCTGCAAGGCGCGCCCGGCGGCTACCGAGGTGCGGCGGCTCGAGAACGCCCCCAGAACCGCCACGCCGGTGGATTCGAGATTGAAGCCGCCCGCCTGCGCCCCCACGACCGGCTCATCGATGCCGCCGGCGCGCGCCTCGAAGATGCGGCCGAAGGCGTCGATCACGAAGTTGTAGCCGATGTCGTTCCAGCCCCTGACATCGCGGTGAAAGACGAAGATCGCGCGCAGCATGGCCGGCACCTCGGCGGCCAGGTAGCCGTTGGGGGTCTCGGTGTGGTGGACGAAGGCCATCCGCACCACCCCGTAGGCGGGTGCGACGCGCGGGCGTGCCACCCCCCGCGCCCAGCCGGCGCGAGCGAGGATCCGCGGCTGTCCGGGGCCCGCGTGGAGCGTCGGCGCGGCGGCTTGCAGCGCGCTGGCCGAGCCCAGCATCTCCCGCGCGAGCGCCAGCCTGTGCGCGCCAACTCCGCCGCTCACGTCGACGATGTGCAGGCGCACGCCGGCGAGCGGATGCGTGGCGCGCAGTTGCAGCGCGCTCGCGCCGCCGGTCCACACCGGCCCGGCGATCAGGCGCGCGGGCGCCGACGCCGACGCGCCCTCCAGCCACGCACAGCAGGCGCCAGCGGTGACCCACCCACTCCAGCGCCCGCCGCGGCGCCCGACGCGCAGCTGCACGCCTGCCTCCGCCGGCGCGGCCCACTCGAGCCCGAGCAGGTCAGCGCCGGGGGGCAGCGTGATCGTGCGCCCGCCAGCGGGCACCGCGCCCAGCCAGCGCTGCGACAGTCGTGGCGGCGCGAGCCCCAAGGCGCTGGCCAGCGGAGCGGCAGGCCGCGCAAGGCCGCCCGCCGCCATCGCGCCGGCGCCGGCGGCGAGAAACGACCGGCGTGTCAGCGGCTGCCCGCTCACCCCTACCGAGACAGCCCGGCCGCGGCAAAGTCTCGCGCGCGCGTGTGAGGATTCTCTCAGGCCTCTCCGGATTCTCTCAGGCCTCTCCGGCCGGGCCCCCTTGCGCGGGCGCCGCGCGCCGCGCCGCCGGGCTACCCCTCGGGAACGTCGTCCTCGGGGACCTCCAGGTCGGCCAGTTCCTCGACGAAGCCGGGGTCGGCGCCGCCCGCACCGATCTTCTCCAGCGAGGCCAGATCGGCGTCGTACTCGTGTCCGTAGCCGGTGCTGAGCCCCTCGCCGTCGGCCAGCCCGAGCTCGGCCGCGATCTCGTCCTGGTCGAGCAGCCCGACCTCGTCGATCGCGCGCGGCAGCGGCTCGGACGGTTCGATCTCGATGCGCCGGTAGCGCTTCAGGCCGGTCGCCGCGGGGATCAGCTTGCCGATGATCACGTTCTCCTTGAGCCCGTTCAGACGGTCGGTCTTGCCCTCCAGCGCCGCATCGGTCAGCACCTTGGTCGTCTCCTGGAAGGAGGCGGCCGAGAGGAACGAGTCGGTGTTCAGCGAGGCCTTGGTGATGCCGAGGATGATGTCCTCGAACTGGGCGGCCTCGCCGCCGCCGGCGATCACCTCCTGGTTGACCTTGGCGAACTCGAAGCGGTCCACGAACTGCCCGGGCAGGTAGTCGGTGTCGCCCTTCTGCTCGACGCGCACCTTTTTGAGCATCTGGCGCACGATCAGCTCCACGTGCTTGTCGTTGATGTCCACGCCCTGGGACTTGTAGACCTCCTGCACCTCGCTGACGAGGTACTGCTCGGTCTCTGTCCGTCCACGGATTGCGAGCAGCTCGTGCGGGTACACCGAGCCCTCGTTGAGCGGCGTGCCGGCGGTGATCTTTTCGCCCTCGCTCACGCACAGGCGCGTGCGCCGGGGAAAGGCGCTGCGGTGCTCCTCACCCTTGGGGTCTGTGATCACGACCGTGAGCGCCTTGTCGCTCTCCTCGATCGAGACGACCCCGTCCTGCTCTGCGATCCTGGCCAGGCCCTTGGGCTTGCGCGCCTCGAACAGCTCGACCACGCGCGGCAGGCCGTGCGTGATGTCTGCCCCGGCGACGCCGCCGGTGTGGAACGTGCGCATGGTGAGTTGCGTGCCCGGCTCGCCGATCGACTGCGCCGCGATGATCCCCACCGCGTCGCCGATCTGGGCCGGCCCGCCAGTGGCCATCGCGCGCCCGTAGCAGGCCTGGCAGACGCCGCTGACGGCCTCGCACTTGAGCACCGAGCGCACCGGCACCGTCACCTGCACGCCCTTGTCGTGGTCGTCGGTGAACGCTTGCGCGATGTCGGCCAGCTCGGCGCGGCCGATTTCCGTTCCCTGCTCAGCCAGCAGGCGATTGCGCTTGGTCCTGATCGGCAGCGCCGCCACGCGTCCGACCAGTCCGTCGTTGGGCTGGTCGTCGGCCTTGTAGACGGCCATCTCGATGTAGTCCTCGGTGCCGCAGTTCGACTCGCGGATGATCACGTCCTGGGCCACGTCGACCAGACGCCGGGTCAGGTAGCCCGAGTCGGCGGTGCGCAGGGCGGTGTCGGCGAGTCCCTTGCGCGCCCCGTGTGTGGAGATGAAGTACTCGAGCACCGACAGGCCCTCCATGAAGTTGGCCTTGATCGGGCGCTCGATGATCTCGCCCTTGGGGTTTGCCATCAGGCCGCGCATGCCCGCCAGCTGGCGGATCTGCTTGAACGACCCGCGCGCGCCGGAGTTGGCCATCATGAAGATTGGGTTGAGTTCGCTGAGGTTGCCGATCATCGCCTCGGCGACGTCGTCGGTGGCCGCGTTCCACCTCTCCACGACGGCCTCGTGACGCTCCTGCTGGGTGATCAGGCCCATGTCGTACTGTTCGGAGATCTCCGCCACCTGCTTCTCGTAGCCGTCGATGATCGACTGCTTCTCGGCCGGGACCACGACGTCGTTCTTGGAGATCGTGATGCCGGCCTGCGTGGCGTACTTGAAGCCGAGGTCCTTGAACGCGTCGAGCACCATCGAGATGGTGGTCGCGCCGTAGGTCTGCACGAGCACGTCGATCAGGCGCGTGGTGTCGCGCTTCTTCATCGACTGGTTCACGAACGCGTACTTGGAGGCGTCGAAGTCGTCACCCAGCGCCTCCGCGAGCGCGCGCTCGATGCGGTCGTTGTAGATGATCCGCCCCACCGTCGTGAGCACGTGCCCGCCCTCGCGCCCGTAGGGGCGGAACTCGGCGATGTCGTGCAGCGTCACCACGCGCGCCTCGTAGGAGAGCTCGGCCTCCTGCGCGGTGCGGAACACGTGCGGCCGCGGCTCGGACTCGGGCCACTTGCCGCTCGTCAGCGACTCGCGCTTCTCCGCGAGCTCCTCGGCCTCGTCGCCGTAGGTGAGGTAGTAGGCCCCCAGGATCATGTCCTGGGTGGGCGTCGCGAGCGGCGCCCCGTGCGCCGGCGAGAGGATGTTGTTGGAGGACAGCATCAGGATGCGGGCCTCCGCCTGTGCCTCGGCCGAGAGCGGCAGGTGCACCGCCATCTGGTCGCCGTCGAAGTCGGCGTTGAAGGCGTGGCAGACCAGCGGGTGGACCTGAATCGCCTTGCCCTCCACGAGCAGCGGCTCGAAGGCCTGGATGCCGAGGCGGTGCAGGGTGGGCGCGCGGTTGAGCAGCACGGGGTGCTCGTGGATGACCTCCTCGAGCACGTCCCACACCTCGGCGATCATCGAGTCGACCATCTTCTTGGCCGCCTTGATGTTCTGAGCGGACTTGCGCTCGACGAGGCGGGCCATGATGAACGGCTTGAACAGCTCCAGGGCCATGATCTTGGGCAGGCCACACTGGTGCAGCTTCAGGTACGGACCGGCCACGATCACCGAGCGCCCGGAGTAGTCCACGCGCTTGCCGAGCAGGTTCTGGCGAAAGCGCCCCTGCTTGCCCTTGAGCATGTCAGACAGCGACTTCAGGGGCCGGTTTCCGGGCCCCGTCACCGGACGCCCGCGGCGGCCGTTGTCGAACAGCGCGTCGACGGCCTCCTGCAGCATGCGCTTCTCGTTGTTGACGATGATCTCCGGCGCGCCGAGATCCAGCAGACGCTTGAGGCGGTTGTTGCGGTTGATCACGCGCCGGTACAGATCGTTGAGGTCGGAGGTGGCGAAGCGCCCGCCGTCCAGCTGCACCATCGGGCGCAGCTCGGGCGGGATCACCGGCACGGCGTCGAGCACCATCATCTCCGGCTTGTTGCCTGACTGGATGAAGGCGGAGACGACCTTCAGGCGCTTGACCGCGCGCTGCTGCTTCTGGCCTTTGCCGGTCCTGACCTGCTCCTCGAGCTCGGCCCTTTCAGCCTGCAGGTCGACCTGCTGAAGCAGGTCGCGCACCGCCTCGGCACCCATGCCGCCGCGGAAATACTCGCCGAACCCGTACGGGGACCCGAAGCGCTCCTTGAGCTCGCGAAACGTCGTCTCGTCGTGCTCGATCTGCTTGGGTTCCATCGTCTTGAACAGCTCCCACACCGTGCGCATCCGCTCGGCGGCGTCCTCGATGTAGGCCTCGGTGTCGGCGATGTCGGCGTCGAAGGCCTTGCGCAGTTCCTTGGTCAGCTTGTCGCGCTCCTCGTCGGAGAGCTTGGAGAGGTTGACGTCCAGCGACTCGGCCCACAGGTGGTCGTCGTCGTTGAAGTGCGTCTGTTTGCCGTTCTGCAGGTAGCGCTCGCGCCGCTCCAGCGACTCGCGCAGCTCCTGCACGCGCTGCTCGCGCTCGGCGGCGTAGGCGTCCAGCACCTTGCCGACTTCCTTCTCCAGCGAGTCGATGTCCTTGGCGCGCGCCTCCTCGTCCACCCACGTGACGATCGACGCGGCGAAGTACAGGACCTTCTCCAGTTCCTTGGGCGCCATGTCGAGCAGATAGCCGATCCTGCTGGGGACCCCCTTGAAGAACCAGATGTGGCTGACCGGAGCGGCCAGGTCGACGTGGCCCATGCGCTCGCGCCGGACCTTCGAGCGCGTGACCTCGACGCCGCAGCGCTCGCACACGATGCCCTTGTAGCGCACCCGCTTGTACTTGCCGCAGTAGCACTCCCAGTCCTTGGTCGGGCCGAAGATGCGCTCGCAGAACAGCCCGTCCTTCTCGGGCTTGAGCGTCCGGTAGTTGATGGTCTCCGGCTTGATCACCTCGCCGGAGCTCCAGCTGCGGATCTGCTTGGAGGAGGCGAGGCTGATCTCGATGGCGTCGAAATTGTTTATGTCGATCATGGACGTGAGACTTTCTGACTGGGGGTTAGACCGGAGCTCGTGAGGGGGCGAAGCCCCCTTGTGATGTCGATCATGTGGCTCTGGCTTTCGATTGCGGTGGTGAAGCTGTCTGGATCTCGGCTTGTGGAGGCGTTTGACGGTGGGCGTGCGCTGCCGCTGCGCCTCGCCGGCCTGGGGCTCATGAGCGGGGGATCACGTCTCGCCCAGAGATCCTTCGGCGTCGCCGAGCTCGCCGATCTCCTCCAGGTCAAGGCCGTCCTCCTGCGCGAGCGCGCCGTCGTCGTCCTCGAGCCGCGCTGAGGGGTCTGCGGCCGCCTCGGGCTCGCCGCCGTTGGGGGATCCGGCGTCGGTTGCGTCCTCGCCCTCCAGCGCCTCGTCGGCGGCCTCGCCGGCGAGCGCGCGGACGCCCGACAGGTCGATGCCGAGCTCCTCAGCCGCGCGCAGCAGGTCGTCGTCTTCGTCTCGCATCTCGGCGCGCTCGCCTTCCTCGGAGACCACGTTGACGTCCAGCGCCAGCGATTGCATCTCCTTGAGCAGCACTTTGAACGACTCGGGGATCGACGGCTCGGCGATGTTCTCGCCCTTCACGATCGCCTCGTAGGCCTTGACGCGCCCGACCGTGTCGTCGGACTTGATCGTGAGCATCTCCTGCAGCGTGTAGGCAGCTCCGAACGCCTCCAGCGCCCATACCTCCATCTCGCCAAAACGCTGCCCGCCGAACTGGGCCTTGCCACCGAGCGGCTGTTGCGTGACCAGCGAGTAGGGACCGGTGGAGCGGGCGTGAATCTTGTCGTCGACGAGGTGAAGCAGCTTGAGGATGTACATGTAGCCGACCGTCACCTGCTCCTCAAACGGCTCCCCGGTGCGGCCGTTGAACAGCGTCACCTTCCCGGATGCCTGCTCGCCGGGGCGCCGGCTTCGGTCGACGTCCATGTGAATGGCGCCCTTGTGCTCGTCCTGCCAGCGCACGAGCGCGTGGTCGACGTCCTCGACGGTGGCGCCGTCGAACACCGGCGTGGAGATGTACACCCGGCCGCCCCTGGCATCGGCACCACGGCCGCGCCCGTTCGCCGCCGAACCATTCCCGGCGCGCGCGGACCGGTAGGCGTCCGAGCCGTCGTCGTACCAGCCCTGCGCGGCGACCCAGCCGAGGTGGGTCTCGAGGATCTGGCCCACGTTCATCCTGCTCGGCACGCCGAGCGGGTTGAGGATCACGTCTACGTGCGTGCCGTCCTCCAGGAACGGCATGTCCTGCTCGTCCACGATCTTGGCGATCACACCCTTGTTGCCGTGGCGTCCGGCGAGCTTGTCGCCCTCGGAGATCTTGCGCTTCTTGGCAACGAACACGCGCACCAGGTCGTTCACGCCCGGCGGCAGGTCATCGCCGGCGTCGCGGCTGAAGGTCTTGACGTCGATCACGACGCCGCCCTCGCCGTGGGGGACCTTCAGCGAGGTGTCGCGCACCTCGCGCGCCTTCTCCTTGAAGATCGCCCGGATCAGCTTCTCCTCGGCCGTCAGCTCGGTCTCGCCCTTCGGCGTGACCTTGCCGACGAGCAAATCGCCGGAGATGACCTCGGCGCCCACGCGCACGATGCCCCGGTCGTCGAGGTTGCGCAGCGACTCCTCCGAGCGATTCGGGATGTCGCGCGTGATCTCCTCCTCGCCGAGCTTGGTCGTGCGGGCGTCGATCTCGTACTCCTCGATGTGGATCGAGGTGAGCTCATCGTCCTGCACCAGGCGCTTGGACAGGATGATGGCGTCCTCGAAGTTGAAGCCCTCCCAGGACATGAACGCGACCATCAGGTTCCTCCCCAGCGCCATCTCGCCGCGATCGGTGGAGGACCCGTCGGCGAGCACGTCGCCGGCTTTGACCTTCTGCTCGGCGCGCACGATCGGCTTGTGGTGGATCAGCGTGCCCTGGTTGGAGCGCATGTACTTCTGCAGCTCGTACTCCTGCTTCTTGCCACTGCCCGAGGAGGGTGCGACCACGATCCGGTCGGCGTCCACGTACTCGACCGTCCCGGCCCCCTGCGAGAGGAGCACATCTCCGGTGTCGAGCGCGGCGCGGCGCTCCATACCGGTGCCGATCAGGGGGGCGTCGGACTTGAGCAGCGGAACGGCTTGCCGCTGCATGTTGGAGCCCATCAGCGCGCGGTTGGCGTCGTCGTGCTCGAGGAACGGGATCATCGCCGTCGCTACCGACCAGATCTGCTCGGGCGAGACGTCGACCAGATCGACGTCTTTGGGACCGACGGTGACGTACTGGCCGGCCTGCGTACGGCACAGGATCTCCGGGCCCTTGAGGCGCCCGGTCTTGGGGTCGATCGGCGTGTTGGCCTGCGCGATGATCCGCTCCTCCTCCTGGGTGGCGTCGAGGTGGACCACCTGATCCGTGACCACCCCGTCCTTGACCACGCGGTAGGGGGTCGTGACGAAGCCGTACTCGGAGACCTCGGCGAACGACGACAGCGAGCCGATCAGGCCGATGTTCGGACCCTCGGGCGTCTCGATCGGGCACATGCGGCCGTAGTGGGTGGGGTGGACGTCGCGCACCTCGATCGGGGCGCGCTCGCGCGTCAGGCCGCCGGCGCCCAGCGCGGACAGGCGGCGCCTGTGGGTTAGCCCGGCGAGCGAGTTGGTCTGATCCATGAACTGGCTCAGCTGGCTCGATCCGAAGAACTCCTTCAGGGCGGCCACGACCGGGCGGATGTTGATGATCGTCTGTGGCGTGATCGTGTCGGCGTCCTCGGTCGTGAGCCGCTCGCGCACCACCCGCTCCATGCGGTAGAGCCCGATCCGGAAGGCCTCCTGGATCAGCTCCCCCACCGTGCGCAGGCGCCGGTTGCCGAAGTGCTCGTACTCGTCCAGATGCTCGGCGACCGGCTCGCGCGGCAGGCTGGCGGCCTCGGCCGCGTAGTCCTTGACCTCGACCTCTCCGGCCTCGGGCACGCCCAGGCGCTTGGGCAGCGACACGAGCTCGCGCACGAGCGCCAGGATGTCCTCCTTGGTCAACGTCCGCGTGTCGATGTCCACGCTCAGCCCTAGCCGCGAGTTGAGCTTGTAGCGCCCCACGCGCGTGAGGTCGTAGCGCTTGGAGTCGAAGAACAGCTGGTTCAGCAGAGTGCTGGCGTTGTCCACGCTCGGTGGCTCCCCCGGCCGCTGCTTCTTGAACAGCTCGATCAGGGCGCCCTCTTCCGTGCGCGTGGCCTCGGTGTCGGCCTCGATCGTGTTGCGGATGTACAGCGAGTTGTCAAACAGCTTGAGGATTTCCTCGTCGCTGGCATAGCCCATCGCCCGCAGCAGCACCGTCACGGGCAGCTTGCGCTTGCGGTCGATGCGCACGAAGACCTTGCCCTTCTTGTCGATCTCCAGCTCCAGCCACGATCCCCGCGCGGGCATCAGGTTGGCGATGAAGACCTGCTTCTCGCGGTCCTTGGGCTCCATCAGGTACGCGCCTGGAGAGCGCACCAGCTGGGTCACCACCACCCGCTCGGTGCCGTTGATGACGAACGTGCCGCGCTCTGTCATCCACGGAAAGTCGCCCATGAACACCGACTGCTCGCGGATCTCTCCGGTCTCGCGGTTGATGAACGCCACGGTCACCGTCAGCGGGCGCGCGAACGTGAGGTCCTTCTCGCGGCACTGATCGAGCGAGGCGACGGGCTCATCGAAGCTGAACTCGCCGAACTGCACGGCCAGGTTGCCGGTGTAATCCTCGATCGGCGAGATGTCGTCGATCGTTTCGCGCAGGCCGCCCTTGCTGGGGTCAGTGAGCCAGGCGAAGGAGCGGCGTTGGATGTCGATCAGGTTGGGTACATCAACGGTCTTCTTGAGGCGCGCGAAGCTACGGCGCGTCCGGAGAGCATCTGCAGCGGCCAAAAAACGACTCCTTCGGAGGGCGTAAGACGGGCAGAGGAGGGCGCCGAAGCGCGACTGCTAAACATAGCACAGACTATCGGCGCCCTTAAGTGGGCTGCCAGCGCTCACGGACCCCGCCCCCGGCCTCCGCGTATGTCGGCGCGGTACCGCTGTGTGGGGCGGCTGCGGCTATTGGCCAGCAGCGCGCACTTTACAGGAAAAGCCGCCCCATTGTAAGCGGCGCATAAAGAAATCTTGCGCGCCGGCGCGTGCACGCTTCAGGCGCGTCCCGGGGTGCCCGCACGGCGCGCCCGGCTCGGCTCCAGCTACTTCAGCTCGACGGTCGCGCCGGCCTCCTGCAATTCCTGCCGGAGCTTCTCGGCCTCGTCTTTTTCGATCCCCTCCTTGACCGGCTTGGGGGCCTCGTCCACGAGCGCCTTGTCCTCTTTCATGCCGAGCCCGGTGGCCGCGCGGACGACCTTGATCACCTGGATCTTCTTGTCCCCCGCCTCCGTCAGGACCACATCCAGCGTGCCGGACTCTTCGGCCACCTCGCCGCCCGCCTCTGCGCCACCGCCGGCCGGGGCGCCGACCGGGGCCGCCACCGCTTGCGCCGACACTCCGAACTCCTCCTCGAGCGCTTTTATGCGCTCGGCGAGCTCGAGCACCGAGATGCTCTTCAGCTCCTCGATCCAGTCCTGCGTGCTTGTTGCCATCGCTTGTCAGTCCTCCTTGGCGGGCTTCTGCTCAGCGCCAGCAGTTGGCGCCGCGTCCGAAGCGTCCGCCTCGTCGTCGTCTTGTTGCGCCGACCCCCCGTCCGGCTCGGTCTGTTCCTGCACCGCTTGCACCGCCGGCGCCTCCGGGGGCGGCGCCTGCTGCTCGGGCTCCGCGGGCTCTGCCTCCGCCGCGGCCGCCGCGGCCCGGGCTTGCTCGTCGCCCTCGGCCTCCGCGGGCTCGGCCTCGGCGTTGGGCTCGGGGACCTGCGATTGCGGCTGCTCCTCGGCCGTGGCGGGCTCGGCCTCAGCCGCGACCGCCGCGGCCGGGGCTTGCTCGTCGCCCTCGGCCTCCGCGGGCGGCGTCTCGCCGGCGGGCTCGGGGGCGTGGGATTGCGGCTGCTCCCCGGCCACGGCGGACTCGGCGGACTCGGCCTCGCCGGCCGCCTCTGCCTCGGCGCCGGCGGCGGGGGTCTCGGGCACCCCGGCGTCATCGGTCCCGCCCGCAGCCTCGGGGGCCGCGGCCGGAGTTGCCTCCCCGGTTTGCTCGCGCTCGGCCAGCTTCTCGCGCACCTGGCCGAGCGCGACCGCGAGTCCGCCGAGCAGCGCGCCGAGGCTGCGCACCAAGCCACTCACCGGTGAGGCAACGACGCCGACCAGCTGGCCATAGAGCACTTCGCGCGAGGGCAGGCGCGAGAGCGAGCGAATCTGCTCGACGTCCATCGAGGTGCCATCCATCAAGCCGCCCTTGAAGGGCAGCAGCTGGGTCGCGCGCCCATGGTCGGCGATCGTCTTGGCGGCGGCGGCGACGTCGCCGCGCACGAACGCGAGTGCCGTGGGGCCGGTCAACAGCGGCTTCAGCGTGTGTGCGCCGGACTCGTCTGCGGCGCGTTCGGTCAGCGAGTTCTTGACCACCCTGAAGGTGGTGTCGACCTGGCGTAGGCCATCGCGCAGCTCGGCAGCCTGGGGCACGGAGATGCCCCGGTAGTCGACCGCGAGGATCGCCTGGGCCTCCTTGATCTGGGCCGCGATCTCGGCGATCGCGGCGCCCTTCTGCTCTCGGTTCATTGGGCTCCTGTTCCGGTCTTATCCGCGCGGTCTGGGCGCGAAGCCGGAGGTCTCTGGCAGGCCTGGATGGCGCTAGGCAGCAGCGCTCGCCGCGGGCGCCTCCTCGATGATGTCACGGATGCGGCTCGGATCGACCTTCACGCCTGGTCCCATGGTCGAGGACAGGGTGATCGAGCGCAGGTAGCGACCTTTGGCGGCTGAGGGCTTGGCGCGGTTGAGCTCTTCGATCACGGTCGCGTAGTTCTCCAGCAGCTGCCGCTCCTCAAAGCTCGCCTTGCCGATCACCAGATGCACGATCGCCGTGCGGTCGGTGCGGTACTCGACCTTTCCGGCCTTTGACTCCTGCACGGCCTTCGCAAGGTCCATCGTCACCGTGCCCACCTTCGGATTGGGCATCTTCCCGGCCGGCCCGAGCACGCGGCCGAGCCGGCCGACGACGGACATCATGTCGGGGGTGGCGATCGCCACGTCGAAGTCATCAAAGCCCTCCTCGATGCGTTTGGCGAGATCCTCGCCGCCGACCACATCTGCCCCCGCCTGTTCGGCCTCGCGTGACTTCTCTCCCTGGGCGAACACGGCGATCTTGACGTCCTTGCCGAGCCCATTGGGAAGCGCGACCGTGCCGCGCAGTTGCTCATCGGCGTGGCGCACGTTGAGGCCGGTGCGGACATGCACCTCGATCGACTCGTCGAACTTGGCCCCGCTCAGGCTGCGCACCAGCGCCACCGCCTCGGCGGGCGAGTACTGGCGCTCGCGGTCGACCCTCGCGAGCCTCTCGGCGTGGCGCCTGCCGTGCCTGCTCAAGGTGCCACCTCCACTCCCATGGAGCGAGCCGTGCCGGCGATGATCTTGGCCGCCTGCTCGAGGTCGTGCGCATTGAGGTCCGCGAGCTTGCGCTCGGCGATCTCGCGCAGCTGCGCCTGAGTGATCGTGCCGACCTTGTCGCGGTTGGGCTCGCCCGAGCCCTTGGGAATGCGCAGCGCTTGGCGGATCAGCACGGCTGCCGGCGGTGTCTTGGTGATGAACGTGAACGAGCGATCCTCATACACGGTGATCACCACCGGGATCACGGTGCCCGTGTCGCTCTGCGTCTGGGCGTTGAACGCCTTGCAGAACTCCATGATGTTGATGCCGTGCTGACCCAGCGCGGGTCCCACCGGGGGAGCGGGGCTCGCCTGGCCGGCGATGGCCTGCAGCTTGATCGTCGTCAGTACCTTCTTGGCCACTAGAGCTTCTTCACCTGGTCGAACCCCACCTCCACGGGCGTCTCGCGACCGAAGATAGATACCAGCACCTTGAGCTTGCCGGCGTCGTCGTTGATCTCGGAGATCTCGCCCGAGAAGTCAGAAAGCGGCCCCGAGACGACCTTTACCGACTCTCCGATCGCGAACTGCGCGCGCGTGCGGGTCGCGGTGGCGACCTCCTTGTGCAGCAGGCGGTCGACCTCTGGTTGGGAGAGCGGCACCGGTTCCTGGGACGCCCCCACGAACCCGGTCACCCCCGGGGTGCCCTTGACCACCCCCCAGGAGTCCTCGTTGAGCTCCATGTTCACAAGCACGTACCCCGGCATCGTGCGCTTCTCCACCGTGACCTTCTGGTTGTCCTTCATCTCGGAGACGGCTTCGGTCGGCACCACCACGGCGCGCACCGCTCGCTGCTGCCCCAGCGAGACGATCCGGTGCTCCAGGTTGTGCTTGACCTTGTTCTCGTGACCGGAATAGGTGTTGACGACATACCAGCGAAACATTCAGCGCACCTCAGAGGACAAATTCGACGATTTCCTTGGCCACGTAGTCGGCAAGCCCCAGGTAGGCGCCGGCCACGACGACAAAGCCGAGCACGACCGCCGTCGCCTGTGTGGTCTGGCGGCGGTCCGGCCATTGCACGCGCTGCAGCTCTGCCCAGCTGGCCTGCAGAAAGGCGATAGCCCGGCCGCCGCCGCGTCCGTGAGCAGCGGCGCGATCGCGGGCGACGGCAGGCTGGGCAGCGTCGCCGCGCCGGCCGCGCTCGTCGATGGTCTCGGCGACCGCGAGCTCATCTCCGGCCTGGTCCACCACCTCGTCCTCGGCCTCCGCGGCTGGCTCGGGGGCTGGTGCGGGCACGCCGCCGGCGGCCAAACCGTCCTCGGGGCCAGCCGCCGGCTCGGCCACGACCCCCTCCGCGCCTCGCACCAAGGCGGCGTCGAACTCGTCTGCCTGCGCGGAGGCGTGCTCGAGTGAGCCGGGAAGCTCCGAAGCGCTCGATCGACCGTCACCCGGCTGGCCTGTCGGCGTCGAGGAAGCGCGGTCCTGCGCGCGGTCGGTGGGCGTCGCCCCACGTCCGCCAGCGCGCCCGCGGCGGTCACGGCGCTGCTTGGCGCGTTTGCGGTCACGAGCCACAGCCGCGCTCCTGCGCTAGCGCGTCTCCCGGTGGCTGGTGTGCCTGCGACAGAAGCGGCAGTACTTGCGCAGCGTGATGCGATCCGGGTTGTTGCGCTTGCTCTTGTTGGTCTGGTAGTTGCGGTGCTTGCACTCCTCGCATGCGAGGGTGACTGCGATTCGGACGTCTCCGCGGGCCATGTGGAAATTCCCTGCGTGTGGTGGAGAGCCTGGACGAAGAAAAACCCCGCCCAGGCGCGAGGTGCAGCCAGTTTAGCGCGCTCGCGGCGGCAGGCCCGCCCGGGACCGCTACGGTAACGCGATGCAGCCCGGCGGGGCCAGAGAGCCAGGCGCGCGCACGGCTCCGGCCGGACAGCGAGCGGGCGCGCGCCGCAGGGCCGTTCGCCGTCGCCGCGCCATCCTCGCCTGCGGGCTGGCCGGCGCGGCGGTTCTCGCCGCCGCGCTGCTGAGCGGCGGTGGCGGGCACGGTCACCGGCGTCCCCCGCTCGCCCTCGCGTCGCCGTTGACGGCGGGCAGCAGCGCGCGCTCGGCCGGCCAATCGGCGGGCGCCGCGCCGCGCGAACAGGCTGCGGAGTCAAACCAGGTTCGGGCGCTGATCGCGCTGGGCAAGCCGATCTACTGCGCCGCCCGCCGCGGCAACGAGGTGGCCCTGACGTTCGATGACGGCCCCGGACCGTACACGCGCCTGGTGCTAGCCAAGCTGCGCAAGCACGACGTCAGCGCGACCTTCTTCGACGTGGCGCGCAACATCCCGCTGCTCCCGCAGGCCACACGCCAGGAGCGCGCGATCGGGGGCGTTGGCGACCACACGTTCACGCACCCGTTGCTGACCGGCCTCGCGCCCGCCGAAGCAGAAACTGAGATCGCGCACGCGCAGGCCGCGCTGCAGCTGTCGTCGGGCGGACCCGTGTTCTTGTTTCGTCCCCCCTACGGGGGCCGCAGCGACGCCATCGATGGGATCGCACGAGCCCACGGCCTGCTCGAGATCCTGTGGACGGTGGACAGCGCCGACTCGCTCGGCGCCAATTACGCCCAGATAGAACGCAACGTCATCGCTGGCCTGCGCGGAGGCGCGATCATCCTCATGCACGAGAACCACGGCCAGACCGTGCGCGCGCTGCTCGGCATCTTCGCCGCGCTGGCCCGCCGCCACGTGCGGCCGGTGAGCGTGGCGCAGCTGCTGACCGACGACCCCCCCAGCGCTGCCCAGGTACGCGCCGGCCCGCTCGGCTGCGGGCTGGGCCGCGCGGCGATAACCGGAGACTGACCCCGGCCGCGCCGGCGCGCCCGCGCTCGCTACTCGTAGAGCGTGAGCGTCGCGAGGATCACGTACAGCGCAACCAGGGCCCAGCCCTCGAACGCGGCCGCCTCGCCGTCGCCGGTGACCTGCCACACCGCCAGAGCGGTGAGCGCAAGCGCGCCGATGTACACCGGCGCCAGCGCAAACGTCAGCGTCGTGGCCAGCAAGAAGGAGACGAGCACCAGCAGCGGGAACAGGAACGCGGCGATCTGGGCCACGGAGTTCTTGACCACGGAGATCGCAAGGTCCGAGCGGCCCTTCCAGGCGAGCACCAGCCCGGCCGTGTTCTCCACCGCGTTGCCGGCGATCGCCACGATCACGAGTCCGGCGAACGGCCGCGAGATCCCGAGCTTGGCGATCGCGGGGGCAAGCGCCGCGACGAACCAGTCCGACACGAACGCCGACGCCGCGCCCGACGCGGCCAGCAGGGACAAGGTGAGCAGAAGCGTCAGCCGCGGGCCCTCGTCCGCGCCGGGCCGGGCCACTCCGCGCTGTCTCCGGCTCGCGTCGGCGACGGCGGTGCCGGCGACGGCGCCATCCGCCCCGGCGGCGCGCCCGCGCTCGGGCAACGGGTCCGAGCGCAGGTACGGGACCACCCACGCCCCGTACACGACCAGCAGAGACACGGCGCCGACCGCAGAGATCACGTTGACGTGATGGCTCGCACGATCGTGCGAGCCCAGCGAGAGACCGGCCAGCACGATGATGAACACGGTCACCTGAAGCAGCGTGGCGGTGTCGCGCGGCAGCCGCTTGGAGAAGCGCATGACGCCGTCCTGCGCACGACGCGCGCCCACGACGATCACCAGTCCGAGAACCAAAAGCGCATTGGCGAGGATCGAGCCGACGAGCGCCGTCTGCGCCACGAGGAGCTCGCCCTTTTGCAAGGCGAAGATCACCACGAAGAACTCGGGCAGGTTCCCGAGCGTCGACTGCAGCAAGCCGGTCACGCCGGGACCGAAACGCTCGCCGAGCTGCTCGGTGGCAAACGAGATAACCCATGCCAGACCCGCCAGCGCGGCCGTGGCGAGCACGAAGCGGGGCACCGCGGCCCAGCGCTCGTAGTTGGCGAACCCCGCCAGCGCCGATGCCACCGTGACGGCCAGGAGCAGGATGCGCTCCACTGGCGTCAGCGCGCTCATC
>Ga0209474_10001557_pt1 | contig 22067 bp, 22 predicted proteins | sample GraSoiAngelo_145_FD_185902 | JGI IMG/M metagenome (GOLD analysis project Ga0209474, IMG submission 185902) | Grasslands soil microbial communities from the Angelo Coastal Reserve, California, USA - 14_1009_05_20cm (SPAdes) (version 2) | ecosystem: Environmental > Terrestrial > Soil > Grasslands... | reverse complement strand
GTTACCTCCTGGCGCTCATGAAGCGCCTCCAGGAAGTCGGCATCGAGTCTCCCGACGGCCTGCGCGATCTCGACGTCTCCCTTCTCGACGTCTAGGCACCAGCAACTCGGCGCTACCACCGCGGGGGTGGGCAACTAGCCCATAAGGTGATAGCATTGATAGTACTTTGTCTAACTCCGGGGGCTCCGAGATCGATGCGGCCCGGATGCGTGAGCTTCTCGCCAACATCACTTGCCCTCTCTGCGGCGGAACCCGGTCCGACACCCTGCTGGTGGTCATCGACGGCCCCGCGCAGATCACAACCGTGCGCGCGCAGTGCGTGCGCTGCCATCTCTTCTGGTCCTTCACCCTCGACAGCCAGCTCAGCCTGAGGGCGCCCGTCGCCACCCGCGAAGAGCACGCCACCGGCCCCATCACGGCCGACGAGGTGATCGAGGTGCATCGCCTGCTCAGCGGTGACGCGCCCCTCGGCGAGCTGCTCTACGGACACGCGAGCTGATGTCCAAGAAGCGGCGGCGCCTGGAGATCAAGGTGATGCCGCTGCCCAACGCCTACATGGAGGAAACGGCGTCCTGCCCGGTCTGCGGCCGCGACGCCAGCGCCATCGGCCGCCTGGCCATGCAGATCGTGTTCCGCTGCGAGAAGTGCAAGGTGGTCTTCAAGCGCAGCCACGCGTCGCCTTTCGATTGGTAACGACCTTGCATTGCGAAGCGAGAAGGTCCCTCCCCTGAGGGGAGGGATATAGGGAGGGGTACCGTAGGGCCGTGAAAGCCAAGGTCGCGCGTGGCGTAGTCTTCGGAATCCTCTCCGGCATCGCCGCCGCCGCGGTCATGGAGGCGACCCGCCCCCTGGGCGGCCAGGCCTCGGTCATCGACTGGGACGCGGTCCGCCGCCACGCCCGTCGCCGCCTCCGGCAGGACTGGCCGATGGAGCCGGCCGAGCGCGACCGCCTGGCCGACCGCTACGCGGCGCTGGCCGCCGACATGCGGCAGCCGCTCTTCGACGTGGTCGGCGGGCCGGCCTTCGAGATCGCGCCCTTCCAGCCCCTGGGCCGGATCGAGTGGATCGACCTCAACGTGGAGATCATCCGCCGGGTCCTCGATCCGGTGATAGCCGAAGCCGGCATCCCGCGGTCCCGGCTGACCGACACTGGTCAGGCCGCGATCGACCGCTATACGGGGGGCATGCTGTCTTTCCTCAGCTACCGTGTCTTGGGCCAGTTCGACCCCCAGCTGATGGGCAGGGAGCCCGTCGCCCCGACGGGCCTCTACCTGGTCGAGCCCAACGTCGCCCAGTGGGAGCAGGAGGCGGAGCTGCCGGGCGACGACCTCCGGCGCTGGCTGATCTTGCACGAGACCACCCATGCCTGGCAGTTCCAGGCTCACCCCTGGCTGATCCAGTACATGAACAGCGCGCTCGAGGAGCTGCTGGCACTGGCCGGCCATCGCCGCCAGGGCGCCGCCCGCCTGATCAGCCTCACGGTGGGGCTGCCCAGCCAGTGGGCCACCGTGCGCCGCATGCAGGCCACCATGTCCCTGATCGAGGGCTACAGCAACCTGGTCATGACGCTGGCCGGCCGCCGCGTCCTCGATTCCTATGACGCGCTGGAGGCCGCCTACCGCAAGCGCAGCGACCAGAAGAGCCCGCTGGAGGCGCTGTTCTGGAAGCTGACGGGGCTGGATCTCAAGCTCCAGCAGTACCGCAACGGCGAGGCCTTCTCACGCGCGGTCTACGAGGCCCATGGGATGGCCACGCTGAACCTGGCCTGGGAATCTGCGGCCAACCTGCCGCGCGCCGACGAGCTGGCGCGACCGGAGAAGTGGGTGTCTCGCGTGACGCGGGGGAACGTAGGGGCGAGGCTTGCCTCGCCCGGGAGGCGCAAGCCCCTCCCCTACGGCTAGTCCCGCACCTCCTCCTGCGCAGTCTCCTCGGAGATCGGCAACACGGCCACCGGCAGCTCCGAGATGTCGAAGTAGCGAATCGGCTTGTTGAGGCGCTTGGCGATTCCGATCTGCACCTTCACGCCCAGCGAGATGCGCCCGAAAACCCAGCATTCGTCGCAGCGCGAGAGCAGGTTGTTCATGGCGTCGCGCACGGTGTTCTTGGGCACCGTGTGTAGGAGGTAGTAGTCGAAGAGCATGAAGGGGCTTACCGGCACCATCCCTGAATCGAGGATGAATTTCTGGATGTGGGCGCGCCAGAAGTAGTTGCGGTTGGACATGGCGGCGTAGACCAGCTTCTTCGGATGCCGGAGAGTCTCCTCGGCCTGGTCGAGAGCGCTCGGTTTGGTGGTGGGCTGGAAGATGCGCTCGAGGATTTCCTCGGCCGCGGTCCCGGAGACCAGCTCGGTCAACCGAAATATGCTAGCAACGAATGCCCGATTTCGATCTCAGCGGCCGGGTAGCCATCGTCACCGGCGCCAGCCGTGGACTGGGCACCGCGATCGCCGAGGGACTTGCCGAGCAGGGCGCCCGGGTGGTTCTCAGCAGCCGCAAGCAGGACGACCTCGACCGCGCTGCCATCGGCATCAACCAGCGTTTCCCGGACCGCGCCCTCCCCGTCGCGGCTCATGCGGGTCGCGAAGAGGACCTGAGGCGGCTGGTCGAGACGACCATGGCTCGCCACGGGAGGATCGACATACTGGTCAACAACGCGGGCACCAATCCCTACTTCGGCCCCCTGATCGAGGCCGATTCCGGCGTCTGGGACAAGACTTTCGACGTCAACCTGAAGGGATACTGGCTGCTCTCACAACTCGCCGTGAAGGCCTGGATGGAGGAGCACGGCGGCGCCATCCTCAACATCGCCAGCACCGGCGGCCTGCGTCCCTCGGTGGGGCTCGGCGTCTACGACCTGACGAAGGCCGGCGTCGTGATGCTCACGCGCCAGCTGGCGCGCGAGCTGGGCGGCAAGGTGCGCGTCAACTGCATCGCACCGGGCTTGTTCAAGACCCGCTTCGCCGAGGCTCTTTGGGCCAATGAGGAGATCTACAACCGCGTGGTGGCCAACAACCCGATGGGGCGGATCGGGCGCCCGGAGGAGATCGCGGGCGCGGCCTGCTTCCTGGTCTCGGACGCCGCCAGCTACGTCAACGGGGCCGTGCTGGTGATCGACGGGGGCGGGACCGAGGCCGGCTAGCGTCACCTCCCCGCTCGTGGGGAGGTCCCTCGCGGCCTGCCGCGAGGGGGTGGGGCTGTCCATCTGGCTCCAGGCGCCGGGACCGGATGAACTCCTCCAGCTCCTGCTCGTACTGGTAGCCGCTACGCTCCGGCTGGAACTGGATCACGCGCCGGCTCTGTACGTACCGCTGAAAAGCTTCATTGGTGTCCATGCGGGCCCGGAATCGCAGCTCGCGCTCGGCCTTGGCCGTGCTCAAGGTGCGGCCCCAACGCAGCAGGTCGAGCAGCTGCGGCGAAAGAAAGGCCAGGCCCAGCCGCTTCAAGGCGAACGAGGCGACGTCAAGGCCGTATGGCGGCAGCAGCGGCGCGTGCAGCTTGCCGGCCGTGTCGAGCAGAGCGGTCAACGGGGCCGGCCCCGCCGCCGCCACGTTGTAGGCGCCGGAGCGGCCGCTGAGGACGGCCAGGCGCATGGCCTCCACGCAGTCGTCGCGGTCGATCAGCTGCATGACGGGGTCGAAGCCGATCACCGTCGGCACCAGCTCGAGGTCGAGATAGCGCGCCAGCGGCTGCGGCTCGTCGGCGTTGAGGCTGTTGGCGAAGCGCAGAACCACCATCCGCACCTCGGGGTTTCTCACCGCGAAATCGACGACGTAGGACTCGACCTCGACCATGTCGCGCACGAACGCGTGGGGGGAGTCGGAGGCGAGCCGGCGATCTTCGCGCAGGTGCGCGGGCAGGTCGTGGCGCGACCCGTACACGTGGCCGGACGACTTCAGGATGAAGCGGCGCACCGGGCTGTCCCCGCCGGCGCAGCCGGCCAGCAGGTTGAGGGTGCCGATCACGTTGGTCTCGTGCGCGCGCCGCGCATCGAGGTCGAAGGAGTCGATCGTGGTGCCGGTATGCACCACGGTGTCGATGCCGACCGCGCGCACCAGCTTGCCGATCAGGGAATGGCGGATGTCGAGCTTCAGGAAATCCGCACGCCCAAGGTCGTAGTGAGGCTCGCTGGTGTCGATGCCGATCACCTCGGCCACCTCGGGCTCGGCGACCAGGCGCTGCACCAGCAGCGCTCCCCACCAGCGGGCCACGCCGGTGACCAGGATCCGCCGCTTGCGGGCCATGCGCCTCCGAGTCTAAGTAGTGGGCCTTCACCCGAGCGCCGGCGGCGGAACGGTTTTCGGAGCTGATTTTGGTTCCGGCGCCGGCGCTCGGCCGATCGGGCCTCTAGGTTTGTAGCGGTGATCGCGGTCGTGTCCGACGTGCACGGCAACCTGGTCGCGCTGCAGGCGGTGCTCGACGACCTCGAGCGGCTGGGGCCGGACCTGGTCGTGCACGGCGGCGACCTGGCGCTGCACGGCTCCCGGCCGGCCGAATGCGTCGACGCCATCCGGGAGCGCGGCTGGCCCGGCGTCCTCGGCAACACAGACGAGATGCTGTGGACCGGTCCGCCGGGCGGGCTGCCGGTGCCGGTGGAGTCGATCGGCTGGACCGCCGACCAGCTGGGTCCTGAACGACTCGGCTGGCTTCGGGAGCAGCCACTCGAGTGGCGCCACGGCGCGCAGGTCGCACTCGTGCATGCGACACCCGGCGACTTGTGGGCCAACGTCCGCACCGACGCGCCGGATGGCGAGCTGCGCGGGATCTACGAACCGCTGGGCGCGGCGGTCGCCGTCTTCTGCCACATCCACCGGCCCTTCGTGCGCGTGCTGCCCGAGCTCACGGTGGCCAACTCCGGCAGCGTGAGCCTTTCACTGGACGGCGACCCGCGGGCCTCCTTTCTGACGGTGGACGAAGGCATCGCAACCGTCCACCGTGTGGCGTACGACTTACAGCGCGCGATCGCAGACGTGCTGGCATCGAACAATCCCAGCCGCGAATGGATCGCGGAGCGACTGCGGACCGCCCGCCCGGTCCCTAAGTCCGCTTGATGACGTCGCGCTCCATCTTCTCGACCGCCGCCTTGACGACCGGCGCCAGCGGCAGCTGCATCACCTTCAGCGCCCACTCCAGCTGGCGGAGCAGCGAATACAGGCCTTTCATGGCCTTGATGGCGTCCCCGATGTCGACGTTGGGCGGCAGCGGGATGGCGTCCAGCGGCTCGCCGGATGCCCAGCGAAACGCGAAGTCGATGAAATCGTGCGAGGGCGGGCGCAGGTTGGGCTCGTCGAGTCCCTGCTCCAGCTCCGAGAAGCGGAAGTAGAGCGACCGGACCAGGCGCGCGGTCTGGGCGATGGCCGGGGTGGGGTAGCGGCGCGGCTGGCGGGCGCCGCGCTCGCGCTCGCCGCGCTGGCGATCCTCGGCCGCCAGCATCACGGCCACCGCGCACAGCTCTTCGGGGGTCAGGCCTTCGAACCAGCCCAGCCAGATGGCCTCGGTGACCAGGATCGTGTTCTCGCCGTACACCCGCGAGGCCAACAGACCTTTGTCGGTGGGCTTGTCCTCGGCCAGGAAGCCGGTCTCGGCGAGCACCTTGCAGACGCGGCGCAGCTTGCGCGCGTACTCGTCCATCTGCTCGCCGGCCTGCCGCTCCCCGGCCTTGAGCTCGCGCTCCAGCTCGCGGATCTCCCCGTAGTCGCGCAGGTGGTCGCCGAAGCGCGGGCAGCGGACGACCTTCAGTTTGCGCTGGCGCTCGAGCAGGCCCTTGGCCTCTACCTCCAGGTGCTGGAGGTGGCGCCCGGCCACGCCCAGCGAGCGCGGCCGCCGCCCCCGCCGCCCCCGGCGCTCGGTCCCCGCCTCCCGGCGCAGCCGGCGCATCTCGATCCGGATCGCCCGCCGGCGGTCCTCGATCTTGTAGTACTCGGCCACGTCCGAGATCGAGCACTTGTCCCCTTCCAGAGCTGACCACAGCCGGCGCAGGTCCTCCAGCCGCGTGCGCACGTTCTCCAGTCGCTCCGCCACGCCGGTGACGGCCATCCGCTTCTGAAATTGGCCGAACGAGCGGTTCATCAGCTCCACGGCGTCTTCGGCGCTGTAGACGCGCAGCAGGTTGAGAGCCATGTTGTAGTTGGGCAGGAACTTGGACTCCACGACCAGGCCCTCGCCCATCGCGACCTCGTAGATGGTCCCGACCTCCACGTCGGACTCCTTGAGGATCACGCCGTGGCCGCGCACGTCGATCCCGCGCCGGCCGGCGCGGCCCATCAGCTGGGTCAGCTCGCCGGTGGTGAGGGTGGAGAAGGAGACCCCGTCGAACTTGGTGAAGGACGAGATGACCACCGAGCGCGCGGGCATGTTGATGCCGAGCGACAGCGTCTCGGTGGCAAACACGACCTTGATCAGGCCGCCGGTGAAGAGCTCCTCGACCAGCTCCTTGTGGTAGGGCATGAGGCCGGCGTGGTGCACGGCCAGCCCGCGCCGCATCATCTCGGCGTCGACCATCCGGCGGTAGAGCGCGGCTTCGTCGGCGTCACGCAGCGAAGCCAGGCGGTCGGCGGCCAGGCGATCGATGCGCGCCTTCTCGTCTGGAGTGGTGAGGTCCAGCTCGTGATATGAGCACCGCTGCAGCGCCTCCCGACAGCCGCGCCGGGAAAAGATGAAGTAGATCGCCGGCACCATCTCCTGGCGCACCAGCTCTTCGATCACCGGCAGCATGTCGTTGGAGGGCAGCCGCCGGTACTGCTGGACTCGATATGACGCCTCCTCCTCCTGAGAAGCGCGGGCATACGTGCGCGGATCGATCTGCCCCTCCGTGTTGAAAAGCCGGTAGAAGCGGTTCTGCATGGCCAGCCACATCACCAGCTCGGTCGGCCGCTGCTCGTGGAAGACGGTCCCCACCGGACCCCGGTTCTCGGCCATCCAGGCGGCCACCTCCCCGTAGTTGCCGATGGTGGCCGACAGGCCGACGAACTTGATGTGGCGGGGCGCCTGGACGATGACCTCCTCCCACACCGAACCGCGCGGGAAGTCGTCGATGTAGTGGACCTCGTCGAGCACCACGTAGCGCACATCGTCCAGCCGCGCGGGGTCCTCGTAGATCAGGTTGCGCAGGATCTCGGTCGTCATCACGACCACCGGCGCCGAGTCGTTGATCGTGTTCTCGCCGGTGACCAGACCGACGTTTTTCAAACCGTGCGTGCGCTGGAAGTCGCGGAACTTCTGGTTGCTGAGTGCTTTCAGCGGGGTGGTGTAGATCGCGCGGGCGCCTTCCTGCAGCGCGCGGAAGACCGCGTACTCGGCCACCACCGTCTTGCCGCTGGAGGTGGGCGCGCTGACCAGCACGCCCATACCGGCGTCCAGCTTCTCGGCCGCCTCCACCTGGAAGGCGTCCATCGGCCACGGCAATGTGGCCTGAAACTCGGCAACCGGGCTGGCGGCGCGGACCACCAGCCCAGACTACTTATGGGGGGACTCCTCCCCATTCATGGGGAGGTGCCGAGCGCAGCGAGGCGGAGGGGGATGGCCGACCCCCTCCGACGCCCTCACGGGCGCCACCTCCCCGCCGGCGGGGAGGAGTTCCTAGCCGGAGGTCACCTTCTGCGCGCTCAGCGGCGCCTTGTACTTGCCCGCGGACTGGCCGGCCTTCTTCATCATCTCCATGCCCTCGTTGACGGTCATCAGGGGCGTGGTCTTCACGCTCTTGACCGCCCCCGCAGCCGTGACCATGACCGAGAAGGCGCCCGCGGAATCGTTGCTGGGGAACTCCGCGATGGCGACCACATCGGCCTCTCCGAACGCGTAGTAGGCAGAGTCGAGCCGGCCCCCCAGCGCCTGAATCGCGGGTCGTATGCGGTCTTCGACACTGCGCGGGTCCTCGATCTGGTTGGCCCAGGACTCGGGCTTATAAGTGGCCTGGATCAGGAAGTACGCCATCTCTGCACCTCCGCACTAGCAGCCGCCCCAGGGACACCCTGAGCTTAATCTCGGGGACGTGGATCCGCTCGAGGGAATCCGGGTTTTCGACCTCACCCACGCGCTGGCCGGGCCCTACTGCACGATGCTGCTGGGCGACCTGGGCGCCGACGTGATCAAGATCGAGGCGCCCGGCGAGGGCGACCACTCCCGGGGTTGGGGGCCGCCCTTCGTGAACGGAGAGTCTTCCTACTTCCTCTCGGTCAACCGCAATAAGCGCAGCGTGGCCCTCGATCTCAAATCAGAGGCGGGCCGCAAAGCAGCCGTCCTGCTGGCCACGGCCTGCGACGTGCTCGTCGAGAACCTGCGGCCGGGCACCGCCGCCCGCCTGGGCCTGGGCTACGAGGACTTGAAACGCCTCCACCCGGGGTTGGTCTACTGCGCGATCAGCGGCTTCGGCCAGGACCGCCCCTCGCTGGCCGGTTACGACCAGATCGTGCAGGGCACTGCCGGCCTGATGAGCATCACCGGCCTGCCCGACGGCCCCCCGATCAAGCTGGGGGTGCCGATCGGCGACATCGCGGCCGGCATGTTCGGCGCCAACGCCATCTGCGCGGCGCTCTACGCCCGCGAGCGCAAGGGCGAGGGCGCCTTTATCGACGTGGCCATGCAGGACTCGGTGATGGCGCTCCTGACCTACCAGGGCGGGCGCTACTTCGCGACCGGCGAGGCGCCCGCGCGGGAGGGCAACCAGCACCCTACGATCGCTCCATATGGCACCTACGCCACCGCCGACGGCTTCCTGAACCTGGCCGTCGGCTCGGACTCCCAGTTCGAGAAGTTCTGCGCGGCGATCGGCGAGCCGAAGCTGGCGCGTGATGCCCGCTTCGCCACCAACCGTGACCGTCAGGCGCGCCGGCAGGAATTGAACATGGAGGTCGAGGCCGCACTCGGTCGCCGGACCACCGCCGAGTGGCAGGCGGAGCTGGAGCGTGCGGGTGTGCCGGCCGGCCCGATCCTGGACCTCGGCCAGGTCTTCGCCGACCCCGGCGTGCACGCGCGCGGGGTGGAGGTCAGCGTGGAGCATCCTGATGCCGGGACCTGGCGCATGGTGGGCACCCCCTGGCGGCTGGACGGTACGCGCTTCCAGGTTCGGCGGCCGCCGCCCCGATTGGGCGAGCACACCGCCGAGGTGCTGGCCGAGGTCGCCGGCCTATCGGCCGACCAGCTCGAGGAGCTCCTCTAGGGCCCAGCGCACTGGGCGCGGATCGATACCTGGATCTGCGCCACGGTGGTGTTCTTGGCGGCCGCCACCTGCGCGATCACGTGGCCGTGCGAGTTACCAAAGCCGAGGACCTCACCATGACAGTTGGGAGCGCCGATGGTCGGTGGAAAGTGCTCGTCGGCGGCGAAGGTGCCGCTGGGCCACAGGGCGGCCAACGCTGCCCCGGCGCCGACCGCGAGCAGCGCTTTGCGATTGATCATGACGCTCAATTTACGTGCACCGTCAAACGCGCAGCAATTCCGTTCTCACGTCGGTCACCTGCGCGTCGGGGGCTTCGGCCTCCACGAAGCGGAGCACGTGGGCCAGGATCTCGTCGGCATGGCGTCCATCCTGGCTCACGCAGGCCACCGCCAGGTGCGCGAGTTGCCAGCGATCACGATCGCCGACCTCGGCCGCCGCCACCCCGTAGCGAGTCCGTACGCGGCGCAACAAGCCGGCCACCACCTGCCGCTTGGACTTCAAAGACCCGCTCTCGGGCAGGTGCAATGTAACCCTCAAAATCCCGATCACCGGTGACATGCTCATTGAACTGCGGTTTTGACGATCTGAACCAAGCGTGCCTATGATCGGTCGTTGCGGAGGTGTGGCGCCGGGAAGGCGCCGCTACCGACTAACGGTTGGAGGTTGAGATGAGCCGAGATCAGGCTCCCGGCGAAGAGGGATACAGGAAGTTCGAAGACTTCCTAAAGCATTGGTCGCGCCGCGACTTCATGAAGAACATCAGCATCGGGGCCGCTTACACGGCCTTTTTGGCCGGCGGCGTCGAGTTCATGGAAGCATGCGCCAACGCGGGCAGCGGCAACGGTCCCAGCGTGGCTGCCAAGAAGGGCGGGCACCTCACCCAGGGCAGCATCTCCGACATCAAGAGCATGAACCCCGTGCTCCAATCGGACACCGCCAGCGCCGAGGTGATCGGGCTCCTCTACGACAGCCTGATGAACACCACCGCGTCGGGCGAACTCCGCCCGCTGCTGGCCAAAGAGCTGCCCAAGACTTCCAGCGACGGCCTCACCTACACGATCACCCTGCGCGACAACATCAAGTGGACCGACGGGTCTCCGATCACGGCGGACGACGTCAAGTTCACCTACGACCTCATGTTCGACCCGCAGTACAAGGCGGTCAACTCGCCCCGCCGTGGCGACCTCGAGACGTACGTCCAGAGCATCACCGTCAAGGATGCCAAGACGGTCGTCTTCCAATTGAAGAAGGTCTACGCGCCGTTTGCGGTCAACCAGCTGCAGTACGGCATCCTGCCCAAGAAGGTCTGGGGCAGCCTTTCGCCAACGGACGTCAACACCACCGACCTCAACACTGCGCCGACTGTGACCAGCGGCATCTTCAAGTTCCAGAAGTGGGACAAGGGCCAGCAGGTCACGCTCACCCGCAATGACAGCTACTGGCAGGGTGCGCCCTATCTCGACACCTTCATTTACAAGGTGGTTGCCGACGGGGTTGCCATCGGCAATCAGCTCAAGACCGGTGAGATCGACATGGGGCAGATCGATCCCGCCGTCCTTGCGGACGTGCAAGGAAATCCGGATCTCCAGATCGTCAACTTCCCGGTGGCGATCTTCACTTTCTATGCGTACAACCAGAATGCGACGGCGAAGGTCGCGCAGATGTTCAGCGACAAGGCCGTCCGCCAGGCCCTTCTGTACGCGATCGACCGCCAGGGCATGGCCGATTCCCTGTACTTCAAGCAGGCCGTGGTCGCCACCTCCTCGATGCCGCCGGTCTCATGGGCGTACAACAAGGACGCCAAGCCGCAGTACCCGCACGACGTGGCGAAGGCGAACTCCATGCTGGACGCTGCGGGCTGGACCAAGGGTGCGGACGGCATCCGCGCCAAGGGCGGCCAGAAGCTCTCCTTCACCATGATCACCAACGCGGGCAACAAGGTCCGCGAGAACTCACTGGTGGCCATGCAGGACGCCTGGAAGCAGATCGGCGTCGACGCCACGCCCAAGCTGATCACCTTCCCGCAGCTGGTGGCGCAGATCACCAACGACCGCAGCTACGACGTCTTCCTGGTCGGCTTTTCCTGGCAAGCAGACCCCGACCAGTCGGCCTTGTGGCACAGCCGCAACACCGCCGCAGGCGGCTTCAACGGCTTCGGCTACAAGTCCAGCAACATGGACAAGATCCTGGATGACGCGGTCGCCACGCTGGAGCAGAGCAAGCGCAAGCAGCTGTACTTCCAGATGCAGGACATCCTCAACGACGAGGTGCCCGCGCCGATCCTGGTCTTCAACAAGGGGATCTGGGGCATGACTAAGCGCGTGCAGGGTGTGACCGGAGGGGATTTCGGCCTCGGCACCTACACGCAATTCCAGAACAAGGCCTGGATGAAGTCCGCATTTGTGGCGGACGGCAAGTAAAGACGAGACAACGGCAAGCCCCTAAGCTGAGCTAAGCCGATGCTTGCGCGTTACGTGGTGAGGCGAGTGGTGGCCTCGATCCCCGTCGTGTTCGGGGTCACCCTCATCACCTTCGGCCTGCTCCACGCCACCTCCGGCGCCTTCGTGCCGGGCCTGGAGCTGAACCCCAACCTGCGGCCTGAAGACATCATCCGGATCCGCAACAACCTCGGCCTCAACGACCCGCTGCCAGTGCAGTACTGGCACTGGATCTCGGGCCTGCTGCACGGTGATTTCGGGCGCTCCCTGGTGGACGGCAGCCCGGTTCTGCGCCACATCAGCGATCGCCTGCCGAACACCATCGAGCTCACCATCACCGCCATCCTGCTCGGGATCCTGATCTCGATCCCGCTGGGCGTGGTGGGCGCGCTGCGCCGGGGCAGCGTGATCGACAACTTCTTCACCTTCCTCTCCGTGGCGGGCGTCAGCATCCCCAGCTTCTGGCTGGCGCTGCTGTTGATCCTGCTCTTCTCGGTCAGCTTCCACGCTTGGGGCCTGCCCTGGCTCCCGTCGGGCGGCGCCGAATCGGCCTTCGGCGGCGGCGACCCCATCGACCGCATAACGCACCTCATCCTGCCCGCCACCTGCCTGGCTTTCGTGTACATCGCGATCTGGTCGCGCTTCACGCGCTCGTCCATGCTGGAGGTGCTGTCGCAGGACTACGTGCGCACCGCGCGCGCCAAGGGCATGTCCGAACGCCGCGTCACCTACCTGCACGCGCTGCGCAACTCGCTGGTCCCGTTGGTGACGCTGATCGGGCTGGAGCTGCCCGGCCTGGTCAGCGGCGGCGCCATCATCGAGATCGTGTTCAGCTGGCCCGGCGTGGGCCGGCTCGCGCTGGAGCGCGCGCTCCAGTACGACTACACGATGGTGCTCGGGCTGACCACTTTCGTGGCGCTGCTGGTGGTGGTCGGCAACCTGCTGGCGGACGTGATCTACGCGCTTCTCGATCCACGGATCAGGTACGCATAGCGATGGCACCTGAGCTCCACCCCGGATCTGCGGCGCCCAGGCGGCCGACCTCGGCGTCAGCTCCTGCGCGCGCCTCGTCACGCACCTTTTGGTGCGCTCCTCACCGTGCTCGTTGCTTCCTTGATCTCGGCGCCCCTGGACACCGCACCTCTCGGGGCGGCCTCAGGAGCCCTCGCTGATGGCCGTCGACCAGACCACGATCACCCAGCTCGAAGGCACACCGGTTCAGTACGAGGGCGGGCTGGCGCGGCCGGCTCAGAGCTACTGGAGCGAATCCTGGGAGCGCCTGCGCGGCAGCCACTTCGGGATGTTCTTCGGCGGGGTGCTGGTGGTGCTGGCGGTGATCGCGATCACAGCGCCGCTGTTCTCCGCCTTCGTGACACACCTGGCGCCGACCTCGGTAAACCTGAACGACTCCTTCGCGCCCTTCAGCCGCGCCCATCCACTGGGCACCGACGAGCTGGGCCGCGACACCCTGACGCGGCTGGTCTACGGCGCGCGGGTGTCCCTGGGCGTCGGCTTCCTGACGGTCGCGATCTACCTGCTGATCGGCGGTTCGGTGGGCATCAGCGCCGGTTTCTACGGCGGCTGGTGGGACGACTTGCTGATGCGGTTCGTCGACATCCTGCTCGCCATCCCCACCATCTACCTGCTGATCATGATCACCAGCATGCTGCCGCTGCCGATCGGCCCCATCATCATCCGGCATGACGCGGTCTCGCTCTCAACGATCATTGCCATCACTGTCTGGGGCACGGTGGCGCGCCTGGTGCGCGGTGAAGTGCTGACGGTGAAGAACCGCGATTTCATCCTCGCCACGCGCTCGATCGGCGCGTCAAACCTGCGCCTGATGCTGCGTCATCTGCTGCCCAACGTGCTGCCCGTGATGATCGTGGCGGCCAGCCTGGGCGTGGGCCAGATCATCCTCCTGGAGGCCGCCCTGGACTTCATCGGCCTGGGCGTCCAGCCGCCCACCGCGAGCTGGGGCAACATGCTGCTGAACGCCCAGAGCTACTTCTATCACTCGACTTCGCTGGTGATCCTGCCCGGGATCTGCATCGTGCTGGCCGTGCTCTCGGCCAACATCTTCGGCAACGCCGTCCGCGACGCATTCGACCCGCGACTGAAATGAGGACAAGGCCACCGAGACCCCGACCGATCTTCGGCGCCCAGGCGGCCATTCGCGTCGTCAAGGGGCCCGGCGCAGCGTCGTCACGCAGCTTTGGCTGCGCTCCTCCTTGCACCACCCTTTCCTTGCGACTGGCGTACCTGGACACCGAATCCCTGGCCGGGACCTCGGCGCCCTTGTCCTAGTGGCGGACCACCTGCTGGAGGTCCAGGATCTCCACACCGTCTTTCCCACCAAGGACGGGGTGGTCAAAGCGGTCGACGGCGTCTCCTTCCACCTCGATCCCGGGGAAACGCTGGGCATCGTCGGCGAGTCGGGGTCCGGTAAGTCGGTGACGGTGCTCAGCGTGATGCGGCTGCTCCAGCGCCCTGGCCGCATCGCGAGCGGCAGGATCCTCTACAAGGGGCGCGACCTGGCCAAGGCCTCCGACCCGGAGATGCAGGAGATCCGGGGCGAGGAGATCGCGATGATCTTCCAGGATCCCATGACCTCCATGAACCCGGTCTTCAAGACCGGCTGGCAGGTCGGCGAGCCTCTGCGGCTTCACAAGAACTTCGATGCCAAGAAGGCGTTGAAGGAGGCGGTCGGCTTCCTCCACAAGGTGGGCATCCCGGAGGCCGACAAGCGCGCCGACCAGTACCCGCACGAGTTCTCGGGGGGCATGCGCCAGCGCGCCATGATCGCGATGGGGCTGTCCACCGGTCCCAACGTGCTGATCGCAGATGAGCCGACCACCGCGCTGGACGTCACCATCCAGGCCCAGATCCTGGACCTGCTGCGAAAGGTCAACCACGACTTCGGGACGGCGACGATCCTGATCACGCACAACCTCGGCGTGGTGGCCGGCATGTGCGAGCGCGTGATGGTCATGTACGCGGGCAAGGTCGCCGAGCAGGGGCCCACCGAGGACGTTTTCGCCAACCCCAAGCATCCCTACACCTGGTCCCTCCTGCGTTCGATCCCGCGCCTCGACGCCCAGGAGCACGAGCCGCTGCGCGCTATCGAGGGCCTGCCGCCCGACCTCATAAATCCGCCCACCGGCTGCCCCTTCCATCCCCGCTGCCCCTTCCGGATCGACCGCTGCATACGCGAGATGCCGCCCTTGGAGCCGGTGGGTCCTACCCAGCTGGCAACCTGCTGGGTCACCCAAGCGGGGCGCGATTTGAACGAGGCGGCCAGTTGAGCACCGAGGCCCCGGCCCGCCCCAAGCTCACCAAGGCTTGGACCGCGGCCGAGCCCATCCTGGAGGTGCGCGGCCTCAAGACCTACTTCCCGGTCACGGCCGGCATGCTCCAGCGCACGGTGGCGCACGTCCGCGCCGTGGATGGCGTCGATCTCACGGTCCGCCAGGGCGAGACGCTGGGGCTGGTTGGCGAATCCGGCTGCGGCAAGTCGACTCTGGGCCGGAGCATTCTCCGTCTGGTCGAGCCCACAGAGGGTCAGGTCATCTTCAAGGGCGAGGACCTGACACGGCTGGGGGCCGCCGAGATGCGGCGCGTGCGCCGTGACATGGCGATGATCTTCCAGGACCCGTACGCCTCTCTAGACCCCCGGCAGACGGTGGGCGAGATCATCGGCGAGCCGCTCGACATCCACCACCTGTACACCAACAAGAGGCAGCGCCAGGAGCGGATCCACGAGCTGCTGCGGGTCGTCGGCCTCAACCCCAACTTCAACAACCGCTACCCGCACGAGTTCTCGGGCGGCCAGCGCCAGCGCATCGGCATCGCCCGCGCCCTGGCGGTCGACCCCTCCTTCATCGTCTGCGACGAACCGATTTCGGCGCTGGACGTCTCAATCCAGGCCCAGATCATCAACCTGCTGGAGCGGCTCCAGGACCAGTTCAACCTGACCTACCTGTTCATCGCCCACGACCTCTCGGTGGTGAAGCACATCTCGGACCGGATCGCGGTCATGTACCTTGGCAAGGTCGTCGAGCTGGCGGCGGCGGGGGAGCTGTACCGGAGTCCCAAGCACCCCTACACCGGGTCGCTGCTCTCGGCGATCCCGATTCCCGACCCCAAGGTCGAACGCGGGCGGCAGCGGATCATCCTGAAGGGCGACGTGCCCTCGCCGGTCAATCCCCCATCGGGCTGCCGCTTCCGAACCCGCTGCTTCAAGGCCCAGGAGAAGTGCGCTCAGGAGGTTCCGCCGCTGGACACCGTGCACCTGGACGGTCACGAGGCAGCCTGCTTCTTCCCCCTCCAGGGCGACGAGCGTTGAGCCTGGAACAGGCCTTGACCTCGGCCAGGGATTCGCGGCAGCGAGACCAGGCCGAGTTCTTCGAGGAGTTGCGTATCCCCAGCGTCAGCACACTGCCCGAGCGCGCGGACGACGTGCGCCGCAACGCGGACTGGCTGCGCCGGCGTTTCGACGCGCTCGGTTTCAAGACCTCGCTGACCGATGTCGAGGGCGGCCGTCATCCGGTGCTGGAGGCGCAGTGGAAGGGCCGCGAGGGGGCGCCGCTGCTGACCGTCTACGGCCATTACGACGTGCAGCCGCCCGACCCGCTCGAGGAGTGGGAGTCGCCGCCCTTCGAACCCACCGTCCGCGGCGGCCTGGTCTATGCCCGCGGCGCCGCCGACAACAAAGGCAACCACTTCGCGGCGCTGAAGGCCGCCGAGCACTGGTTCCGGGCCGGCGGTCCGCCGGTCAACCTTCGCTACCTGATCGAGGGCGAGGAGGAGATCAGCGGAGTTTCGCTGCCGCGCTACATCCGGGCGAACGCCGAGCGCCTGGCCACCGACTACGTGCTGGTCTGGGATGGCGGCTTCGCCAGCGACGGCGTGCCTTCGCTGACCAGCGCGCTGCGCGGCATCGTCTACACGGAGATCCACGCCACCGGCGCCGGCACCGACCTTCATTCGGGCGGCTTCGGCGGCGCGGCGCCCAACCCTCTCAACACGCTGGCGCGGATCTTGGGCGAGCTCAAGGACCGCGACGGCCACATCACGGTGCCCGGCTTCTACGACGGCGTCATCCCACCCACCGAGGAAGAGAAAGCCGGCTGGCCCCGCGGCCCCGAGTACGAGGCGACCGTCAAGAAGATCATGCAGTCGGACGTCTTCGAGGGCGAGGCCGAGTACGAGCTGGCGGAGCGGCTGGGCGCGCGCCCGACCCTGGACGTGAACGGCTTTCTGGGCGGCTTCACCGAAGAGGGGTCCAAGACCGTGATCGCCCGCCAGGCCATGGCCAAGGTCTCGATGCGGCTGGTGCCCGGCCAGGACCCGGCGCGCATCTTCGACACCTTCGCCGAGTACGTCTCCGAGCTGAGCACGCCCGGCGTCAAGGTCGAGGTGCGCGACCTGGGCTCGGCCCCACCCGTGGTCTGCGGCATCGACCACCCGGCCGCTCGGGCCGCGGCGGACGCTTTTGAAAAAGCCTTCAACAAGCGCGCGCAACCGCGCCGGATGGGTGGCTCGATCCCCGTCGCCATCGACTTTCAAGAGGCGCTGGGCGCGCCGATGGTGATCAGCGGCCTGGGTCAGCCCGGGTCGGGCGCCCACTCGCCGCACGAGTGCTTCAGCCTCGACCACTTCCACCGCGGCATCGAGATGCTGGTTCACTTCATGGATGGACTCAGAACGGGCTGAGCGGCTCCTCGTCGACGAGCTGCGAATTCCCAGCATCTCGGCGCTGCCCGAACACGCCGCCGACGTGCGCCGCAACGCCGAGTGGCTCACCGGGCTGCTCGAGAGTCACGGGTTCCGGGTCGAGCTGGTCAGCAATGGAGGCGGGCCGCACCCGGTAGTCCTGGCCGAACGCCTGGAGGCCTCCGGCCGTCCGACTCTCACCGTCTACGGCCACTACGACGTCCAGCCCGCAGACCCCATCGCCGACTGGGACTCGCCGCCCTTCGAACCCGCCGTGCGCGAGGGCGTGGTCTTCGCGCGGGGCGCCGCCGACAGCAAGGGCCAGCACATGGCCTGGATCTCCGCGGCGCTGGCAGAGCAGACGCTGCCGGTCAACCTCCGATTCCTGATCGAGGGCGAGGAGGAGTCGGGCGGCAAGTCGCTCGCCACCCTCCTGCACGAACGCGGAGCCGAGCTGGGCAGCGACTACGTGGTGATCGCCGACGCCGTCTTCTCCCCGAACGGCCTGCCCACGCTGGTCACCGGGTTACGGGGACTGCTGTACGCGGAGATCGAGGCCCTGGGGCCCGGCGTTGACCTGCATTCGGGACTCTTCGGCGGGGTTGCGCCCAACCCGTTCCATGGGCTGGTTCACCTGCTGGCTTCGATGAAAAACCGCGAGGGCAGGATCACCATCGAAGGTTTTGCCGACGACGTCGAGCCGCCGAGCCCGCAAGAGCTGGCGTCGTGGGAGCGGCTCGGCGACTCGGACAGCCAGGTCGAGCGGGTCCAGGGCGCGCCTCTGGTCGGCGACCCGGACCAGCCGCCGCTGCACCGGCGCTGGGCGCAGCCCTCGCTCGACATCCACGGGCTGCCCGGCGGCTTCACCGGCTCGGGGTCGAAAACGGTGATCCCCGCGCGGGCCACCGCCAAGCTGTCCTTCCGGCTGGTGCCGGGCCAGCACCCCGACCACGTGGAGGTGCTCCTGCGCGAGCACGTGCGGAAGCACGCGATGCCCGGCCTGCGCTTCGAGGTGCGGACGATCGGACGCGCGGTGCCGGTGAGCCTGGGCAGCGACCATCCCGGCGTCGACGCCATGCGCAGGGCCTTCGTCGAAGGCTTCGGCACCGAGCCGGTGCTGGCTCGAGAAGGGTTCACCATCCCGGTCACGCATGACTTCATCGAGACACTGGGCGCGCACGTTCTGGTCACGGGCTTTGTGCCCTGGGATGCGGCGCCCCATTCGCCCAATGAGCACCTGCCGCTCGACTTCTACCGCCGCGGCATCGCCACGGCCACCGCCTTCATGAGGAACCTGGCAGGAATCTCGTAGGGGCGAGGCTCGCCTCGCCCTTGATACCGGCGCGGGAGGGGCAAGCCCCTCCCCTACGATTGAGCAATGCTCGAGCAGGCGCTGCAGGCTGCCCGCGACCAGCGGGAACAGTCGCAGGCCGACCTCTTCGAGCTGATCCGGATCCCCAGCGTTTCCGCGCTCAGCGAGCACGACGCGGACTGCCGGCGGGCGGCCGAGTGGATCGCCGGCCGGCTGACCCGGGCCGGCATGGAGGTCAAGCTGGTCGACGTCCCCGGCGAGGGCAGCCGGCACCCGGTGATCGCCGCCGAGTGGACCGGCGCCGGCCCCCAGGCGCCGACGCTCGCCATCTACGGCCACTACGACGTACAGCCGCCGGACCCGCTCGAGGAGTGGCTGTCGCCGCCCTTCGAGCCCTCGGTGCGCGACGGCTTCGTCTACGCGCGCGGCTCCGACGACAACAAGGGGCAGATCGCCTGCGGCATCCGCGCGGCCGAGCTCGCGCTGGCCCACGGCGGGCCGCCGGTCAACCTACGCTTCCTGATCGAGGGCGAGGAGGAGGTCGGCGGTCCCTCCCTGCCCGAGTTCGTCAAGCGCGAGGCGGCTCGGCTGCACACCGACTACCTGCTCATCGCCGACGGCCAGTTCACCGCACCCGGCCTGCCCAACCTGCTCACCGGCCTGCGCGGGCTGCTGTACACCGAGGTCGAGGCCACCGGCGCGGCCGCCGACCTGCACTCCGGCATCTACGGCGGGGTGGCGCCCAACCCGTTGAACACGCTGGCGCACGTGATCTCGGCGCTCAAGGATCGCGACGGCCGCATCACGGTGCCCGGCTTCTATGACGCGGTGCGGAAGCCTGAGGAGCGGGAGCTGGCCGACTGGCAGCGGCTGCCCGTCACCGAGGACGACCAGATGCAGGCGATGGGGGTGCCGGCGCTGGAGGGAGAGGCTGAGTTCTCGCCGCTGGAGCGGCGCTGGGCGCGGCCGACGCTGGACGTGCATGGCATCCTGGGCGGCTTCCAGGGCCAGGGCCAAAAGACCGTGATCCCCGCGCGGGCCAAGGCCAAGATCTCGATGCGGCTGGTGCCCGATCAAGACCCCGATGCCATCTTCGACGCCTTCGCCGAGTACGTCGACTCGCTGTCCACGCCGGGCGTGCGGGTCACCGCGCGCCGATTGTCTTCTGGCCGCGCCGTGCGCACCGGCACCGACCATCCAGGCGTGGAGGCGGCCGCGCGGGCCTTCGAGAGCGCTTACGGCGGGCGGCCGGTGCTGGTGCGGGAAGGCGGATCGATCCCGGTCACGGTGGACTTCCAGGAGGCGCTGCGCCCGCACCTGCTGGTCACCGGCTTCGGCCTGCCGGGCGACGCCCTGCACTCGCCCAACGAGAAGTACAGCCTCGACCAGTACTTCCGCGGCATCGAGATGGTGCTGCACCTGATGGAGAACCTCCGCGATGCGCCCAGAGCTTGAGGCCCTCGCCCGCGAGCTGGTCAGCGCCTCCTACCTGAAGGGGGATTTCGTGCTCCGCTCGGGCAAGCGCTCCAACGTCTACTTCGACAAGTACCTATTCGAAACCCGGCCCGCGATCTTGCGGCAGCTGGGCACCTACCTGGCCGAGCTGCTGCCACCCGAGACGGAGGTCATCGCGGCGCCCGAGCTGGGCGCCATCCTGCTCGGCGGCGCCGTGTCCCTGGAGACCGGCAAGCCGCTGGTGCTGGTGCGCAAGGAGGCCAAGGAGTACGGCACCTCGAAAGCCCTCGAGGGCCGGCTCGAGGCCGGCCAGAAGGTGACGGTGGTTGAGGATGTGCTGACCACCGGCGGCGAGGCCATCAAGGCCGCCGAGAAGGTGCGCGCGGCGGGGGGCGAGGTGCTGATGCTGGTGGCCGTGCTCGACCGCGAAGAGGGCGCCGCCGACAACCTGCGCGCGGCGGGACTCGACTATCAGCCGCTCTTCAGGAAGTCAGATCTCCCGCTCGACTGACCTCCTGTTCAAGGGCGGGCGGGTGTTCACGCCCAAGGGCTTCGCTGAGCTCGACGTGGCGGTGCGTGACGGCCGCTTCGTCGAGAGTGGTTCCGGGGAGGTGGTCGACTGCCGCGGACTGTGGCTGCTGCCGGGAGCCATCGATGCCCATGTCCACTCGCGGGATCCCGGCTTTCCGGAGAAGGAGGACTGGACCTCGCTGACCGCGGCCGCCGCCGCCGGCGGCGTCACCACGGTCCTGGACATGCCCAACACGGTGCCCGCCGTTGATAGCGCGGCGCTGCTCGAAGCCAAGGCCGAGCGCGCCGCTGGGCGGGCGCTGGTCGACTTCGGGCTGTGGGGTTTGGTGCGCTCCAGCAGCACGCCGGAGATGTTGGAGGGCCTGGTGTCCGCCGGCGCCGTGGGGCTGAAGGCGTACCTGGGCTACGCGTACCGGCGCTCGCAGCAGGCAGTCACCTACACGGCCGCGCTCGACGATACCGACCTGGAGGCGCCGCCCGGCTACGGCACCATCGCCCTGCTGGCGCCGACGCTGGCCCGCTCGCGCGCCCTGGTCGCGGTGCACGCCGAGGATCCCGAGCTGCTTCGCTTGTGCGCCCGGCCGCTGCGCGCCTATGACGACGTCCTGGCGGCGCGGCCGGCGCTGGCGGAGGCGATCGCGATCGCCGCGGTGGGCGTGATCGCGGCCGCCGGCCACCTGCGCCTGCACCTGGTGCACATATCCAGTCGCGAAGGTCTGGCGGCGGCCGACGCGGCCCGCATCGCGGGCGCTGACCTCTCGATCGAGACCTGCCCGCAGTACCTGTGGACCACCGAGGCCGACTTCGATCGCGTCGGCAACGCACTGCGCATGAACCCGCCCGTGCGCACGGCCGCCGACCAGGAGGCCCTGCGCCGCGCAGTCGCCGCGCGGGACATCGACATCATCGCCACCGACCACGCGCCGCACACCGACGAGGAGAAGTTCGGGGTCGAGTTGGACCGCGCGCACCCGGGCAGCCCCGGCGTGCAGACGCTACTGCTGAGCGCGCTCCAGCTGACACGCGTCATGGGGGCACGCGACCGCCTGATCCGGGCGGTCACGAGCAACGTGGCCGAGCGCTTCGGCTTCGCCGGCCGCAAGGGCGTGATCGCTCCCGGCGCCGACGCCGACCTGGTGCTGGTCGACCCCGGGGCGCAGACCGTGGTCGCCCCGGAGTCGATGCACTCGCGCCAGAAGCACGGCGTGCTGGAAGGGATGACGTTCGATTTCGCGATCCGCGCGGTCTACTCGCGGGGCGAGCTGGTCTTCTCCGACGGAGAGGTGGTGGGGAAGACCGGACGGGGCCGGCTGGTGACGCCTGAGAAAAAGTAGGAGGCCGGGCCCCGTGCCCGGCCTCCCGAAAGGAACGGGTCTTAAGCGGTCGCCGCGCTGAGGTCTGGGATCAGGGCGGCGGCGTTGGGCGTACCCAGGCCGGTGACGGCGTCCCAGCCCTGGGAAGCG